>Ga0315915_1000089_pt1 | contig 63693 bp, 33 predicted proteins | sample MpolbnodulesMG_FD_207738 | JGI IMG/M metagenome (GOLD analysis project Ga0315915, IMG submission 207738) | Medicago polymorpha root nodule microbial communities from Los Angeles, California, United States - branched nodules | ecosystem: Host-associated > Plants > Roots > Nodule | place: USA... | reverse complement strand
CTGAAACTAACTATAATCAACATTAACAAACATATTTCTAACTAATTTCATCATTAACAATCCAAAAAACAAAAAAAAATATCATTGAGACATTTTATCAAACACATAGAGTGCAATTTTCAAACAAGTAAGAAATCTAACAATTTCTAAACCAAAAACTACCACATTGTACTCTAAACAACATATAAAATACAATTCCTGACTTAATTCATCTTTAACAATCATCAAAACTAACATGTAAGTCAAATTTCTAAAAACCTAAAAATATCTAATTTCTTCAAAAAATCACAAAATTTGAACAAAAATTAAGCAATGATGTAGAATAAGCAACACATACTTGTTCAATTGCGTGATTTGATGATGATTTGCTTGAGTTTGGTGAAATTCGCACTTGGAGGGGGAAAAATTGTAGTTGAGAAGTTTGAAAATATGGGAGTTTTGGTTCTGTTTTGCTGTATAAACACTTAAGTCACACTGCGTGACTTAACTATCATGTCGTGACTTTAGTGGCGCAACATCATAATGTGCGTTAGTTAAGTCACGCAGCGTGACTTAACTAACGCAGCGTGACGTAACTAACATATGGGCATTATTGTCCAATCAGCTGCGTGGGAGCGAAACGTGCATGGCGAAGAGCAGTAATCTCTTAGAAATCGTGGTTGAGCCTACCACAACCCCACAAAACCGGCTTGTGAGGTGAAAATTGCCCCCACTTATAAACACATTGTCAGACCATCTCCTATCTGATGTGAGACTCTTAACAAGTATTACCACATTCTAGCCAAAGTCTTACACGTCATGCAACGACTTCTCTAACATTTCTAACTAGCTAGCTCTTTCCACAATTAGAAGTTTTCTTTTAGAAACTATACGTCATGGTAGCTTATTATTTCACAAGTTAATTACTTTGTTTTGCTTTGTGTAGAATATAATATAATGAATTGGCAATGATGTATAAGAATGTTAATAAAAAAAGTGTCATAAGTGAATTCTTTAAAGAATTTTGAAAAGAAATTTATTTTAGGAATACAAGTCAAATTTGGTCATGTGAGTTATAATCATATAATATTGGAATCAAATCCTTTTAGACCATAGTGCAGTAATTCGAGAATATATTTTATAAAGTCAACCATCATAGTTGAAACAGCGGAAAGAAATATACTTCTACTATGTAATAAATCAATAACAACTAGGAGAGGTACCTATATTTATTGTTCGACACGCTTCAAATATGATGATTACTTCATGCGAAAGAAACCTATAAAAACAAAATAAAAACCCTAGAGTCACAAATTGTCACAACTATGAATTTTAATAATACGATAAATATTATACGACTCTTTTCAAATTAGGATTCAAAATTTATAGAAGTTTAACTCAAGGCATCTTGTAGTGTGATCAAATGGAATATCAGTCCCAACTCCCAACATTTCACCGTGTGATGAATTTAACAAGTACACAAAAGTTTACGACTAAAGTGGAATCCCAGAATCTAAACATAAGTAGGCCATGCAATTAATGCTCATACCAAAATGACATCAATTGAAGCCATCCATTACAAGTAAGCATGACCACATCTTTTCAATAAGAAAATATTGGACCACATGCAAATGCAAGGTAGCCCTTTTTTCAGAGTCAATGTATGTAAAATAAAAAATAATTGAAAATACCCAAAATTGAGACATAAAAACAAACAACTTGATCAAGTTCAAGATTACAACACCACTGTCCATACATTTTCACACGTATATGCTACAACTGAACACATAAAATAAAAGTTTATATAAAAAAAACAAATGATGAACGCATAAAAGCCTTACAATCACATTCTTTTTCTTTCTATATATCTTTGAGAACCATCGAGATTAAAAAAAAAGTGCAGCTTCTGAAAAAGACTTTACAAAGTTTCATAACTCATTCTTTTCTCCCTCACTTTTTTATAGTGTCCACTAAAAAACTCTTCATTTCAAGAACAATTTCCTAGAGATGTCTAGTGTTGTTGTTAGGGTGAATTGTGATGCAAAATCATTGGTGGGTATTTCTAGAATTGGAAGAAGAGAAAGGAGTGTAAGAGTGTGTTCTAAGATAAGGTTTGGAAGTGGGGGTGCAGTGGTAGCAGAACCTTCAAGAAGTTCAGAGGAGAGAGTGTATGAAGTAGTTTTGAAGCAAGCAGGTTTGGTGAGAGAAGAGAAGAGGGGTGCAAATATAGAATTTGATTTTGAGAAAACAATTGAAGGTGATTTTAGCAATGGAGATTTATTGAATTCTGCTTATGATCGGTGTGGTGAAGTTTGTGCTGAATATGCCAAGACTTTTTACCTAGGTATATTTCTTTCTTTCTCATTCATTCTCATTTCTCTATGCCTCAATATTCACTTGAATTTAATCCATTTTTGGTAAGTTTCATTGTGTGCTTCATATCAGCCACACATGCAAGAATGAAGAATCATTATCTTATTTCTATTTTTCTTTACATGTTGTTTTAAAAAGTAATATTGCTGTTACAAAGACATAACTAAAATATTCTTGTGAGCTTAACTCAATTAATAAGTACAATACATAATATATATAAAGTCGAGGTTGGAACACAAAAATAAATTACATCACTTAGTGTCCCCATTGAAAATATTCTATAATGAATTAGATGACAGAGGGAATTCTTTTAACTCATTTTGTACCATCATCTTTTTCTATCAACTATTCAGCCAGATAGAAGTTTTATTTTCAATATATTTCTTTAACCAATACTTAAAATTTCCTCCATTAAACACAACAAAATAATTTAAAAAATCACCAATTACTAATATATATTTAATACCTGCCTGCACTTTTATATAATTTATATAATCAAATCATTTTTGAAGTTATTTCAATTAAGTTAGGCAATCACCAATTGACATAAAACTTCAATAATATTGCAAGCAATTAAGTGGTTTGGTTAGATCGTTAGTATATTTTTTTGGATGGATTTGGGTTTAGAATTGTCTAATGATAAGTACTATATTTGTTGTTGATTTGACTCATCTTTCAATTGTACAATTTAGGTACACAATTGATGACACAAGAACGCCGAAAAGCCATATGGGCAATCTATGGTACGTACGTAGATTAGATTAACATTCCAAATTATGATATCATCAACAACAACAAAAATGTTACATTCTAATAAGTCCACTTTATTTGTTTGTTTGGAATTGACAATTTCATTGTGCATTGCAGTGTGGTGTAGAAGAACTGATGAACTAGTAGATGGCCCAAATGCTTCACACATAACACCAGCAGCCTTGGACAGATGGGAGCAACGGTTAACTGATGTTTTTGAATGTCGACCCTATGATATGTTTGATGCTGCTCTCTCACACACTGTCTCAAAGTACCCTGTTGATATTCAGGTACTTCACATCACATGCCCAAAATTTAAATCTCAAACTTAACAATATCGACATTGTCTGTTGAGTCAGGCCTTACAGACCACACAATTGTCTTACTTTTAATAATTTACAGATAAAGGACAAAATTGGAAAACAAAGCATAAAAGAAGAAAACCTGAACATTATTTTTATGTGCCAACTAAAATTGATGTTATTGACATTGGTATGTTTATTTGAAATAGCCATTCAAGGACATGATAGAAGGGATGAGGATGGATTTGAGAAAGTCAAGATACAACAATTTTGATGAGCTCTATCTTTATTGTTACTATGTTGCTGGGACAGTAGGTCTTATGAGTGTTCCTGTAATGGGGATAGCACCTGAGTCCAAGGCTTCAACAGAGAGCATTTATAATGCTGCTTTGGCACTAGGCATTGCAAATCAACTCACCAATATACTCAGAGATGTTGGAGAAGAGTAAGTTCTTTGAACTCATAAATATCATATAATTGAACCAAAAATTATATACTATTTCAACGATTCTCACTTTCATTTCTTTCTAACCCACCGAAACTAGGGTCTTATACCGCCATAGACGCTTTAATGTATGTCGACAACTTACCTCTTTTGGGCTCCTTATGAGACTAATCTTCGAGTCGACTGCGAGACATCGATTTCTACCTCTTTTTTTATACGAGGTTGAACTGCCTCTCAAATGGACTTTAGAAATTGAAATTAAATTCCTTTCTTAAAAAAGAGTGTTACCAACTCCCCGAACATCATGTTGGCTTCTTAATACCTTCTAACTCCTTCTCGCTCTTCTTCCTCGAAAAAAAAAAACCTCTTTCTCGCTCTTTGATTTTTTTTATTAATAGAAATAAATAACAATAGTTAAATAAAAAAATTCATACTCAAACTATTTGAAATTTTTTAAATAAGTCTTTTTGCATTTTTTATAATTAAATCAATGAATTTGTCAATACATTAGAATTTTCCCATGGCTTTAATTAGGTCCATAATCTTTTAAATTATTTGTAATCAATGATTATCGACAAGTTCAAATATCTAATTACAAACTTTTTTTAGTCTAATTAGAATTCTCAAATAGTTCAACATGTAGTAAACTTTTTTTAGTCTAATTTCAATTGTGCATTATTCTAATTGCTTCTTCTTGTTGATTATGATAGTGCTAGAAGAGGAAGAGTGTATCTCCCTCAAGATGAGCTAGCACAAGCTGGCCTATCAGATGAAGACATTATGCGTGGAAAAGTAACAGACAAATGGAGAAATTTCATGAAGGGACAAATAAAAAGGGCAAGAATGTTCTTTGATGAAGCAGAAAAGGGTGTCTCAGAGCTCAGTTCTGCTAGTAGATGGCCAGTATGGGCAGCATTGTTGTTATATAGGCAGATATTAGATTCTATTGAAGCCAATGATTATAATAACTTCACAAAAAGGGCTTATGTTGGCAAAGTCAATAAGCTATTATCACTACCAGCTGCTTATGGAACTGCACTTTTAGGTCCTAAAAAGTTAACCAAATTGTTTATGAGATGATGCCTATTTTAATAATGTGTCTATGATCAGCAAGTGCTACTTTTTTGTTTGAAAATATAGATTTAAGATATAAAGTTATGATGTCTATACTTCTTTTTTTGAGTTATGATTACATACATCTCAAGTAACCAACATGTATTGAAGAGTAACACATTCATGAATCATTACATGAAGTAGGTTTTTCCTTTGGTACTCCTTCCCCTACATTCATGAAGTAGGGTTTTTTTCCGTCTTAATCCTCTGATTAAGTGAAAAGAGACTCTGATAGTCTAAAATTCGATGAAAAAGTAAGTAAAAGTTAATCAATAATTCTTTCCGTCAAAGTTTGAATTGGATGACAAGATGGATTCAGATCATCTACAATAGTACACCATACTGTACAATCGTTAGATAAAAAAATAATTATTTTGGATTCAGATTTAACTGTCCTATACAGTCCAACATGTGTATGGTTGTGTGTGTACGTGGGATTTTGTTTGTTATGTTACTTTTCTTTGTAGATAGAGATGTGTGAAATGTGAATGTGAGTGTGCCCCACTCCTGTTCTTGGACTCCTTGATAATACTTTATTTTCTGTCCCTTTCTAATGGCAGCACACAATCAGCTGTTGCATGTTGGTAATTAAAAAACCTTCCAGTAAGGCAGGTGGATCCAACTTGTTCTATGGATAACAAATCTTACACAATATTTTATGAGTTTTTATATAGACTATTAGACAAATTATTCTGCATGATTCAGTTAATCTACCAAATTAAAAAACTTTAGCATTTTTTTCCCTTTTTCTAAGTAATGGAGATTAGTCAGCAATCAGCTGACCTCACAAACAAACACTTTTTTAACTTTTTGTTAAGAATCTTCATGGAAATTATTAGTATTATTAACAGCCAAACAAGGCCTAGTGACTATCCTGGTTATTGCAATGAAGTTTCTATAGCTCACTGGGAGAAATTACAGGCAAATTCTTGGTTGTTTCCATTTGCAACTAAAATTGTGAGACATAGTTTCTAGGTAATCAAGTTCCTTAATTATATTACATGATTATAAGCAAGTACATTGACTTAGTAAAAATATGACATGTGCATTTGTAAAACAACTAAAGCAACATAGCACCTTATTGGCAAAACATGCTACTGTTGCTACTTGCAAGTTACAACACTACATCAAAAGGCCAAAACTTATATAGAAACTAATCTTGAACAACATGGACTTCATTTTCTCCTCACTTTGTGGTTAAGACTTTCCCTACGGGTTGACGATGATGTAGACGACAATGCAGATGAAAAACCTGATTGGTTATTTTCAGCCATATCCTTGTCAAATGCCTTCTGCACCTCATCTTTAAGTTCCATGAACCGCGCTTTCTTCGTTCTCTGCTCTTCTTCTGTCCCCTTCTCTAGGACAAAAACATCCAGTATATCGTCGTCCAGATACTTATCAAGCACCTCAGAACAATTCGGAAAAAAGCGCCTGCCATTCTCAACTGCACACAATTTAATTGGAGGATTTTAATCAAGATTATGCATAAACTATTATAATTAAGATAATGAAAAATGCTTTTGACCATACCTGTTTTTACAAGGGATTGTAATCTTAATTGGAGTTTTCTTGTTCTAACAGAAGGAGTTTCATTTAGATCTACTTCTTTTATATTGCCCTTCAAAGCTGTTGAACTTGCATAGCGTGGTGTTGAATCTGCTCCAGCATTCTCTATGGCTACCCTAGCCTCAGCAGGAAAGAACAGCCTAGCAAATGCAACTGCAACATATGAAGAATGTTATTTTCTTGTCCATAATAAGCTTCCAAATTCAAAAGTTTCATGCAAATATTTTGGCAAGGTTCTTATGCATGGACTGGATATTCCTAAAGTATAATAGCAACTAACTGTGTGTTTGATTATGCGGTGACAAAAATTTAATATTTAATGAATTGGTTCTGGCAAAAATTGAGTCAAATGTAAAGTGATTAAATTTTCAATAAATTTATGTAAAAGTGAATTGAATATTAAATTCGATGCTAAAAATCAATTGAAGAGAGAAACAAATCAAAATCAATTTTACACCTCTAGAATCAATTCTACAGGAATGAATACAATTGAAAGAAAGTGAACAAGACAAGTACCTCTATTTTCAAGGTAATCCAGTCTCATGTGTAAATCATCAGCAGTTAATTGTGACAAAACTTCCATGTTCACTGACATAGAACTTCTTCTCATCTCTCTCTCAAGTACATCAACACAAAGCCTATCCTTGTGAGACTCCTTGCCGTGCACCGTTTTTTCATGATAATCCTTTCGCCTCGTCAATCTCTGACAAATTGAAAGAGCAGTTTGTCCATCAAGAGTGGTTTCTGATGCACAAGCTCCGTTTTTCAATAGTGCAACCAAAATGGATGGATCCTTTCGTCTTGCGGCAACATGAAGAACCGTGTATCCACGAGGATTCTTAAGGAGAATATCAGCCAATCCAAGAGTAAGAACTTCTTGAACAACCTTGGAATCACAATATGCACAAGCATAGTGTAGTGCATAGGCATCATCAAGAGTCACACTAGATTCCACTAAAAGAAGATTCAGTAACTCGACGTCGTCAGAGTCCAATGCCTTAAGGATTTTCCTGATGCTCTTATCATTCACAGTCACAGGTTCCACTTCCATTGCATCCGGTGTTGATTCCGGCAGAGATTGGACTCGGAGGGATTTGATTTCGGTTACAACTTCATGAGGAAGTTCTCTTTCCAAATATACGATGTCCATGTCAGACCTTGCTACTCTCTGAATGCAATGAGAGAGAAGCTGGTCTTGTTTGCAGTGATGTGCAGCCATTAGAATTGGAATGACATCTTCGACAAGAGCCTTGTCAACAAAATTTAGGAGAAACCTCTGCATCAGTAAAGAGATATTTACATTAGATCAGTTCAAAAAAGACTCAAGTTTTTCTTTTTCTTCTGGCCTATTCCATATAGAACAAAGGAAAAGAAAGAGATTTCTTTTAAAAATTATAGTATCAAGTCTTGATAAATACACCAAAACACAGGAAAAACTGATTTGGTTGCCTGCAGTCACAATCTCATGCATTCACGCAGTCAGCACATCAGTACGAGTGGATTGAAATCATACAATCCAGAGATTTCAATACAGATTTTGATTCTTGATTTTATTTTAAATCTAAAGTGGCCAAGCTGTGTGAATGTGTGGAATTGCTGAGTGTAGGCAATTCAAATCCAAAAATAGGATCTTTCCCCAAAAGCCTGGCCTACTACACTACTAAAATCATTAGAGGGAATTTGTACTAAAGTAGGCCAATTTGAAAAGTGAACGGAACTGCTGAGACATGTTATTCCTGATTTACTACCATAATCTGAAAAGTTCAGCTCAAAAAAGTACAAACATAGTCTAGTGGTAGGCTAGGTGTCCATGAAGGAAGACAAACAAGCTTATTCGGCGTACATCTATTTCAAATTTTATTCACTTGGAACATAGATGAGGTGATGAACAGATTCCAAAACCTGCAAAATGTATAAATCAAATGCCAATCTGCTGTTGCTTATTAGTCTAAGCTAAGCTTTGGAACTACTCAAATAGTGAATGCTTTACGTAGTTTTGTAGGTCTTTTGTTAGAGCAACAACCCTAGATCAAAAGTAAACAGATACGAAAAACACAAACAGAGAACACACAAGATTTGATCACAAAATTCAGCCATAAGGCCTAGGTCTTCGACTGCAGAGCGGCTGCAGTACCTTTCTGTTATTCAAGCTTAGGATTTACATTTTACGGTTCATTTTACAAGATGGACCCTGAACTTGTCAGATTTCTTCTCTTCTACACAAAAATGAGCAATAAAAATAAAGGAGAAAGTACAAGAAAATGATGCTTAAGGAATTATAATATTTATACCTGAAAAACTAAAGCAAGCTCTTTCATCTGAAAAGTGGAAGAAGCATACATAAGTTCCAAAGCAAAATTGATAGCAGGACGACATGAATCATGAATACACGCTTCATCAACACATGTTGTCACTTCTGTTGGCGGAGCCTTTAACTTTCCAGTATACAAATAATGCAGGAAAACAACGAAAGCTTCATATCCAACATTACCATAAGGCACCAAATCTTTCATGAGATACCTTGGCTTTCCCTTTCCTTCCTTAACCTCTCCATCTTTTCCTTTCTTAAAATGTTCATGAAAAAATTGACTTCGTGAAGCCAATATACATCGATGAATACCAACAGGAATTTCTTCAACAAGAATCTCAGCATCACAATAATCATAATCAACATCACTCAATAACTTCTCAAGGCTTCCACTGAGCTTATTCAAACTCACAATTTCAGTATTTGCCATTGCCACATGTTCATTGTTGGTTGAGGAAGTTATGTTGTGATTATTACTTGAAGCATTTGATAATTGAGATGATACGAAACTCAATGATGATGATGCTTCATTTGAATTATTATCCATGACCTCAAGTAAATCAAAGGCTTCAATTGAGTCAATGGATTGGTTGACTTAATCTAGAACCAAAAAACAAAGAAATCAGATTCATACCCCTTTAAGGACACAACTCAATGCAAAAGCTATAACCAACATATTCTAATTCTGGCTAAACAAAGCTCAAAAGAACAAACTTTTTTTTTTTATAAAGAACTTTCTCCACAATCACTTGTACTTCAAGCAACAAAAGTCAGATTCCAAACATTCCATGAAACAAAAACTAACATTTTCTTAATACCATTTTGGTCCATTTGATGACCCATTAAATATATTCAAGATTAAGAATGAAAAAGTTTGGACTATAAGCACTTGAATGAAATTTCATGATGTTTGTAAGAGATTAAAAGAAAAACTACATACATGGTCACCCTTTGATTTGAGATTGAAGATGAAACCACTCAAAATAGCAAGCTTTTGAGAGAATCAAAGAGAACAAATCTTGAGGAACAGTAACAGGTTGACCCTGAAGCTTATAAAAGACTTATACAAAGATAGAAATATATGGATAGTTTTGCACCAAGAATGCTTAAGGGATTCTAAGTCTATTCAACCAAAGAAGCCAAGCCATGACCCAGAAAGGAAAGAGAAAGTGAGACAGTGAACAAAGGTTGACCCAACAAAATGATGAGAGAGATTGTTTGGCCAATGATGTTGGTAACTGAGTCTAATGGGTTACTTGAAAGGGAAAGAAAACTTGGAACTATATATGTGTTTTATTTTATTTATTATTCTCACAATTTTCTCATGTATGTTTAATTAAACTATTAAAGTTTTTTTTTTTTTTTGAAGAATAAACTATTAAAGTTTATTGTATATAATATTTTTATGTCCATATCAATGTTTATCAGCATAAGTTTTTATCTGGATTGTGTGTAGTGATTGATTGCATGCACTTAGTTATATCTAGGTTGTTCAATGATATTGGACGGTCTAGATTTTGGCTTTTTTAAATTAAGAATATTGAATTTAAAATTTAAATGATTAGATTTTGATTAAACGGTTCAGATGTTATTGGCTGCATGCAGTGATATGGTTGTGACCGTACACTAGTATAATCGCTGAATATTTTTATGTATACATATGTGATTGGAAAAGGGGAAGAAATGGTGAATGAATCTAAGCATAAAAAGCTAAATCTTTTAGTGTACGGAAAAATGTTATTTAATGTTGTAATGTCCCGTTGTTTACCTTTCCTATTTGGAGAAAAATATTCTCAATGTCTTTGTTTGTCTTCTATGGGTATGAAAATGCAAACACAATATTAGTTTGTTTTCATATATTGTTAAAAAAAAGCTTGTGTTCAAATGGACCGGCTCTTATAGTTATAGATTCCTCTTGATTAAAATCGTCTATTGATGTCTCAATTACATGAATACAAGATCTCCTTAGGGTATGGATTCCAAATTCATGTTTAGATTTGCATTTGTAGTTATAATTCTTGCTTTCTTATGACTAAAACTTCAAATTATATTTGTGTTTGAATTTGCGTTCTATTTCCAACTCTCTTCTTGGTGCTATTTTAACGCAAATATACTTAAGTTACAAATTCAAGCTTTTGATGATTTTATATTCGAAGGAACTCGCACCAAGATTTCAAATGTAAGCTCAATGTTTTGACGCATGTGGGTTGAGAGGGATTCACACTGGTTCCAAATGTGTGCTTAGAGTTTCTTATCTAAAAAATTTCACTTTTGTAGAAGAGAATTTTGGAGGGCTAAATATATATTCTAGCATATATATTTAAAGGAAAAAGAAAACTTATTTGTAAAAGGTCGAACACATAAAAAATCATGAATTGAAAATAATCTTTGAATGTGATGTGATTTTTAATTTGTTTGACTGATTTATTTCAAAAATATAAAATTGGTTGTCCAGATGTATTTGTTGCAAACTGTGCTTTATTTTCTTCATACTATACAACAATTTGCGTATGTGAGGTTTAAAAAAATTTAAAAAATGACATGATAGATGGTTGTACATAATTTTTTTTTACAAAAGATGATCATATATCATCTCCTTAACACCTTAATTTATCTTTAAAAGTAAAAAAGGAAAATAAGTTATCCTCAACCTTCCAAAATCTTCTATCAAATTATACTCTTAGAGAAAAAATTGTCACAGTGAATTAATCAATTTCTTTTTAGAAAAGAATTAATCAATATATGAATTATCATGTTAAAGAAGGAACATTATTGTTCCGTTTGCTCGTCTAGTTATGTAGAGAATCGAGATGCTCTTTTGAAAAATATGTTTGATGATTCTCCGATGTAAAAATAAAATTGATTGGATGATTCTTCAAAAGTGTTGATGTCTTTCACTGGCACAAGAAATGAATCTTATGGAGGTACTTTCCGAAAAGCAAATCGATTATGTGGCCAGCATAAATTTGTTATTTATTTTTTTGGCAGATAGCATAAATTTTTTGTTATTACTATAATGTATTTGGTTTTAGCTGGTTAAAATTAGTTTGCAATGAATCATTTTTATAAGATATGTGAACAAAACGAAAGCATTTTAATTTTGTACGCACTACTTTTGTCAAAAAAAATTTTACCCACTACTATTTTTATTAGGAAAAAAAAAACACTATTTCAGTATTTTGCATCAATGTAGTAAAATGAACATGCAAATAACAATTTGAAAGGAATACTGAATATTGCTTGAGTCAAAAAGAAAAAAAGAATATTGAATATTGCGGACATTTTTGTTCTACAGATAAGGAACATGTCTGATTCTGAACCGTTAGTATTGTTCGGATTTACTTGCAATTAGCAGCATCTGATTCTCGGAAAACTTTTCAATTTCAACGTTAGTGCAGTAATAATGTTCCACATGAAAATTATTACTAGGAAATCATAACACTTGTGGCATTTTACATAAATGTAAAGTCACATGATGTCATGTCATGATCCATCCACGAGACTAATCAATGGGTTTAGTATTAAAAAAATTTCAAGCAAGAGAATGATAAAATCCTCCAAAAAAATCGCAATTATTTGATTATTATGAGATGATCCTCCTCACTGATTTCATGTTGATTTATAACCACTTATTGTGAGTTGTGACTTTATGTAAACCCAATATATTACTCTTTATATTTTTCTCAAAATAAAATGTCACCCAATATATGGCATCCCAAATCTCCAATGTCAAAGGATGAAATGAGAACTATAGTGCATCTAATCTCATATAATCTAAGGAGGAAATCCATAAATGAATGCACAAAACATAAGACGTGTTAAAACAACTTTGGATTTTTACTCTTAAAAATTAAATAGTTCATATGATGAAGGTATCCAAGCAAATATATTCAATGCACAACCTACATACACCATCCATCCGATCACAATTACAAGTAAAAATCAACATTTTAAATTTATTTATTAAATGATTTATGTGGTCTATAATAAAAATCATATACAATATTAATTGAACGAATTTAAAATATAAATTTTACTTATAATAGTGATCAGAGAATGTATATTTACTAGAGCAAATGTCAAGTACAACTTTAATACTCACTATCACATAGCGAGAACATGCGCATCTATTTTTCACATATCCTACACAATATCGTTATGATATCATGTTTGTTTTTTTTATAAAAAGGGTTATGTTAACATGTTAAATGAGTTTAGCTCATGGTCTTCAAAACTAGCCCCAAAAATAACGCTGTCCATGCATGGTTTTGATTCTCTATCTTTTGGCTCAGGAGGATAGAGTCACTTTAGAGAAAATATTGATAAAATATGAAAGGTAATAATATTTAAAATGAGAGAGAGTAAATCAAGAGAGAGATAAAAAATTGACAATATGAAGAAACTCAAATACATTTTCAATAAGACGTAGAATGAGTTACAACAGGTTGTTTAAAATTTAGATCAAATATATTAATTTTCTTTTATATATTAATTTTTGTTTGTAATTAAGAATATGATGTGTACATTACTAGCAAGTCTTTGTTAGTAACGTTAATGTGGAATTTAAACGCTTAAAAGAGGAAGCAAACGGAGTTATTGAGTCTGTGGTCAATGATGCAAGACCATTTCAAACAGAAAAAGTTATGAAACAAAGAATAGGAGGAACCGCGTAAGAAAAAAACAAGACAACAATCTAGTAGTTCAATTTTGTCTCTATGACGTGTTAAAGACGAGATGCTACGTGTGTGTGAAGTGTTAGCATAAAGACTAAACCGATAAGGTCTCAATTTTGAGGTTGTTTTTGCATATTTGTAAATTTGATACATGGATGACGTATAAAACATTTAACCCCACACTCCTATATTTATACTTTCACTCCAACATTTAACACAAACTACGAAATTTATCCCTTGCATAAAACAAAACACAATCACCCATTCACTTTTAACCCCCACCTTTTTCTAGCAAAAAAAAAAAACTTTGCTTGGCATTTCAACCCCTTTTCCTAAATAAAAAAAAAAACACTTCTTGTGTGTTTCTCTCCATCGTTTATGTGTTCTTTCTCTTAAACTTTTTTAGTGTTTATTCTTTTAATTGTTCACCGGAATCATTGATTGAGGTTTGCTGGGTTTCCCATGATTTTTTGGGTTAGGAATCCTTCACGGAATTGTATTCTGGAAATTACAATTTCTTGCAATATATACAAGGACCAAACTTATTATTTTTATTGAAAAAAGTTATTATTTTCACCTTTCAAAAACAAAATAAATTATTTTCAAGAAAACGAACCAAACGTTGTATAATATGCATTTTTTTTAGATGGACAAAAATGATAATAATTATTGAAAACTTACACATAAATGGAGGAGTCGGTATCACGACGTCCAATCTAACAAGTTAGATATTTTTAGCAGTTAAGTTAAGATTTGTTGACAACATATTTATTTATTGAATAATGCTAATTTCAGTGAATTATTTGTAGCGAATTTATCCCGAAATCATTCTCATTGGCCAACTGCCCATGTTTTTCGCCCAATTCCTACCTAAAGCAGCCCCATATATTCTATACATGACTTTAAATAGTGACACGTACTCTTCTTGAAATTTCCGAAGTGGTTTTCTCGAGATATATAGCAGCGCTGTTATTTATTTACATAAACTTTTCAATAGTATAGGTATATACAACATAAAAACTACAATTAAATAATATTAACTTCTAATTAAATAAAATCTACTTTAATTTACTTAACTACTTTATAGTTCATCCAAAAATTATTATTATGTAAATTTTAGGATTTTTTTTTTATAAAGGCTAAGGAATGCATTAAAATTGGCAGGAATGAGCCTGCACCCTATTACAGTACAAAAGAGAGAATCTAAAAATGGAAACCAAAATGTCTCTGTAAAAGAGAAGGGTGAGAAGCATAGTTTTTCTATTAAACCAAAGAAAGGAAACTGTCAAACAACAAATACACTCACAAATATTTAGGATTACTTTTGACTACACCCTTTTTAGAACGAGTTTGTATGTGCTCACTATTTATGCTCTTCAGTAAAACTTGTCTATTTGTCTGCTTCTTTTCCTTTCTGTTCTTGGTTGCTGCTGGACAGACCAGGCTAGAATCATGCTCTCCATTAGGATATAAACAAAGAACTAACCTATTATTTCCACCTTTTAAAAATAATATTATTTTCAAGAAAATGAAGCAAACATTACAAAATATACATTTTTTTCTTCTTCTTTTGAGGCAAGAATGTACATATTTATTTATTTACATAAATTTTCATTACTAATAACTCACTACTATTATCATCAAGGACGAGAGACACGTGGCTAAATCAGAAGGACTTAACAGCATGATCTTCGATAAACTCCAAAGCATGAGAACACAGCTTCTCCAAATCCACATCCTCCGTCGTATCCACCACCAACTTCGGCACACCCCCCACATCATACTCATTACACCCCCCATACCCTTCCACAATCTTCTCCAACTCCTCCCACGTCGCCGGCTTATGTCCACCACCTCCCCCTCTTTCCTCCACCCTCCTCCTCCACAAACCCTTATCTCCCGGCCTACACTCAATAATCACAACCCTTGCGCCATACTCATCGGCGAGGCTTCGAAGTCGGTCGAGGTGGGACTTACGAGAGAGAGGTGAGTCGATGATGAGGCTGAGACCAATGCGGAGTTGAGTAGAAGCGATTTGAAAGACGGTGGAGTATGATAGATCGTTGAGAAGGGAAGGGGGTGTAGTTGGAACAAGGGGGGTGGTAATACAGTCTTTGATGTCGTCTTTGTCGATCAGAGGGATTTTGAGTGATGATGCTATTGATTTTGCTAATGTGCTTTTTCCTGTTCCTGGATGCCCTTTCATTGCTATTATCACCCCCACTTTTACTTTCTCCATTTTCTTTCCTTCAATTGTTCTTACTACTTGCTTCAAATAAATATAGATAAATATGTTTTTTTTTTATTTGTTTGTTTTGCAAGGAACTTATGATTTACGAAAGGTTTTGGAAATTTCTAAAATTGCATGTATATCCGATAAACTTTCTGTTGGACACGCATTTTCTATGGTGACATTTTGGTGGTGCATTTCAATATTCAGAAAAGATGTTTTTGTCTTGATGCTGAGAAATGAATAATGCAATAATTGTTAATTTTGTTGAATAATGATGTTTTCACTTTATTTTATGGGTTAGGCTAAGGACATTTGTTATGGAAACCAAAAGTCGGGAACACTTAGATGGTAAGTGGTATCTTTCAAATTCCAGCTTAACGAAAGATACTGGGTTCAGATTTAGTTTTTAGAAATGTATAAGTGTTAAAACTTTTGAAGAAGAGTTTTTTCATTTATTGTGATCATAATTGGATACCCAGTTAAAAAAAAAACTATATAAAAATATTTAGTTTGAATCCATTTATATGGTCAACACCAAAGTAAACATCTCAAGAAGCCTTTGAATTTGAACCACATTGAACACTGAGGAATCAGGATAGCGAGGTTGCTACAATTATATCTTGGTCTAATGATCCTCACCCAAAGAGTATCTCTCACTTGGTCTTAGATTTCTCATCCAAGTATCATCCTGTAACGATTGTTTACCATTATGAGACTTCTGAATCTTATTTCACCCTTATATTTTAGACTTCCAAATTGGTAGACCAAATATAGAATTAGAACGACATTTCTTGACTTGAGAAGTAGCCCCTGGATGAAATTTTTGCATAATAACTTCTCTACCTCATCATAAATGGGAATAGTTATGCGAGTTGATATTGAGTATTTCTCTGGAACATTTGCCATAAAAAAAAAATTGTCTTTGGCAATGATATTCTAAACATGCATTTAAAATGTGAAACTCAAATCTCTACATAAGTTAAGAAAAATAAACAGGCATTTTTACTATAAAGAAAGGGTTAATTGAAAAGGGAAAAAAACACTTTACCCTCAACGTTAACGTTTTTTTAGGGTTGTAATATTGGTCGGTCCTGTTAATCTATTTCCCATTAAAAATGTGCATATTGAATACACAACAAACTTTAGTGTCATTTTAGTTTAGTTGAAAAAGAAGAAATTTAGAGGCATTGACGAAAAAGTAAATGTAAAAGAATATTAATGACAAAAAAGAGGTATTTTGGAATACCTCAATTAATCTGTAAAGGTGAATCTGTTTGCAGATTTGGTGAATCTGTAATTCACTGCATAGCCCTTTTTATTTATTGCTACCAGCTGCATATAATCTTCATTACTCATGTTAGATTGTTTTTATTGGTTGAATTTATTGCATATTCCTCATTATATATGATGTGTGTGGCTACTTGTGAGAAACAAAATTCATTGCTCCTCCAAGGTCTAAAGGTGAGAAATTTTCATCTATGCATCATATTCTTTTGTGTCTATTAAATTGATAATAATTGCATATCATAATCTTTGAATCCAATATAGATTATATATGGTTAGCAACACCAAAATAATATTTGAAGGAAGCCTTCGAGTCACATTGGACAGTAGGGAATTGGGATAGTGAAATTGCCACAGTTATAATTTATATTCTCATTCACCCCAAGAGTCTCTGAACTAATCTTAATTGAGTGTCAATAATTTATATCAGATAGGCATTGTTTACCATTTTGAAACTTCTAAATCCTAGGCAACCCACTGAGACATATGGATAGCTTGAATTCTATATAGGATCATGTGGAAAGTGCTATATAAAAATAGTGTTTCACAATAATATTTTTTTTCCTGCCCAATGATAACAACATAAATGCTATTTATACGTGTAAATGATCAAAAGTCTTTTTTTTTTTTTTTTTTGAAAATTATCAGTGGTTCTAATTTTCTCTCTTTTCTATCATGATTGAGGGAGCACCATTCAAAGAAGTGGACCCATTTCAGGATAGTGGTCGTGTTCATGGTGATCCTGACAAATTGACAGATCCAACTGAAGCGGCACACCTTCATATAGGATGGAAGTGGCACAAACAGTCTGAAACTTCTCCACTCAATTGAAGGTTGTTGAAGATGGAAGTAGCACAAATAGATGCATCTAAGATGGACATGCTTATTCTTGTGTACGGTGTACTTGACCCTTCTATATTGTATTAATTTCTACTCAATGAATGAAGCTTGTGCGCACACAACTTATTTTGTATGCAAACTCTATTTGGTTAAGAATGGAAATGTAGCAGTAACAAAGAAGAAGCAGAGTCAATTTTATCAATATTGCTTTTCTTAATGATCCAGGAAATTGAGTACAAAATGTGCTCAATCCTGCTAAAAAAATGCAGTACAAGTTAAAACTTATGTAATACGAAACAAAACAAATTCCCAAACCAAAAACAGCAACAGAACTACAGACTTGCCCCCTGCATATACGAAATAAAATTTTAAGAAAAATTTAAAAAGAGACAATTATTATCAATTAGAGTGATACTAATAGTTATTTTACAAAGAAATTTGAACTTCGTCTTTTGAGGTTACAAGTCAAATCTCTTAAGACTAATATACAACTAACTACAAAATAAAATAGCTTCAGTTTTTATAATAAACTCAAATGGGTTGTTGAGTGAGTGATTGAAATTGGTGAACTTAAATATCACTCTTTTATCATCATTGAGTCCCCTTTAATGAACTTCAATCATGCATAGTTTAAGGCTTTACAATTACAGGATTCAGATAAAAAAAGTGATAATAACAGCAAAAGTGAACAATTGCATAAATCACCAGTTCTATAACAGCAAAAAAGTGAACAACCACCCTTCAATGTTGAAAATTAAACCAATGCCCTCCAGCCTTTTTGTATGTAGGTACTAGGATAATTTAATTTGATACCTGATTCATAATATAATCAATCAAACGACCTAAGTAAGTGTAGGAAGATCCACCCTCTAACAAAGTCTTCTTACTCTTTTCACTCATCTCTTTCACTTTCTTCCTTACTTCTCCATCCTTTTCCAACACATTCCTTATTCCTCTCTCAATCTTATCGGCAGTTACAAGATAGTTAGGTCCTTCATTAAACCCCACCCTATAATCCAAAGCAATCTCCACACCTATTTTCAGCTCACACACCAATTCAAAAGCATTAGCCTGTTGCTCAGCATAGAGTGGCCACACGGCAATAGGCACACCAAAATATATGCTCTCGAGTGTTGAGTTCCAACCACAATGCGAAACAAATCCTCCAGTGGCTGGATGAGCTAGTATTTGGGCCTGTTGGGCCCATCCAATTACCCTTCCAATCCCCGTCGTTCGATCTAAGAATCCTTCAGGTAAAACCGATTCCAAATCAGAAAGAGGGTAATCAGAGGGTGAAACCATGATGCCCTTCGACGAGGGTTTACGCAGAGACCACACAAAACGGGCTCCACAATTCTCAATAGCATGTGCAATCTCTTTAACCTGATCCTCATCGAAAGAGCCCCTGCTCCCGAAGCAGAGAAAAATTACCGAGGAAGGAGGTTGATCATCAAGCCACTTGATGATATCATCAGACTCATCAGTGCCCTTAGTTTTGGGCTCGGGGTTTAATAAGGGTCCCACTGGATATACCGGTAATTCTGCTAGATCAGGATGAGAGAAAAAGGATTGAACAGCATGCGATTCTAACTCTTCAAATGAATTTACTATAATGGCATTTGCTTTTTTGATGCCACTGGCGAAGTTCATGAAAAACGATTCATATTCCTTGTTTAGCAGGAAACTGGGCAACGAGTTAATTGGAATCGAGTTGGCAAAACTTGGGATAGCTACCTCGTTCTGCTGCAGCAACTGAGTTGAATCGATGTTGTCTCGTTCAAACAGAGTGTGAAGATGGAGCATCAAACCAAGGAAAGCAACGCCGGAAGTGAAGAAGATGAGCCCAGGGACGGAAAATTCTTTGGCAATATCAATCATGGTGGTGCAGAACATGTCAACAATGAAGGCAGCGAGGTGTCCATGTCCTTCTCTAGTAGTGAGGTTGGAGACGGCTTGTTTGACGTTCGGTTTCTGAGCTTCAAGGAGGGCGTTCATGACAGAACGTGGTTCGGTGTTTGGGGGAAGAGAACATTCTGGAAGGTTGATGACGTTGAGAGAATCGGAGATGGGAAGGGATTTTGTGTAGATATCGACATCGACATCTGTGGTGTGTGGGAATTTTATGACTAAGACAGTTATTCGGAGGCGGTTATCTCGGTTGATTAGAAACTTCGCGAACTCGAGGGTGGAAACTAGATGACCTACACCAGGTGAAGGGATAATCACCACTTCTGCTTTCTTCATGTTGGATATACTCTTGCTCTGTGAGTGACTGTTTTTGAATTATTTGATATTCCTTGTCAGACACCACCATTACTAATATACATGGTTTAGATTCCATCACTTTATTTTGGGGGTGATGTCATGGCTTTGCTGGCTAGTATAGGATGACAACTATGTGGAATGAAAGTGAGGTGAGATTGAAAAGTTTGTCTGTATCATTGGAAAAAGGATGGATAGTGGGAGGTAGGTATTTTTTGCTTAATTATCATTCCTCACTAGTATTATTTAATAATTCCTAATATGTGGTTTAACAAAAACCAAATTACTTTACTTTATTACTAATAAAAGGTTTTCCATGCAGACAGTGGTAGTGCATGTCAATATTCAAAAAAGATATTTTGTCTTGATGCTGAGAGAAGGAAAATGAAATAATTGTTGATTTTGTTGAACAATTTTCTCTGCCAATCACATAGTGAAAAATTAATTTTTCAGTTGTTTCTCTAATATGGTTTATCATGCATTTATATTCTTTTGATTCAACTTTATGGCATATTATACTCCTTACTGATTGTATATCATAAACTTTGAGTCCAATTCAGATTAGATTACATATGGTAACTGGTAAGCACCAAAGTAATATTTCAAGGAAGCCTTCGAGCCACATTGTCCAGAGCAGTTGGAAAAGGTGTCAACAATTTCCTTAAGCTTCTCAGCTTTACTAACCAAAGCCTCTGACATAAAGAGGATCTCATAAGGTAATAGTTGATCTCCTTGTCAAATGGTTTAAGGTTAATGTAAACTTTATTTTGATTTAATTATGCATGCTCCTTTGTTTTAATGCTGTATACCATGCTTACCTGCATTTTGCAGTTTCATAGAACATTCATTTAATTTAGTTGAAATCTTTGAGATATTTTGCTTAATTTAATTTAGTTTCAACTTTTATTGTATTATGACCTATTATTTCTGTGTACTCGGTGAACTTGGTCCTTCTATATTGTATTAGCTTCTACTCAATGGATGAAACTTGTGCACACTATTCTTATTTTTTAATTTTTGTGTATACTCAATTTGGTTAAGAATGAAAATGTAACAGCAACAAAAAAGAAGCAGAATCAATTTTGTCAGTACTGCTTTTCTTAATGATCCAAAAAACTTCATAGAGACCAGCAGAACTTGAGTACAGAACATGCTCAATCCTACAGAACATGCTCAATCCTACTAAAAAGGTGTAGTACCAGATAAAACAAAAAAGCCAATGGAATACAAATACAGAAAAATTCTCAAACCAGAAATCAAACAGCAATCCGAAACAGAACTACAAACTTACCTCCAACATAAATACAAGGTTAAACTCTTACTATTGAACCGACGACATTAACAATATACTCAACATAACTATAAAGATGATAGTTTCAATTCTTATAATATACTTAAATGTGTTTTTGAGTGACAGATCAAAGTTGGTTCACTTTAAAATTACCCTTATATGAAATTCAATCGGGCTGGTTTAAGGCCTTACAAATTACAGGATTAAACAATGGAACATTATCACTAGTAGGAATAGCTGAAATGAACAAGATTTTCAGCCAAGTGAAATTGGCTAATCCTTGTTATATTGATTAGTGTTGAAAATTAAACCAATATCCTCCAACCTTATATACTAGGATAATTTAATTTGATACCTGATTCATAATATAATCAATCAGATGACCTAAATAAGTGTAGGAAGATCCACCCTCTAACAAAGTCTTCCTACTCTTTTCACTCATTTCTTTCACGCTCTTCTTTACCTCTCCATCCTTATCCAACACATTCCTTATTCCTCTCTCAATCTTAACAGCAGTTACAAGATAGTTAGACCCACCACTAAATTCCATCCTATAATCCAATGCAATCTCCACACCTATCTGCAGCTCACACACCAATTCAAAAGCATTAGCCTGTTGTTCAGCAAAGAGTGGCCATGCGGCAATAGGCACACCAAAATATATACATTGTTTACATTTCATTACTTTATTTTTATTTTTTTTTCCAATTATTATTTGTGTCTAGGTGTCATTGCCGTGTCTTGTGTATGTGTATCATAACTTTCTCATTAAGGATGAATAAAATGGATACCGCTAAAATTACTTTCGAAGAAGAGAGGAGACTTAATTAATTTAAGTGTATATTTAGATCAGCGGCGAGTTTGATGGATTACACTGTGCCACCATAATTTTAGCGAAAAATACACTTTAGAGTTTCAACAAAATTACCGCGGTCATAATTTTGTCAATTTCAAGTCTAATTCCAAAAAAGAACCATGCAAGAGGAATGTTAGGAGTGATGTCATGGCTTTCCTGGCTGGTTTGGGACCAAAACTATGTGAATGAAAGTGAGGTGAGATTGAAGTTTTTGTCTTTGTATCATAGGAAAAAGAATGGATAGTGGGAGTGGGAGGAAAAGGCTGTTATCTAGTTATCTTTTCTGACAGAAACCAAACTTCTTTATTTTATTAATAATAGAAGGTTTCCCATGCTGATAGTGGGAATGCATGCCAATATTCAAAAAAGATATTTTGTCTTGATGCTGAGAGAAGCAAAACGAAATAATTCTTCAAAAAAATTTCCTTCAATTACGTAGAGAAAATTATGTTATCAGTTGTTTCTCTGAAATGGGTCGCAAAAGGTGTCAACAATTTCCATAAGCTTCTCAGCTTGACTAACAAAGGTTCTGCCATAAGGAGGAACTCATCAGGTGAGAAATATCTGTACTTTGCTTAAAAGAAATGAAAATGAGAATAAGCACTGACCCCTGGAGATATGGTATTTCGACACGCAATTTGAAAGTAAAAGTCGACAACAATTAAATGGTTAACGTAATTAAAATATTTGTTTAATTACGTTCAGTGGATGGTTAATGAATGTAATATCCACTCAATGAAATTAACCACAATTTTGATTGTCAGACCATGATTTTCAAATGTATACTTGAACCTAAATCGTGGTTAATGAATATCACGTGTATTTGAACACCTTAAAATCATGTATTTAATCATCTAAGTTGTCGAATTTTAGTGTCAAATTTGTGTGTCAAATTAATAGAACAGGCTACCAGAGAGTTGAAGAAAACACCAGAGTTAGGTTACAGATGAGAAGAAAACATCACATCTCTCTGGTTTGAATTCACAGGCTACCAGAGAGTTGAAGAGAGTAGTAATGTATATTTTTTCAATGCAGTACAGAACTTCTTTGTTGACTTATTTTGAACTTTTCAATAATTTTAGATTCCTATGGATGAGAATTTGATTCCTATCGATAGAATCATTTGGAAACTGCTATACAAAAAAAAAAAAATCTTTTTGACAAGGATATTCTAAAAAGTAAACTTAAAAGATCAATGAGTTTTGTTGCTCAAAAGAAGCAATGGGATCAACTGCAGCCTGCTACAATTAAGTCTGCCCTTATAAAAAATGGTAAAAAAAGCTTGTGCAAATAACAATACCCTTTTACTTCATACCTGATTCATAATATAATCAACCAAACGACCTAAATAAGCGTAAGAAGATCCACCTTCTAACAAAGTGTTCTTACTTTTTTCACTCATCTCTTTCACTTTCTTCCTTACATCTCCGTCCTTATCCAACACACTCCTTATTCCTCTCTCAATCTTATCGGCAGTTACAAGATAGTTAGGCTCACCATTAAACTCCGCCCTATAATCCAACGCAATTTCGACTCCCATTTTCAACTCACACACCAATTCAAAAGCATTAGTCTGTTGTTCTGCATAAAGTGGCCACGCGGCTATAGGCACACCAAAATAAATGCTCTCGAGTACTGAATTCCAACCACAATGCGAAGCAAATCCTCCAATGGCTGGGTGGGCTAGTATTTGGACTTGTGGGGCCCATCCAACGACCCTTCCAATCTCTGCTGTCCGCTCTAAAAATCCTTCGGGTAAACTTGAACCCAAATCAAAACAAGGGTAATCAGAGGGCGTGGCCATGGTGCCCTCCGGTGGAGGTTTACGAAGAGACCATATGAACCGGGCCCCACTATTCTCAATAGCGCATGCAATCTGCTTAACCTGATCCTCATCGAAAGAACCCATACTCCCGAAGCAGAGGAAAACTACTGAGGAAGGAGGTTGATCATCAAGCCACTTGATGATGTCATCGGAATCAACGGTGCCCTTGGTTTTTGGCTCCAGGTTCAGTATGGGTCCTACCGGATATATAGGTAAACCAGCTAGACCAGGATCAGATGAAATCGAGTGAACTGCGTGGAATTCTAGCTCTTCAAATGAATTTACTATAAAGCCATCAGCATTCTTGAGGCCTTTCCAATAGCCCATCATAAACGACTCCCATTCCTTGCTTAGCACAGCACTGGGCAACGCTTTTGATGGAACCAAGTTAGCGAAACTTGGGACAGCCAAGTCAGTGAGTTGTAACAACGTAGTTGAATAGACATTGTCTCGTTGACGAAGAGTGTAAAGATGAAAACTTAAACCAAGGAACGCTACACCGGAAGTGAAGAAGACAAGCATAGGGACGGAGAACTCTTTGGCAACATCAATCATGTTTGTGCAGAACATGTCAACAACAAAAGCGGCAAGGACTCCATTTTTTGATCTGGCAATGAGGTTAGATACTGCTTGTTTGACGTTTGGTTTCTGAGCTTCGAGTAGCGCAGTCATAGAGGAACCTTGATCAATGTTTGGGGGAAGAGAACATTCTGGAAGGTTGATGATGTGGAGTGAATCGGAGATAGGAAGGGATTTAGTGTAGACGTCGGTTTCTGTGATGTGTGGAAATTTGATAACTAAAACAGTTATTCGGAGACGGTTATCACGGTTGATTAGAAGCTTCGCAAACTCGAGAGCAGAAACTAAATGACCCTCAGCCGGAAAAGGGACAAACACCACTTCTGCTTTCTTCATCTTGGAGCACAGGATAATGGATATACACTTAGTATGAGTGACTCTCTTTTTCTTTGTGTTAGAAGTGTGTGTGAGTGACTGTGACTGTGTTTGACATTTGATATACATGTTTTATTATATAGGATCAGGATGAATTAGTGTACATAATTATTATCATTTATTTACCCAAAAAAAGAGTCAATATCATTCATCATTTATATATGTCGTGTCTATAGAGATCGTTAAAAACTATGTAGGACAAAGACATTGCAGGCTACCTCTTTTTTCAATTAGATTTTGGGTTGTTTTGGAGCTTTGTATACCAGTCTCTTTTACAAGATCCTCTCTGGACTAAGTCTCTAACATTGTGTTTTCGAAGTATTGTTTGTTTTGGGTTTCGTTTTGTGTGAGTGGTTGTTATAAACTACCTTTAGTCTCGATTTTGAAACAATATAGAACATTTTGGTGCAGTGGAGGAGAAGTTATAATTTCTTATAAAAAATGGTTTTTTTGTTTTTCTAGTTCTGTGAAGTGATTCATAGATGGTCATAGGTCAGGATTTATCTTTCAACTCCAAATCATTTCAAACTCTCAATTCCTTGTTTGTTTTCATTTCAAAGTGATTAGACAAAATATTGTTTGTTTAACATTAACCTTAAATAAGTTTTTAATCTAGATGATATACTTATTTTTATACTCCCTCTCACAATTATTGTCTCTTTAACATTTTTTCTTTTTCTCAAAATAATTGTCATTTTACAATACCAATGTATCATTTATTATTTTTCCCACTATTATACCCTTATTTATTGAATTTCATCCAAATTAACTACTCCACTAACTACAATTAATAAAGGTGTTTTAGTAAATGCTACTAATTTTACATTGAAATCAACACAATTAATCATTTCCTTAAATAATCGTGCACAAACCTTAAACGACTAATATTGTGAGACGGAGGGAGTATATATTTTGTTTTTTTGGAAACATCTTGTGTGTTTTCATCCAAAATTGCAACAGTGTTTACAATGGAGTAAATAACTATACAGTTTGCACACTTATTATGATAAAACTTCCATTTTCACGTGCATTTTAATATATGTCCTTGTTTTGATATATTTTCAATTAATCTGTCAGTTGCACATTTGTAGCCAAAGACCTTATATTTTTGGAGTTCATTTTGTGAGGTAGTTTTTCACCTGATCCGATTCAATTTGGAATATAACACACATATCCATATAAGACTATAAGAAACATAAAATTGCAGTCAGGACCATGTAAAAAATACAGGTCTATAAAGCTGCAAAACAGTCCATATCCATATATAGTAAAAACAAGAGGTAGCCTGCACTGCAGTGCATTGTCCTTTGTCATACGCATGTCCACACACCACACATATTATTGATTGAATAATAATTTCAACATGATAATAACAACAATTCAGTTTTACATTTTTTTCTTCTTTTTTTGAGATAATTTTACATATTCTTGTACACCACAAAAACTTGCATGGTCCATATAGGTAGTAGTAAATAGCCTTCACCGTCCATCAATTCTCCCATAAATAATATAAAGACAAACATTTCATTCTCATACCATAAAGTTCTCATATCATGCCATCCAGCAAAGCCATGACATCACTCACAAAGATTTCTTTTATTATGATACTAAATCTTTATACAAATTCATCTATTCCTGTTCCTAAAGAAAGGGAAAAAAACAGGTATATCAAAGAACAATTCAGAAAAACAGTAAATCACACTGAGTAAGTGTATGTCTTGTGCTCCAACATGAAGAAAGTGGAAGTGGTGTTTATCCCTTTTCCCGCTGTAGGTCATCTAGTTTCTGCCCTCGAGTTCACGAAGCTTCTAATCAACCATGATAAACGCCTCCGAATAACTGTCTTGGTCATGAAATTCCCACACACCGCAGAATCCGATGTCTACTCTAAATCCATTCCCATTTCTGATTCTCTCCAAGTCATCAACCTTCCAGAATGTTCTTTTCCCTCAACTTCCGATCCAGGTTCGGATATGAATGCTCTCCTTGAAGCTCAGAAACTAAACGTCAAACAAGCTATCTCCAACCTCACTACTGGAGAACAACATGGACCCCTCGCCGCAATCATTGTTGACATGTTCTGCACAAACATGATTGATGTTTCCAAAGAATTATCCGTCCCTGCGTTTGTATTCTTCACCTCCGGCGTAGCTTTCCTGGGTTTGAATCTCTATATTCAAAATCTGTTTGAACGAGACAGTGTTGATTCGACTCAGATGATGCAACTCTCAGAGCTGTCCATTCCGAGTTTCGCTAATCCGGTTCCTTCAAACTCGTTGCCCAGTGCAGTGCTACACAAGGAATACAAATCCTTCTTCATGAGTTTCGGCAAAGGCCTCAAAAATGCTGATGGCATTATTGTCAATTCCTTTGAAGAGCTAGAATCCTATGCAGTTCACTCCTTTTTCTTTCATCCTGAACTAGTTGGTTTACCCATATATCCGGTAGGACCCATATTAAACCTAGAGCCCAAAACCGAGGGCACCGTTGATTATAATGATATCATCAAGTGGCTTGATGATCAACCTCCTTCTTCCGTAGTTTTCCTCTGCTTTGGGAGCAGGGGGTCTTTCGACGAGGATCAGATTAAGGAGATTGCATTTGCTATTGAGAATAGTGGGGCCCGCTTTGTGTGGTCTCTACGTAAACCCCCACCGAAGGGCACCAAGATTGCGCCATCTGATTACCCTCTTTCTGATTTGGATTCGGTTTTACCTGAAGGGTTCTTAGATCGGACAAGAGAGTTAGGAAGGGTAATTGGATGGGCCCCACAGGCCCAAATACTAGCCCACCCAGCCACTGGAGGATTTGTTTCACATTGCGGCTGGAATTCCACACTCGAGAGCATATATTTAGGTGTGCCCATTGCCACATGGCCGATCTTTGCTGAACAACAGACAAATGCTTTTGAATTGGTGTGTGAGTTGAAGATGGCTGTGGAAATTTCATTGGATTACAGAGTGGAGTTTCTTGGCGAGCCTAACTATCTTTTAACTGCGAATAAGATTGAGAGAGGAATAAGGAATGTGTTGGATAAAGATGGAGAGTTCAGGAAAAAAGTGAAAGAGATGAGTGAAAAGAGTAAGAAGACGTTGTTAGAAGGTGGATCTTCCTACACTTACTTAGGTCGTTTGATTGATTATATTATGCATGGGGTATGAAATTTAACCATCCTTGTACCCAAATACCGAAAAGTTAGAGGCTATTGGCTTAATTATCAACATAAATCAATCCAACAAGTTGTTGTTCTTTATTTTGTTTTCTTTTATTTAAGATTATATTTCAATGCTTTCAAGCAATGACTAATTATTAATGCAGTGTGTGACTTGACACAGTAGAAAATCGAACTTAGAAGTGTCAGCCCTAGAGTTAGCCTTACAACTATTTATTCAAGGTGGCTGGTTATAGCTATTATACATCTGATTAATTATGCACTTGTTAACTTCACCTCTTACAACCGGTGATATCATTCCATTAGGTTTTTTAAATGATAAGATTCCATTATTTTAGGACAAGAACGTTCCATTAGTGAAAGACACAAAAATTATCTCTTTCACCCCCTTAATATTCTGCAACACAAAAGTAACTCGAAATATAGAAGATTTTGATTGAGGATGAGACAAAAAGGGAGGAGAGAAATTTTATTTGTATGCTGTTGGGTTGAGAGGAAAGGTGGTGACTGGTGAGTGAAGATAACCCTCACTTTCTTTGGTTCATAAGAAGAAAGGAAGAATTTTAAAATCAATATTATTTTCTGTATTCTGTGTTGTTGTGATTCTAAAATGCAACATTTCATGTTACATTTTTTTTGTTAAAGAAAATTTAGTTGAGTTTGGTTTCTGGGGCTCGGGGCTTCCTCAAACATAATTTGGTTAAATCAAATTTGCATTCGTTCTTTATAATTTAGACCCCAATGCGAACTCTTTTATTTTCTTCCTCAAGCACTACATTCTTACTAACCACAACCCTCACTGTCTCAAGATCAAATACAGCCTGTAACCCTTTGACTTAGCAATCACACCCAACAATATACTAGGAAAGCTTTTATCATCAAGTTTACTTTATTTTGATTCTGGTATATGCACATGAGTTATTAACTTCAATCATGTACACTTTATAACGCCTCACAACTACAAGATTCAAACAATGAATGTTATCATACAGCTACAGATCTCGACCGTCCAATCTCAAATCAGTTGTCAAGTTCATTTAAAGCTAATTTACTCGATAGGAATCCATGCCCATAATTCATCAATTCAATGAACTGCTCCATCAATATGTTTCTTCTCATTCCTCTCATCCTGCCGCCATCATTGTTTATTCTTCAATCTGCTTTTACATATTCTCTTTTGTCTAATCGCTTTGATTTTGCTTTATCATCTTGAATCTGCTTTTTCATATTCTCTTTTGTCTAATCCCTTTGATTCTGCTTCATCATCCACTTCAATTTGTTTCTTCATCATCTTCTTGTAGTGTTATTTTTAGAACTAGCATAATTCCAAGACCTCTCGATTTTGATAAACGCGTCCAGTTCACTAGGTTTTCCAGTTATGAACGGTTTGAGCCGGTTTTTCTGATTTTTTTTTACTGTTTTTAAAACATCGTCCTAATCCAATAAAGAGATAAGAAAATAGGGTACATTGGCGAGAGATCATGAGCCAAAGACAAATTTCACCACTCAAAATATCATGAGAAACCTAGGGTATTTGCTTTCCTGATCAGTAAAGGGAGGTGTTTTTTGAAGCAACAGTAGATGAGGTAACTCTCAAAAAAGCGAAAAATTTGAAGCTTGGCCTTTGGTTCAGGAAGAGGGGGGAATGTTATTAGGGAAAATTCTAATTGTGTCATTGTGCCCAAAAGAAAGAGGTTTAACGTCTTCATCCATTTGGCCATGACGATTGTTGAAGTTGGGAAAGATGCAAACACCCTAAAAATGAAGCAAAAATAGTTATTATAAACAACGAAATAGATAGTTTGAATTTTCGTTCAAGAAAATAATCATACTACTCATCTACTTTTAACAACAACAGTAAACATAACAAAATGCATGTTTTTTTCTCACTAAACAGGTTTGAGGTTACTGTTTGTTTAGTGAGAAAAAACTTACATTTTGTTTTTTTCATCGTTGTTCTTCAAAATAGGTTTGTGATTATTTTCTGGAACGAAAATTCAAATACCTCTATCATTGTTTATAATGATTATTTTTGCTTCATTATAGATTTGTCCGCAAATTTTCTAGCTCTAACAACGGTCAAGGCCAATTGGGTGAGAAGATGGGCAAAATGATATTATTCTCCTCTTCCAAAACGAATGGCAAAATTGTGTTTTGAAAATTCTTCGAACTTTCTCTTCGAATGTTAATTGCTTTGTAGATTTAGGTTTCTCTCCAAAAACAAGTATAAAACATTGGGGGTAATGAGAGTCAATATGTGGACGGAATTTTTTTTTGAGTGCGGATTTAAAGATTATTATTATATTTTAGAAATGTAAAATTGAAATTATATTGATAACATTTTATTTTTAAATATAATAATTTAATAAACCATTATTTACAGTTGAATAGAAGGCAAGCGAGCAACAAACAAGACCTTTTTAAACATGAAGTTTATTCTTTTTTATTAAAGGCCGGTTTAAGATTCAGCTGGTAGAATCGTCGTCTAGTTTGATTTTTAAAATACTATTTATCATAGTTGCTAATTCTAAAATACCAAGTTAAAGAGTGGATTCCTCAAAAAAAAAAAAAAAAAGGTTAAAGGGTGGAAAAACCTTCCATCACATCTTTCGAAAGCTCCTTATGTTGCTCTACATGACACAATTCTTTTTTTGGTGATTGTTCTCTACCGTTGATGGTGGCGATTTTTGTTGAGAACCGGAGGAGGGAACAAAGGATTGTTGTTTTCTCAAGTGAACATCTGGGAAGAAAGAAAAAAAAAAATTACTAGAAAGAAGTTAAAAAATGAAAAGAGTAAAAGGTTTGGTTTTATTCCTTTCTTCCTGCCGTAACAAGGCATGAGCCCGGACTCCTATTTTCTTTAAAATAGGATCTCAAATAACACAAGGGAAAACATAGGTGCCAATAACTAAAATTGAGGAATTGAAAGGATACATGGCATGTGATCCACAATTGGAGTTGATGAGAGGAAATGCTAACAGAGAATATTTTCCATATGTTATAAGAGGCAAATCAATTTTTTGTTTTTGTTGAAAAGGCCACCAAAACGATATATGAAAATAAACTGATAATCAAAGCACATATTGTACTAAGATTAACAAAATCAAAATGTTAATTATAAAATATGTTCCCCAACAACAGGACATTAGAACAAATAACAACTCAATTATCGGATAAAGTCACTTCTAAACATCGTAGTGGGCTGGTAGGAGAAAGACTTGTTTGGACACAAGCATTTAGACACATCATTTAGGCACCCACACAAAAGTATATTTTCTCTTTCTATATTTTCTCAATTATGTACGTGTGCTCAAACCCTTGTGCCCAATTAAGTATTTTCAGGGCTGGTAGATGTGTGTCAAAAGTGACTGACGGTTTTAAATTGATATTTGATATACTCTCCCCGTCCCATTTTAACTGAGTCATTGACTCATTTCACACTTATTAAGAAAAAGTGTATAAGTGAAAGAGAGGAAAAAATGGTTTTGAGTGCCCTTATCAACTATTGGTGCATTCTTCTTTATCATAAATGCAAAGTAAAATATATTGAATTGAGAGTGGTGAAAGTAATATTAATTAGTGTTATAATTGGAAAAAAGTAATTAATATTGTATTCAAAAGTGAAATGAGTCAATTTTTTTGGGACAATATTTTTTTACAAATGACTCAGTTATTATGGGACGAAGGGAGTATGTCTTATTATATAGAGCAAGATTAATTAGTGTACAGAGTTACCATTTATTGAACCAAAAAAAAAATTAGTACATTTCAACTGCAAATCATTTCAACAAGTAATTTTCAATTAGTAAACACTAAAGAAAATACTAAGCTTACATCACATATACACATAAGTTTACATGCATTTAGATCATTTAGCATCGGACAAAAACTCTCACTTGATGTTAAAAGAGCCAAACATCAATGTTGTGGTCAATGCTAATTTGGTCAATACTAAGCACATAGTACATCTTTTTTTTCTTACCTTATAAGTTGTTTATCAACTTACAGGAAACATGTCCTTACAAACAACAGATTGTGTGGGTTCTGGAACAAATCCTACTCAGGAGTTGGAACCAAATTGCTTTGCTAACCCCACTAAATAATGGACTGCAGCATTTTTACATCTAATAAAAACTACCTTACAATTACTCAACTTAGATAATATTTCAGAACATTATCAATAGTAGCTATGTGAAAACACATAAATTGATTTTGAAAAGCCAAAATATATATAAAATAAATATGGACACAGCAATTTTTGCTAACCCCACTAAATCTGACCATATATGAACATTACTTTACAAACTTGAAAAACAAAATTGTATGTCCTATAACAATCTAGAACCATAAAATTGCAGTCTAGGGGACCATATTAAAAAATAAAGGTCTGCAAAGCTCCAAAACAGTCCATATCCATTACCATGTCCATATATAATAAAAAAGAGGTACAGCCTGCACTGCATATTATTTAATAATTCCAACTAGATAATAACAATTCAGTTTTACAAAGCCTTGTTCACCAAGAAAATTTGCATAATAAAAAGACAAACATTTTAATCTCACCTCACTTTCATGCCACATAAGTTGTCATCCCAACCCAACCAGCAAAGCCATGACATCACTCACAAAGATTCCTCTTATTATGATACTATTTCATCTATTCCTGTTCCTATATTAAAAAACAGATATATCAAACAACATTTCAGGAAAACATTAACTCAAACTGAGTAAGTGCATGTCCTGTGCTTCAAGATGAAGAAAGCAGAAGTAGTGTTTATCCCTTTTCCTGCTGTAGGTCATCTAGTTTCTGTCGTAGAGTTCGCAAAGCTTCTAATCAACCGTGATAACCGTCTCCGAATAACCATCTTAGTCATCAAAATCCCACACACTTCAGAATCCGATGTCTACACTAAATCCATTCCCATATCTGATTCTCTTAATGTCATCAACCTTCCAGAAGTTTCTCTTCCCCAAACCTCCGATCCAGGTTCCGCTATGAACGCTCTCCTTGATGCTCACAAACCAAACATCAAACAAGCCGTCTCTAACCTCAATGTCACTGCCTTCGTTGTTGACATGTTCTGCACCAACATGATTGATGTTGCCAAGGAATTTTCCGTCCCTGCGTTTGTGTTCTTCACTTCAAGTGTTGCTTTCCTTGGTTTGAATCTTCATATTCACACTTTGTTTGAAAGAGACAACATTGATTCCACTCAGTTGGAGCAACTGACTGAATTGTCCCTCCCAAGTTTCGCTAACCCCGTTCCTACAAAATCGTTGCCCAGTGCAGTGCTACGCAAGGAATCTGAGTCGTTTTTCATGAGCTATGCAAAAGGCCTCAAGAAGGCTGATGGTGTTATAGTAAATTCATTTGAAGAGCTAGAATCCCATGCAGTTCATTCATTTTTATCTGATACAATTCTAGCTGGTTTACCGATATATCCGGTGGGACCCGTATTAAACCCGGAGCCCAAAACCAAGGATCTCGTTGATTACGATGATATCATCAAGTGGCTTGATGATCAACCTCCTTCCTCAGTAGTTTTCCTCTGCTTCGGGAGTAGAGGTTCTTTCGATGAGGATCAGGTTAAGGAGATTGCACATGCTATTGAGAATAGTGGGGCTCGCTTTGTTTGGTCTCTACGTAAACCCCCACCAAAGGGCGCCATGATTGCGCCATCTGATTACCCTCTTTCTGATTTAGGTTCCGTTTTACCCGAAGGATTCTTAGATCGGACTGTAGAGATCGGAAGGGTGATTGGTTGGGCTCCACAGGCCCAAATACTAGCCCACCCGGCCACGGGAGGATTTGTTTCACATTGTGGCTGGAATTCGACACTGGAGAGCATATATTTTGGTGTTCCACTTGCCACTTGGCCGATCTTTGCTGAACAACAGACAAATGCTTTTGAATTGGTGTGTGAGTTAAAGATGGCCGTGGAGATTTCATTGGATTACAGAGTGGAGTTTCTTGGCGAGCCTAACTATCTTGTAACTGCGGATAAGATTGAGAGAGGAATAAGGAGTGTGTTGGATAAGGATGGAGAAGTAAGGAAGAAAGTGAAAGAGATGAGTGAAAAGAGTAAGAAGACTTTGTTAGAAGGAGGATCTTCTTACACTTATTTAGGTCGTTTGATTGATTATATTATTGATGAGGTATGAGATTAGCAACATAAATCAATCCATCAAGTTTTTTATCTTTCTTGTAGTACATCTTTTTAGTAGGATTGAGAACATTTTGTACTCAACTTCTGCTGGTCTTTAATTAAATTTTTTGGATCATTAGTATTGATAAAATTGACTCTTCTTCTATTTACTGTTACATATTTCTCAAATTGAGTTTACATGCAAAAATTAAAATAAGTTGAGTATGCACAAGTTTTCATTCAGTGAGTAGAAGTTAGTACAATATAGAAGGATCAATTACACCATACACAAAAATAACAGATCATAGTATTAGTACGAAGATAACAACGAACTTCAGTTTGGTGGACAAGTTTAGTACTATTTTGTGTCTGTATTATTTTGGTGCTTGCTGATTATATCTATTCTGAAATGGATTCCGAATTAATAATACTTAATAATGCTATATCTATAAATAAAAACACATAATTGACACACACATTCACAAGTATAATAAACAAATACAATCAACCACTATTTTGGAAGCAAGTGATCCTTATACTAGAAAGTCAGAAACTATTCATCAACTATTTCGAGATTTCATCTACAGAGCCTACTTCACACATAGTGTTATTCTCCAAATATAATTCAGAAATCAGAAATTTAGTCATAGAGTGAACTCCAAAAATATTAGGTCTTTAGCTACAAATCTGCAACTAACAGTTAACTAATCAAAGAAAATACATAGATTAGAGTGAAACTGCTGCTTTAAACGCTATTTGATGCCTTATTTTTCATTTTGAGGCAATTCTAATCAAGATTTTGGAAATGGAAATCCAAAAATTTCATATGGAAAATATATATTTGAACTCATGTTTTGCAGTCATCACCTTAAAAATGTTGCGTATACATCAGATTGTATAATATCTAGCATGGTTTCAAATTGCGGTTCACATCAACAATTGCGGCCGCAATATTGCTGTTGCAATAGCTTCTGCAACGACATTGCACCACATTAGCAGGGTGATCTTCAATCACGTGTTATGACCGAATCAGGCACCACATCAGACCATTTTAGCTACCGCCGCAGCCAAATTGACTCACAAACGACTCGCCTCGGCCATGTTCATTCAAATAAAAAATCCAAAATCTACTTCAGATCTAAAGAAAAATATGACCTTTAAGCCTCGCAATAGTACATGTCAAGCCCCTCCCTACTAACACTGTAAATGAAAGGTATATGTAAAAAATTATACTAAAATGGATATTTTTATAGTTTGTGTAAATGTAAACTTATTTCACGCCGGAATGCGCGTCATACCGACTGCAATATCCACAACCGCAACGACTGCAACCATGGTATCTAGTACAACGGTGCTATGGAGAAGGAATGAAAACCCCAACTCCAGTCTCTCAAGTGTGCCATTCAAAGATGACATTACATAAGAATTCAGTAAAATATTAATGTGAATTTTGCCGAGTAATCTTCATCAAGAAGCTGCATTACGTCAAGCACAATTTCTACAACATGAGCTGCATCTGCTGCCAATGTGAGATTGATATTGGTGCAATTTAAAACCATCATTTGAATCCCCTTTTCTGAACTTTAATTGTGTATAGTTTAAGGCCTTACAATTAGAGGATTCAAATAATGGAACATTATCACAAGTAGGAACAACTGAAGTAAACAAGTGCACAATTCATAAGTTCGATAAAGTAAAAAGGTGAATAACCAAGCCTTCTAGTCACTGAAAATTGTGATTAATCATTGTTTTATTGATGTTGTTGAAACTTAAGCCAATATCCTCTCACCATTTTCGGCAGGTGGATACTAGGATAATTTAGTTCATATTTGATTCACAATAAAATCTATTAAACGACCTAAATGACTGTAAGAAGATCCACCCTCTAACAAAGTTTTCCTACTCTTTTCACTCATCTCTTTCACTTTCTTTCTGACCTCTCCATCCTTTTCCAACACATTCCTTATTCCTCTCTCAATCTTGTCAGCAGTTACAAGATAGTTAGGCTCACCATTGTACTCCACTCTATAATCTAACACAATCTCCACAGCCATCTTCAGCTCACACACCAATTGAAAAGCATTAGTCTGTTGTTCGGCGAAGAGCGGCCATGTGGCTATGGGCACACCAAAATATATGCTCTCGAGTATTGAATTCCAGCCACAATGGGAAACAAATCCTCCCGTGGCTGGGTGGGCCAATATTTGAGTCTGTGGAGCCCATCCAATGACCCTTCCGTTCCCTGCTGTCCGATCTAAAAATCCTTCGGGTAAAACCAAGCCCAATTCAGTAAGAGAGTAATCAGAGGGTGCAACCATGGCGACGCCCTTTGGTTTGGGTTTACGAAGAGACCATATGAAATGGACGCCACTATCCTCAATAGCACGTGCGATCTCCTTAATCTGATCCTCATCGAAAGTACCCCTAGTCCCAAAGCAGAGGAAAACTACGGAGGAAAGAGGTTGATCATCAAGCCACTTGATGATATCATCTGAACCAACGGTTCCCTTGGTGTTTGGCTCAGGGTTTATAATGGGTCCTGCCGGATAAATAACCGGTAAACCAGCTAGATCAGGGTGAGAGAAAAAGGATTGAACCGCATGGGATTCTAGCTCTTCAAATGAATTTACTATGATGCCATTAGCTTTCTTGAGGCCACCAGCATAGTTCATAAAAAAGGATTCCCATTCCTTGTTTAGCATGGAACTGGGCAGCGAGTATATAGGAACCGAGTTGGCGAAAGTTGGTATGGCCAATTCAGTCTGCTGCTGCAACTGAGTCGAATCTACGTTGTCTCTTTCACGGATAGTGTGAATATGAAGATTTGAACCAAGGGAAGCAACACCGGAAGTGAAGAAGACAAGCGTAGGGACTGAAAATTCTTTGCCAATATCAATCATGTTTGTAAAGAACATGTCAACAACAAAGGATGTGAGGGTTCCATGTTGTTCTCTAGTAGTGAGATTAGAGACAGCTTGTTTGACGTTTGGTTTCTGAGCTTCGAGGAAAGCCATCATTCTGGAATTTGGTTCGATGTTTGGGGGAAGAGAAACTTCTGGAAGGTTGATGATGTCGAGAGAATCGGAGGTGGGAAGGGATTTAGTGTTAACATCTGATTGTGTTGTGTATGGGAGTTTCATGACTAAGACAGTTATTCGGAGGCGGTTATCACAGTTGGTTAGAAGCTTCGCAAACTCAAGGGTGGAATCTAGATGGCTCGGACCGGGAAAAGGGATAAACACAACTTCTGCTTTCTTCATCTTGGAGCACAGGATATACCCTTATTCTGTAAGTTACTGTTTTTTGAATTGTTCTTTGATATACTTGTTTATTTATATAGGAAACAGGAGTAGAGGAAACTCTCATTTTCATTAGGATTAGTCAGTGTAGAAATTCTAGAGGCGTGTGTTAAGACATCATTACTTTTCTTTTTTGATATGAATTGTGCTGTCACCGTTACTAATACTATAATATATGGTTTACATTACATTTTATAACTTTCATTTTTACTTTATAATTATTATCGATGCTACGTATTAGTGTCACACCTTCTAATTATAGACTAATAGAATGAATACAACTGAAATCACTAATTTAAATACATGTTTAGATTGACGGTGAGTTTTGTATAATCACACGTACTATTTAAACAAAAACCATTTTGCATTGTGAGGTCAAATTCATTGAAGTTTCAAACAAGACTAAGTACGGAATCTTAGAGTTGGAAGTAATGTCATGGCTTTGCTGGCTGGTATGAAATGTCAATTTACGTGGAATGAAAGTCACGTGAGATTCACATGTTTGTCTTTATATTATGGGGACAATGGATGCATGGGTGGCGGCTATTGGCTATTTTAATTCAATATTACTATTGTGCATGTATTGGCTGTGGAAAATTATTCAAAAAATCATAATATGTGGTTTGTGGACATGTGTTTGACTAAGGACAATGCAATGCAGTGCAGTGCAGGCTACCTCACTTTTATTCCACATAATTGCCTTCCTATACTAGTCAGCAAAGCCATGGCATCACTCCTAGGCTGAATTTACAAAATCATCACACGGCAATTATATTTTATTGCAACTTTAAAGTGCATTACTTGCTAAAGTTAAGGTGGCACGGTGAAATTCCATCAAACTCGTCGTTAATCTAAATATGCACTTAAACTATTCAAGTTTGCTCTCTTTTTCAAAAGTGATTTTAGTTGTACCCATTTTATTCATTCTTAATTAAAAGGTTATAATACATACAAAGACACGACGCAATAATAATTGAAAAAACAAAGTAATGCAATGTAAACCATGTATGTTTCTAATAGTTTACTGTTTGACAAGGACATACATCAAACACCAATAACCATACTAATAATTGTCTACATTATTTCTATGTCTATGTAACAAAAAGAAACATCAAAGAACAATAGAAAACGCAGTCACTCAAGCTGAGTAAGTGCATATCCAGTATGAAGAAAGCAGAAGTGGTGATTATCCCTTCACCTGGTGTTGGCCATCTAGTTTCCACACTTGAGTTCGCGAAGCTTCTAATCAACCGTGATAACCGTCTCCGAATAACTGTCTTGGTCATGAAATTTCCACACACAACAGAAACAGATATCTACACTAAATCCCTTCCCATCAACGATTCTCTTAACGTCGTCGATCTTCCAGAATGTTCTCTTCCCCCAAACTCCAATATAACTTCAGGCATGGTGGATCTCCTCAAAGCTCAGAAACCAAACGTCAAAAAAGCCGTCTCCAACCTCACTAAAGCACCAGAAAATGGAGTCCTAGCTGCATTCATTGTTGACATGTTCTGCACCACCATGATTGATGTTGCAAAAGCATTTTCTGTCCCTACGCTCGTCTTCTTCACTTCCGGTGTTGCTTTCCTTGGTTTGAATCTTCATATTCATAATCTGTTTGAGCGAGACAACATTGATTCCACTCAGTTGCTGCAGCAGACTGAGTTGGCCATCCCAAGTTTCGCCAACTCAGTTCCTTCAAACACTTTGCCCAGTTCAGTGCTACGCAAGGAATGGGAGTCCTTCTTCAAGAGCTATGCAAAGGGCCTCAAGAATGCTGATGCCATTATTGTCAATTCATTTGAAGAGCTAGAATCCTATGCCGTTCACTCCTTTGTCTCTCATCCTGATCTAGCAGGTTTACCCATATATCCAGTCGGACCAATATTAAACCCCGAGCCCAAAACCAAGAGCATCGTTGATTCTGACGATATTGTCAAGTGGCTTGATGATCAACCTCCTTCCTCGGTAGTTTTCCTCTGCTTCGGGAGCAGGGGTTTTTTCGATGAGGATCAGGTTAAGGAGATTGCACTTGCTGTAGAGAATACTGGGGTCCGATTTGTGTGGTCTCTACGTAAACCACCACCTAAGGACACCATGAATGCGCCATCTAATTACACTCTTTCTGATTTGAGTTCGGTTTTACCAGAAGGATTCTTAGATAGGACAGCAGAGATTGGAAGGGTTATTGGGTGGGCCCCACAGACGCAGATACTAGCTCACTCAGCCACGGGAGGATTTGTTTCTCATTGTGGCTGGAATTCCACACTGGAGAGCATATATTTTGGTGTGCCTGTTGCCACGTGGCCACTCTTTGCTGATCAACAAACAAATGCTTTTGAATTGGTGTGTGAGCTGAGGATGGCGGTGGAGATCGCATTAGATTATAGGTTAGAATTTAATGGCGAGTCTAACTATCTTTTAACTGCCGACAAGATTGAGAGAGGAATAAGGAGTGTGTTGGATAAGGATGGAGAGGTAAGGAAGAAAGTGAAAGAGATGAGTGAAACAAGTAAGAAGACTCTGTTGGAGGGGGGATCTTCCTACACTTATTTAGGTCGTTTGATCGATTATATTATGAATCAGGTATCAAATTAAATTATGCTAGTAGCACCTACTCTCAAAAAGGTTAGAGGTTATGGTTTAATTATCAACATAAGTCAATCTAACAAGTTGTTGTTCTTTCTTTTCTTTGATTCTAGATTTAGTATATTTCAAAGCTTTCAACCCATGACTAATCACTGTTGCAATGCGTAACTGCTGATGATCAAATTTGTTTTTGACAATCAAAAATCAAACTTAGAAATCGTTATGTTTTGTATATGCAGGAGGCAAGTTTGTAGTTCTGTTTGAGATTGCTCTTTGGTTTCTGGTTTGGGAATTTTTTCGGTTTTGTATTACAGTGGTTTAATCGTGTACTACATCTTTTTAGTAGGATTGATAACATTTTCTACTCAACTTGTGCTGGTCTTAATGAAGTTTATTGGATCATTAAGAAAAGCAGTGTTGATAAAATTGACTCTTCTTCTATGTTACTGTTACATTTTTATTCTTAACCAAATGGAGTTTAATACAAAAATTAAAATAAGTTGAGTGTGCACAAGCTTCATTCATTGATTAGAAGTTAATACAATATAGAAGGATCATGTACACCGTTCACAAAAATAACAGATCATAGTACAATAAAAGCTGAAATAGAAAAATAAGCTACAATTTTGTGTCTATCTTAGATGCATCTATTTGTGCTACTTTTTTTATCTTCATTTGGTGAAGAAGTTTCGTACTGGTTTGTGCCACTTCCATATCCAAGGTGAAGGTGTGCTACTTCAGTTGTAACATATATAGATATATTTATGATGTAAATGTACCATTGAGCAGAAAAAATATTACTATGCAAGATTTCATCTGTTGATGCTAAACTATGTCATCCAATCACTAAAGAAGTTATCATGTAAGTCTAAATGGTTTGCAAACAGATAAAAGGAATGCATCAAACATGAAGTCAAAGTCTATTTGTCTATCAAAATATAATTTTACTTTAAATGTACATTACCAACTTTAAACCAAACATGCAAACATAATAGAATATAAAAAGTTAAACAGCTGTTTATTGGAGACATTGTCGGGCACCAAATATGTGCACCTCTGACCTTTTTGTATGTCGGTACTTGAACAATTTAATTTGATACCTGGTTCATGATATAATCAATTAAACGACCTAAATAAGTGGAAGATGATCCTCCCTCTAACAAAGTCTTCTTGCTCTTTTCACTCATCTCTTTCACTTTTTTCCTAAACTCTCCATCCTTATCCAACACACTCCTTATTCCTTTCTCAATCTTGTCCGAAGTTAAAAGATAGTTAGGCCCACTACTATACTCCAACCTATAATCTAACGCAATCTCCACAGCAATCTTCAGCTCACACACCAATTCAAAAGCAGTAACCTGTTGTTCAGCAAAGAGTGGCCATGTTGCAATGGGCACACCAAAGTATATGCTCTCTAGTGTGGAGTTCCAACCACAATGTGAAACAAAGCCTCCTGTGGCTGGATGGGCTAGTATTTGGGTTTGTGGAGCCCAACCAATCACCTTTCCAATCTCTGCCGTACGATCTAAGAATCCTTCAGGTAAAATCGAACACAAACTAGAAAGAGTGTAATCAGAGGGTGCAGCCCTGGCGCCCTTCGGTGCAGGTTTACGGATAGACCAAATGAAGTGGGCCTTACTATTCTCAATAGCACATGCGATCTCCTTCACCTGATCCTCATCAAAACAACCTTTGCTTCCGAAGCAAAGAAAAACTACCGAGGAAAGAGGTTGATCATCAAGCCACTTGATGATATCAGAACCAACAATGTCTTTGGTTTTGGGCTCAGGACTTAGTATAGGTCCTACCGGATATATAATTGGTAAACATGTTAATTCAGGATGAGAGAAAAAGGAGTGAACCGCATGTGATTCTAGATCTTCAAATGAATTTACTATGATTCCATCGGCATTCTTGAGGCCTCTTGCATAGCTCTTGAAAACCGATTCCCATTCCTTGCTTTGCAGGGAACGAGGCAATGAGTTTGAAGGAAACAAATTGGAGAAAGTCGGGATGGCTAACTCGTTCTGCTGCAGCAACTGAGTTGAATCTACTTGTTCAAACAGATTGTGAAGATAAAGAGTCAAACCAAGGAAAGCAACACTGGAAGTGAAGAAGACGAGTGTAGGGATGGAGAACTCTTTGGCAACATCAATCATGGCTGTGCAGGACATGTCAACAACGAAAGCAGCAAGGACTCCGCTTTCTTCTCCAGTAATGAGGTTAGATACGGCTCGTTTGACGTTTGGTTTCTGAGCTTCAAGGTGAGCGGACATGGATGAAACTGGATTGGTGTTTGGGGGAAGAGAGCATTCTGGAAGGTTGATGACGCGGAGTGAATCGGAGATTGGAAGGGATTTAGTGTATACATCGGTTTCAGTGGCGTGTGGGAATTTGATGACTAAAACAGTTATTCGGAGACGGCTATCACGGTTGATTAGAAGTTTAGCGAACTCAAGGGTGGAAACTAAATGGCCAACACCAGGAGAAGGGATAAACACCACTTCTGCTTTCTTCATGTTGTGAGTGACTCTCTCTTTTTTGGTGGTAGAAGTGTGTGTGTGACTCTATGAATTTGATATTTGATATACATGTTTTATTACATAGGAACAAGATGAATTAGTGTACAGAATTAGCATCATTTATTTACCAAAAAAAAGAATCAGTATCATTTATCATCATTTATATATGTCATGTGTATATGGATCGTGAAAAATTATGTGCTGAAAAAGAATTAGTATAATTTATCTTGTTGGAATTTTTTCTCACATTATAGTTTTTAATCTAAAACAACATTATCAATAGTAGCTTGCTGGTTGGTAGTGATGTCATGGCTTTGCTGGCTGGTATGGGATGTCACTTTATATGGAATGAAAGTCAATGGATAGATGGGCGGCAGCTATTGGTTATTTCAGTATCTACTATTAAAGTGTATGTATTGACCGTGGAAAATCATACAATAATTCATACAATGTGGTTTGTGGGCATGTGTTTGACCAAGGACAATGCAGTGCAGTGCAGGCTGCCTCTTTTTTCTATAATATTTTGGATTGTTTTGGAGCCCTGTGGATTGAATTTTTTACAATAATTTTCTCTTGGCTGCAATCTCATGGATCTAGCTTCTTATAATAAATGTTTTCGTTTTTTATAGTTCTATAAAATGAAGTTCATAAATGTCAGGATTTACTTTTAGATCCGAACTGGATTGAGGTAGTGTTCCTAGTACAAGAATGCAGTGGAGAACAGAGATTTGGGCTCCACAAAGAGGGGGTGTTGTACATGCAAAAAGTTAATGTATGATTGAGTAGAGTGGGTGGTTTGTAAAAAAGAATGTGTGTACCTTTCGCTTAAGATGTTGTCCTTTTATTAGTGGAGATTAGGACTAATCGGTGTCATCCCGTTGAAACCATTGAGGGAATCGCGATGCAAGTCTTGGCATGATCATGACGTGGTCTTTGGATCATCCTGTGATGTGGAAGCTTCTAACACACACCTTTCAATGGTTTAATCCCTCTTATTAGTAACCTCTAATTTCCTTACATCTTTTATCACTCAGAATCTAACATGTATGGTGGTTATATAATCAATTGCATTTGTTCCGGTTGTATCACTTGCATCGGTTAATAAGATTTTATGCCAAGAAATAAATGTGTTAAAACCATTTCTTCACTATTGATTCATCTGACTGGGGCATCGACCAGCAAGGATCCTCCCTTTGTAAATTGCCTCTGGACTTAAACATTTGATCCATTACAATTTTCTTAGTATCTAAAGCATCAAATCAAATACATGTCTAACTAGAAGAAATAGCCGTTGGAGTAGAATTTGCAAGGGGGTGGTTAGATCAATATATAAGTATGTGTGAATTGAAGATGGCCATGGAGATTACGTTAGATTAGAGGTTGGAGTTTATTGGTGAGTCTAACCATCTTTTAACTGCCGACAAGATCGAGAGAAGAGTAAAGAGTGTGTTGTATGAGGATAGAGAGGTAAGGAAGAAAGTGCAAGAGATAAGTGAAATATGTAAGAAGATTCTATTAGAGGGAGGATCTTTGGTTTCTGATTTGGGAATTTTTCTGTTTGTATTACCTTGGTTTTATCTGATACTACATCTTTTTTAGTAGGATTGGAACATTTTGTACTCAATTTGTGCGAGTCTTTAATGAAGTTTTTTGGATCATTAAGAAAAGCAGTGTTGATAAAATTGACTCTTCTTCTATGTTACTGTTACATTTTTATTCTTAACCAAATTGTGTTTACATACAAAAATTTAAGGTCAAATACTCCTGCAGTAGTTAGATGTTTATAACAAATTAGTCAATTTTTTTTTTTGTTACAATTTGTGCACAAGCTTCATTCATTGAGTAGAAGTTATTACAATATATGAGGATAAGAACACCGGACACAAAAATAATATGTGAACCTCTGACCTTTTTGTAAGTGGGTACTAGGATAATTTGATTTCATACTTGGTTCATAATATAATCAATTAAACGACCTAAATAAGCGGAGGACGATCCTCCTTCTAACAAAGTCTTCTTACTCTTTTCACTCACCTCTTTCACTTTTTTCCTGAATTCTCCATCCTTATCCAACACACTCCTTATTCCTTTCTCAATCTTGTCCGCAGTCAAAAGATAGTTAGGCCCACTGTTAAACTCCACCCTATAATCTAATGCAATCTCCACGGCAATCTTCAACTCACACACCAATTCAAAAGCATTAACCTGTTGTTCAGCAAAGAGTGGCCATGTTGCAATGGGCACGCCAAAATATATGCTCTCGAGTGTGGAATTCCAGCCACAATGTGAAACAAATCCTCCTATGGCTGGATGGGCTAGTATTTGGGCTTGTGGGGCCCAACCAATCACCCTTCCAATATCTGCTGTTCGATCTAAGAATCCTTCGGGTAAAACCGAACATAAATCAGAAAGAGTGTAATCAGAGGGTGCAGCCATGGTGCCCTTTGGTGCTGGTTTACGGAGACACCATATGAATTGGGCCCCACTATTCTCAATAGCATGTGCGATCTCCTTAACCTGATCCTCATCGAAACAACCCCTGCTCCCGAAGCAGAGGAAAACTACCGAAGAAAGAGGTTGATCATCAAGCCACTTCATGATATCAGAACCAACGACGTCCTTGGTTTTGGGCTCAGGACTTAATATAGGTCCTACCGGATATATAATTGGTAAACTTGTTAATTCAGGATGAGAGAAAAAGGAGTGAATCGCGTGTGATTCTAGCTCTTCAAATGAATTTACTATAATGCCATCGGCATTCTTGAGGCCTTTTACGAAGCTCATGAAAAACGGTTCCCATTCCTTGCTTAGGACGGAACCAGGCAATGAGCTTGAAGGAAACAAGTTGGCGAAAGTCGGGATGGCTAACTCTTTCTGCTGCTGCAACTGAGTTGAATCAATGTTGTCTCGTTCACGGAGGGTATGAATATGAAGATTCAAACCAAGGGAAGCAACGCCAGAAGTGAAGAAGACGAGCATAGGAACTGAAAATTCTTTGGCAATATCAATCATGGTGGTGCAGAACATATCAACAACGATGGTGGCGAGGACTCCGTTTTCTCCTCCTCCAGTAGTGAGGTTAGAGACGGCTTGTTTGACATTTGGTTTCTGAGCTTCGAGGAGAGCAGGCATGGAAGCGAAACCTGGATTGGTGTTGGGGGGAAGAGAAACTTCTGGAAGGTTGATGACGTTGAGAGAATCTGAGATAGGAAGGGATTTAGTGTTGACATCATTTTCTGTTATGTGTGGGAATTTGATAACTAAAACAGTTACACGGAGACGGTTATCACGATTGATTAGAAGCTTCGCGAACTCAAGGGTGGAAACTAGATGGCTCACACCAGGAAAAGGGATAAACACCACTTCTGCTTTCTTCATCTTGGAAGCACAGGATATACACTTACTATGTGTTATTTTATTTTATTTTGAATTGTTCTTTGATATACTTGTTTATTTATATAGGAAATAAGAATAGGAAACCTCCAAATTCAGTAGGACTGATTAGTGTAGCGATTCTAGAGAATTGGTAAAGAATATTGAAGGCGTATCATGACAGCATTACTTATATATATGGTTTACATTACATTTGATAACTTACATTTTTCTTTTAAATTATTATCAACGTATCGCTGTCATACTTTCTCTTTTTATCGACGTATCACTGTCATACTTTCTAAATATGGATGAATAGAATGGATATAACCAACACTGTAAGTATTGCACATGTGGTAAAAAGCCAGAAGAATAGTTAACATAATAGGGTGTAAATTTGAATATGTAATTATCTCAATTTTAATATTTAGTTATATGAATTTGGTCACTAGATTATTTAGAAATAAAAAATAATACTATTGAAATCACTTTGGGAAGAAGAGAAGAGATTTAATTAATTTAAGTGTATGTTTAGATAGACGATAAGTTCGGTAAAATTAAGGCTTTACTAGTTTGCAGGCGGTACTACTGTGATTTAAACCAAAAACATACTTTAGACAAAATGACATATTTGTTGTGATTTGGTCAAATTCATTGAAATTTCAAACAATATTAAGGAAAAAGGAGTCTTGGAAGTGATGTCATGGCTTTGCTGGATGGCATGTGATGAGAACTTTGTGGAATGAAAGTGAGGTGATGTTGAAATGTTGTCTTTATATTATCGTGCATGTATGGACTGTGGAAAATTATATTCAATAATTCTTAATATGTGGTTTGTAAGCATGTGTATGACTAAGAACAATGGACTGCAGGCTGCCTCTTTTTTCTATTATATTTTGGAGCTTTGCAGACCGAATTTTTAGGTAATATCCTCTTGAGTGCACTCTAGATTACTAGAATATGCTCCTATGTTTTTGGTTTTTTATAGTTCTGTAAAATGAAGTTCATGAATGGTCAGGATTTACTTTTTTATCTTAACTAGAATGAGGTGTTGGTCGGAAAATAGAGATCTGGACTCAATAAAAAGGGTTGATGTACACACTGACGGATCCAGAAATGTTAATAAGTGGGGTCAAAGTCATATCGATATAATAATAACTTTTTATAAAAAATTACTTCTTTTGATTTCTTAACTAGTGTTCTTAGAGTACTTATTCGGTTCCTCTATAGTTTTGTAATTTTTTGTAGTGTTATCAATGGACTATGTTGAAATAATAATACTATATAAGTGGGGTCAAACAACATAAATATCTAATTTTAGGTTAAAAATACAATAAGCAAGTGGAAACAAGTGGGGTCAGTTGACCCCATTGCCCCATGGTGAATCCGTGCCTGGATGTACACAACATTCCGATGCTCAAATTAGTGTATGATTAAGAAGTGTTAGAAGTTTATGAGGAAAAAAATGTGTGTACCTTTTGCTTAGGATGTGGATCCTTTTATAAGTAAAGATTAGGAATATCTTGGTGATCCCATTGAGACTGCTGAGGGAATTGTGACGCGAGTCTCGGCGTTGTCTACCAATAACGCCTACCAATAAGTCACTTGGTAAAATCTCGATCCCTTGAAAGATTGTCTAAGAAGATAAACATATATCATGCAAGAACCTATGTTAAAATGTATATGAAAATGAAGTATTGTAACAAGTGTGGAAACCGTATAACCATAAAGCTTAACAGAGAAATCACAGTTAACCCAATCAAAGAAAAATATAGTCATAGCAGTTATACACAAACCACTAGTTGAGTTATACTATGCTATTTTTTTCATAATTCATCTAACCATCCATCAAATAATCATGTAAACCAATATATGCACATTACTCAATAATGTATATATGATCATACACGTGAACAAAGTCAATGAAAAATCAGGTTTTTCTAAAGATTGACGGATCCACGGTGTGTGTAGTTACAATCCTGCGACCACATGCGTTTACGAGTATTTTGATCATCCGATAGATCAAACAGTCCAAACTTTAAACTCAATTTTTTAAATTTCTAGAAAATCAAGATCATTTGTAAGAGAAAACAAAATCAAAATCTTACATTATTTGATCTTTCTAAATACGTGTTGCATGCCGTCACACTGCATCTATCTATTTATCTTTCTGTCTTCTAATATAAATCCAACACCAACAAGTACAGGTGGCCAATGAATAGTATCAAAAGTACACGTGTCATGACACGACACAAACAAATCCAAAACTCAGATAAGAAAACAAACCTTAATTAATAATGAAAAAAGGGAAAGTGATGCATCATGCATGTTAAATTTGGTTTTGCAATGGATCAGAATATCTACCTTAAAAACTCAAAGTGGGTATCAACAGTAGCAAGCATATGGATCCAATGCACCAGTGGATCACTCTACACTTTCTCAATCTACTCACAAACACTCAAGTCAACGCAACACTACGATCAGTCAACGCTCGACATAGTTTCTGTTTCCAAAGACATTGGAGCCAACATCGGTGTCTTGTCTGGTCTCTTATACGATTTTCTTGCCACAAGGACAAGAACTGGGCCGTGGGTTGTTCATTTGTTGGGCTCGGCCCAATGCTTCTTGGGCTATTTCTTCATGTGGGCTGCTGTCTCCGGTCTCCTTCCGCCTGTGCCGGTGCCGGTCATGTGTCTGTTTATGTTTGTGGCTGCTCATGCTCAGAGTTACTTTAATACTTCTAATGTTGTTACTGGTGTTCGTAACTTTCCTAATTATAGTGGAACCATTGTTGGTATCTTGAAGGTGTTCTCTTTTTCCCATAATTCCTTTGGGTGTTGATGATAATAGGTGTTTAGTTTACTAATTATTAGTATAGTATTAGTATTTTTTCAAATGACTTTTGTGTTTCTTTAATCGGGTATCTTGCACGCAATTGCAAGACTAATCTAGGCTAAGTTGGGTTTAAACCCAAGATCTTTGTTAAGGTGGAAAAGATCTCTTAAGATTTTATCCAAGTGTTTACTTTTGTGTTTTTGATATAAATAGAAGCTCTAGTTTGAAAGTGAGTCATGACCAATTAGTCTCCAAATTTAAGAACTGGCAAATTAGTTATTGAAATATTGAAGTTAAAGATTGTCAATCTATTTAACATTTTGATAAATTTGGACTAAGAAATAGAGCTCAATATTGTGGTAACGTAGCATTGTTGACCCTATTAGATTGACAGAAAGACAAATTAATTGAGGTCTTCAATTTCAGGGACTCATTTACCGTATCAAAATTTTGAAGACCAAATTGAGTGGCCTTACTCTTTTGTTGTTGACCCACCATAGAGTCTTTAACCCAGTAGACACCTCAAGGGACCCACTATAAGACTAATCATCTAGTCAGCAGCGGAACAAACATTTTTTTATGGGTTAGGCTGTTCCCCAAACAGCGAGATTCCATGAATAGAATTCACGTTCTTTTTCAGGAGATAGTCGTGTTACCAACTCCCGCAACACCAACATGGTGGTGTTTGCTCTTTTAGGTTTCATTGAACTAATCTATTATATGCTGCATATATGTGCTTGAATATCTATTTTCAATTTGATTCTTATATTTCATGATTTTAATAAATGCAATGTTGAAGAAATGCGGAAATAAGCAACATCAAGTTGCATAAATAGTTGGGTGTTAATGATGGGTGTTTAGTTTTATGATTGCTTAATAATGAGTATTATCATTAAGTTTAGATGTTTGATATAATTGAAGTTTTAGGATCACGAAATTATTCTACATTATTTTCTTAACTAATGCCTTAATGACACTATTTAGCATATAGCCTTCAATTTTTGGTGTCTGCCATTGCATCGTGTTCATATTTGGGCATTTGATGTCTTTGTTGATAGGGATTTCTAGGTCTAAGTGGAGCAATATTAATTCAAGTGTATCGAACGGTATTCAACAACAACCCTATGTCATATTTGCTGATGCTATCACTCTTACCACCTATCAACACTTTGATCCTTGTGTGGTTTGTAAGAATTCACAACACTCATCATGAGGGAGAGTCAGAAAAGAAGTATCTCAACATATTTTCTTTGATGGCTCTTGTTATTGCTGCATATCTTATGATTGTGATAATCCTAGAGAACACCCTTACTCTACAATTATCGATTCGCATATTTACATTCATTGTTCTTATGGTGTTGCTAGCCTCACTTCTTTGCATTGCATTTAAAGCACACGAAAAGAATGCTTCCAATAGCGCTTCAGAAAGTTTTCTTGCTGAAGGGTCGAACCTAATTGTAAGAGAAGATTCCTCTAACAACCCTTTACCAGCTGATGATACTAACAGCCAAAGGACTTTGCAACAAGGAGGAAACCTAAATCTTTTCCAAGCAGTGAAAACGTTGAACTTTTGGATTTTGTTTGTGTCTATGGCATGTGGAATGGGATCAGGACTGGCAACGGTTAATAATATGAGCCAAATAGGGGAATCCCTTGGCTATTCAACTCTTGAGACAGGTTCTTTGGTTGCTTTGTGGAGCATATGGAATTTTCTTGGCCGTTTTGGAGCTGGTTATGTCTCGGATTATTTTTTACATACACAAGGATGGGCGAGACCTTTTTTTATGGTGATCACTTTGATGACCATGAGCATTGGTCATGTAGTGATTGCTTATGGACTTCCAGGCGCTCTATATGTCGGTTCGATATTAGTCGGTATTTGTTATGGTTCTCAGTGGTCCTTAATGCCTACAATCACTTCTGAGATATTTGGTGTAGGACATATGGGTAGCATATTCAACACCATTACTATAGCAAGTCCAGTGGGATCTTATATATTCTCTGTAAGAGTACTTGGGTACATTTATGATAAAGAAGCATCAGAAGAAGGAAATATATGTGTTGGGACTCATTGTTTTATGCTTTCTTTTCTCATTATGGCTTCTGCTACTGTTGTTGGTTCTTTGACAGCTTTATGTTTGTTTTTGAGGACTAGACAATTTTATGGTCAGGTTGTGCTTAGGAGAATTCAAAATGTTTTGTGATGAAATTAAGAGTGATGTATATTCCTTTTAAGGAGTATTGAACTTGTTGGAGTTCCACGACTTGACGGTAATATACCTGTGCTTCCTTCACTTTGTGTTTGTGTGTGGGCATGCATATTGGTGTAACTCACTCTATGTAGCAATGACACAAACACGGACATCAGACATGATACTGACATTGACACATTAGTACTTGTAATAGTTTGAGAAAAGGAATAAGTGAATGTAACCACATCATGTGTCAGTGCTACATAGAACTCGCTCTCTTTTATTTTTGTGGTCCTGTGGATCATCCTCATAAACGTCATGTGATGTGATTAATATGCTGCATACAGGTTATAAATTGAGGTTTTAGTGTTTATTGCTTGAAGTAATCTTCCTGCATTTCATATGATCCTAGTTTTTCCTAACTCAATATTCTATGCTAGAGGGTTGTTGGGAAGTTCGGAGGAGTGTCACGAGCCACAACAGACTAAAGATATGGACCGCCGAGATATCTGGATACCACATCTCCACCCAAAAGATTCAGGATTTGATGTCAAGGTTTCTCGGGGTGCTTGTCATTTGCCCTTTATTGCTTCCTCTGCTCCCTCAGACTCCCCATTACGGGTATGACTACCAAAGGTTGTGTCTATTCTATATGTTAATATTTAAATATCAACATTACAGATACATAAGGTCAACATTATGCAGCTGTTTAGATCACTACATAACATGATTTATGTCCATTTCTAGACATGTTACATGGTAAGTCCAAATGAGAAGAGTAGTACAAGGAGTGAGGAAAAATTTGTGGGTCTAAATCTAAACCTTGGTTCCTCTTATGTCAAATGGATCAACAACAGATGTAGAGGAACAAAGTCTTCAGTTGTATTTACTCTGAGAAAACAATTCAGTAGACTGTGGCAATGCACTTCTGTTTGAGCCAAGTTTCCTAGTCTGATCCTTGTAAAATGAAAAGAACACAAATTATAGATTATATTTCGAGACTCAGTTTAGTATAGCAGGAACATAGTAGTTGCAGATTTGTTTTCCTACTAGTGTTAAGGCCCTGCTGTGCGCAGGGCACATATATTTTTATGTGTATATAAAAAGGAGTCGATCTCGGTATTCCGGAATTTTCAACACTCACACACACAGCACAATGCACATCAATCACTTGTTCTAGACCCTGGTGGTAGGGCAAACACATATCTATTATAAGGTTGCATTGCCACAGTCTACTTTTTCACATCACAGGAAAGAATGTCTATTATAAAAGATTGTACAACATTTATAAAGTTGTATCACATCACACCAGACAGCTTATTTTTTCTGCAACAACGCCAGACTAATCTTTGGTAAAACACCAAACAACATATTAAGACAAGATACTATAGTTTATTTTATATTTTGTTTCTCTTATTCTCACTACAAAAATAAAGAAAAAAATTCTACACGCTTATTAGAAATACATGGCTAACCAGTAGCGAGTTACAAAAAAGTTTTGTTTGCATTCTACATTGAGAGATTGAGTTCTCAAAGCTCTGTAAGATAATCACAATTCAACGAGAGATTTAGGCCAAAATCCTGAAACCATATAGCAAAAGATTAATTTCCCACGGATGGCTATTTTATTTTATCTTAAAAAGACAAACTAGCCCACCAAAATTGGTACTAAAAGGAATCAAACCTGAGACGTAGTAGTGCTGGAATTAATCTTCTATAAAAAATAAATTAATTCCACCAATAGATATTAAGGTTGATGGGCAATAGTAGGTAGTGGTAGTGTGGAATTAATCTATAAAATTAATTCCAACACTCTCTTAACACACTTCATTTCATCGGTTTAAATTCATGTGAGTACCATTAAAATATGTGGATCTTAGGTAAATTTGATGGAATTATCATGAATTTTAACCAATAATAAAATAGAGTATATTGTATATTAAGAAATGTATTGTTAGCATTATTTTAAAATATCTTTTTTTAGGGGAAAGATATAAATTTGATATCAACTTTTAATCTAATAGTAAAAAGAAATAAGGAAATGCAATAGTAAAATGTGTGATATAGATATTCAACTAAAAGTTTTTTTCGAGTAAATATTCATTTAAAAGTGTTTTTTTACGGCTTTCAATTAAAAGTTATTGAAATGTATATTTAAGTTTTTATTGTGTCAAGTTTAGTAATAAGAAATTCATCTTTAGGTAAATGTCCCGTATCCGGATACGAAACTCAATCTCATCGTATATGATGAAATATCTTTACCAGTTAAGCTCACATGATTTTATATCTAAAATTTGTTTAGGTTTGATTACACAGGTGTACTTAGATTCTTTTTGTAAAGTTGTTATCTTTGGAATAAAATGTTGATGATGATGTATTTCCAATCTTATTTTTTGCGTATCATCCTTCGTCACCACATGAAACTCTTTTCTGTTGCAATGCAACAACAGATTCCCCCTTCTTCGCTGCTTTTACTTTTCTTTACTTCAAGTACTCAATCCTTTTTATCGGATTTTCGGATCCATTGCAACAAAACTCCACTTTAGTTTATTTAGGTCATATGCAACATACTTGACCCTTCACTTTCAACAAAACTCATCAACTATTCATTTACTGTCATGTAATTTTTTTATGTTTAATTATTTAAAAACTAATTTCATTTTTTAATTAGATAAACTTCCAACCAAATTTTTAAGTACCAAAAAAAAAAGTACCAAAGAATTTTCTTATATTTAATTTGTTCTTATTACCAAATAAATAAACAGTTCATTGTTAAAAAAAACATAATTAAAATGTCGAAATTGTTAAACCGAACGACGTGATTGAAATTTACGACTTAACTCATTTATTTATGTGTTAGTTTTTTATGACTATTATCATTTTGTATACTTACCAAAATATACATACTATATATAAACAAGTCATTGTCCTCGTTAGCTTAACTCAGTTGGTTGGGACAATGTATAAAATATGCAAGGTCGGGGTTCAAACTCCGGCCACTACCAAAAAAAAAAAAACAAGTCACTCTCATTCTTAAATGACTCTTCAAAGCTCAAAAAATACTTCAAATGTTTCAAAAAACTAGTCAAAGCTCAAATAGAGTGACAACAAATCTTAAAACTCGTTATTTTTACTTAGTTATTTTATTATAATTATTATTTTGAATATTTGGAAAACATCTTTGAATTAAGAAGAGCCAAGTTAATATTGTATAGATCGATGACAGAAGTTCGAATATTTTTTCCAAATCTTGATGCTTGACTTTCAGACCAAGCCAGTAATATACAACAATGTAGTTTTTATATAACCTCCTTGGCTTCTTATTATGTGACTTGTATATCCCTTTCTCAATCACCTGAATCCATCTTATCAATCTATATTTTATTTATGGACTGTCTTTTTACTCAATTATTTTGGTTGGAGAGAATGTGTCAATCAATTGTGAAGTCTAAAGTTTAAATTGGACAAAAATGTTCAACATAACAATATTGATGTTTATCAGTTAAGTTAAACCTTACGTATCGTTCAAATATTTTTGGATGGATGCTGAAAAAAATACACTTTCTTTTTTTAATTTTAAAATAAAGTGAAAACCAAAATAGCAAATCATTATCATGTATTGAAAATGTATACAATAAGTTAGATTATTTGCTGAATACGAAAGCTACTATTTTTACGTAATAGCTGAACCGATTTTGACAAAAAATGGTATAAAATCCAAAATGTTATTATATTATTATCAAATATTAATTTTTGCCAAATATTATAAAAAAAAAATATAACCGATATACAATGTTAATGTAAAGTTATTTTACACATACAATATGATGCCAAATCATTTAATTTATTTAAAAATACATGAATTCTCATATTCATTTATTGATATATTCGATATGAGTTTAATTATGATGGATTGACTGTCCTACACATACGACCAATCAAAACATTTTAAATTTACAAGTCAATTTAATTATATGCAAAATTGTGTTTTAGACCGTCAATCCAGCACGATATATTGATTGAATATGAATGTTATATATAGAAAACTATTACTATAATGAGAGTGTAAAAGAAAGAGGACGCGGTTGCGAAACATCATAGTTTGTGGGTTTTCTGTTGCTATTGTTATCTTCCTCCTCCACCATACCTCACTTCTTCCCATTCCCAAAATCCCAATCCCATCGATTTAGGGTTTTCACAAATCCTCACTGCGATCGGTACGTTTCTCTTTTCCTTCATCTTCTCACTACTCTCATACCTTAAACGGTTCCGTTTTTCTAATCATACTTTAATCTCAACTTTTTTCATTGATTTTCGTAATTGTTACTCATATTCATATTAACAATAGTAACTTCCTTGTTATTCTGTTATTATTACTAAATATATTATGATGATAGTAAATCGTAATCTGTAACTGATAACTGTTGAAGCTTGATTCAATTTAATGAACAAACAGTTAATTACTAATTGGTATATTCTTTTTGTCGTGTACCGTCTCGATACGACTGATTTTTTCATATTTCTGGTGTTAATAATTTCATTTCTGTTGGTTTGGTTGGTGGATCTGTGGTAATGTTGCTTGCTTGCTTGCTTGCTACTTTTTGTTTACATTGCTTGGTATATACATTTGGAATTTATGATGGAGTTTTTAGGGTTGTTGGTGAAATTTCGGTATGTAGAAAAGGAATGAAGCATTTTTTATCCTTTTGACTAATTTCAGAGGTTTTGACCTATGTAGCATTGACACAGACGCCGGACATGACACTGACACGATAATAATTTCAAAAAATTATATAATTAAATGTAATCACATTGGTGTGGACTCTTACACGTGCCGGACACTGGACACTCCTTTGCAAGTGTTGGTGTTACAGAGGTTTAAGTTGTGAGAGAGGAAGGGGTGTTGTTATGGGCAAAGTTGTGTGTTTTAATGTAAATACGCTTTTTAGTATCTTTGTTTGGTGTAGAATGTTTGGGTTTTTTCTGGGAAGTTGTTAACCTTTTAAAGTTGATATGGGATTAGGATCACTTTCAATAGTTTTATTATTTAACTTTGGATGTGGACTTCTATTCTTGATCATCAATCATGATGTCCTTTTCTGCAAGGAATATCTCATCATCAAATTACCTGCATTTCTTTTGTTTTCTTCTGTGAATATTCTTGCTTTGTCTATAAGAAAGTCGTAATCAGTTTTATTGTCATTGCCTATTTGTCACACAATTGACATGTATTTTATTTCATATGATTCTTTTCTGCCTGTTATTTAACTTCTGTAGTAGTTGTTGTTATACTTGAAAGTCGTTTTCATAGGAAATCAAGTTGTGTTCATCTCTGGTTGACATCGAGGTTCAATCTTGTAATTATTCATATATAACAGGTGAGTGGAGAAAAGGTGCAAAGCGCGAACAAACTTCAAGATATTTCTCGTTAAAAGGATAGTGTCGCAATGTTGGCTTCTAAAGAAATTATGAAATTCAAATCATACCAGAACCAGGCTAATTTGTTTGTGAAGGAATATTTATTAGCAGACCCTCTGATTCCATATACTTCCATTATTGGTGGCATTTTTGCTTGCAAGATGGTATGTTGTACTGTACTATGTTATTATTCTATTTTCTGTAGTATTTTCCTAAGATAATTTAAGGTTACTATCATTATTTTATTTGTTATTTTCGTTACATATATCTCAAAATATTCATTCACAAAAAAAAAAACTCTAAATTTTCTATTTTTCCAGGTCTATGATCTTACTCAGCTTTTTAGTACTATCCATTTTAAGAGCTATTCCAGCCTCACTAGAATCCAACGTATTGAGTGGAATAACCGGTGAGTGAGTTTTTTCCTTTAGTAGAAAATATCTTTTGTTTTTGATGACATAATTTTTTAATGATTTATTTTTCTATTTTCTGTGCAGTGCTATGTCAACTATCCATTCCATTTTTATAACATCTATGTCTTTGTACTTGGTGTTTTGCTCAAATCTATATTCTGATAGCGAGTCAGCTGAACTTCTTACAGAACGGAGTTCTGCGTTGTCTACGTTTGCTCTGGGGGTAAGAATGGTCTTGGTATTTTTTAAATTTTGTTTTCCTTTTCTTTACCTCTTTGCAAGACTCAATTTTGTAAACAATAGTAGTAATCACATATAATGAGAAGGGGATTTCAACATTTGAAGTTATGAGTTTTAGATAAATTAGGGGGGATAATAAGAAGAAATACGACCACGATGAAATATCATTTATAATCAACTTGATGCCGACTCTTTTTTTTAAACGTCCAATGTTAGTATCATTAGTAATTGTTAATATTACGCGGGGAGTTGGGATCGAACCCTCGACCTCCTTATCACGCTGCTCTTAACTCCTCCACCCCAGCCATCAAACCAGGTTTACGTCCCCTAATATTTGATACTGTCAGTCAAGTCACTGACTTGGTACAAAAGACTACATACTAGCCCCTACTTTTAGGAATACATGAACTCACAATCTAAAACAAATAAGGAAATAAGGAAATGAAGCGTAGTAATAGCCAAGTAATATGGAAACTAATTCTAAGTGATAAGCTAAAATACTCTAATATAGAAATTAAACTTAGGAAGTAAACTACTCTAACATAATATCAAATATATTATAAGATATTCTTATATTGTAACACTCCCCCTCAAGCTAAAGCTTACTAAGCTTTAAGTTTATTACAATTACAACATTTGAAAGAGAGAATATCAGATTTAACTTAATTAGACCCAAAAAGATATCTTGGATAAACCAACTAATTAATTCCAAACCATCGACCAATAAGGTTCATGCTGAAGAACAAACCAGACTAATATAATGTGAACCATATGAATCCAGAATGTGTGATGAATGAAATTGGCTTACTAGTTGTTTTAGGATGAAAGGTTGTCATCAGTTTTTCATTATACTGGTGTCTCATTGTAGTTTGTAAAAGCAATATCAAATGTTATCACAAATGTATCATATTATTTTTATTCCTATGCACGATTTTAAGGTCATATATCGAAAGCTTAAATAGTAGCAGTTCTCGTTGTCTTAATATCCATATTTTCTGCTAAAATTTCCTTTTTTAGTAATTCTTTCTATGTGTTAGTAATTATTTAAATCAAATATGGACTTATCACTGCCTTCATTTTGCTAATAGAGACTTAATTAACGTGTTAAGAATTGTAACTCATATTTTTCTTGGAAACACTTTTTTTTTCATCTGGTCATGAAGTACTTACGTTTTATTTTATTTATAACGACAGGTTTCTGTTGGTTACTTCATGGCTGACCTGGGGATGATATTTTGGTTTTTTCCTGCTCTTGGTGGATATGAGTATGTAAGGATCATGTCTTTTGATGAACATAATTTATTTAGCTGAAGGCTCCTATTTGAATTTAAGATTGTTCACTTGATAGCAACCCATCTGGAGATGATTTAATGTGACTTCATATTTGGTTCAGGTGATTCATCATCTCTTTTCTTTAGTAGCAGTAGCCTATTCAATGTTGAGTGGAGAAGGGCAGCTGTACACATACATGGTTCTCATCTCTGAGACAACAACTCCTGGAATCAATTTGAGATGGTAATCTTGCACTGAAATTTGAACTCCATTATGTCGTGATTTTTTTTTTAATTTGTTGATGATTTCCGTATTTTGTTCGTGAAGGTATCTTGATGTAGCTGGAATGAAAAGGTCAAAAGCTTATCTCATCAATGGGGTTGTGATATTCATTGCTTGGCTGGTAGGTCAAATCATTGCAGATTTAAATATATTTGTGAATCAAATTTATGTTGAGTTCTCATTCTTCCCCTCTGCCACATGCTTACCGAAATTATTTGCAGGTTGCCAGAATACTTTTGTTCGTGTACATGTTTTATCATGCTTACTTGCACTTTGATCAGGTAATAACTACCAACACACTGAGTTTAAGAATTGTCTTGTCTCTGGTGCTTTTATAGCAGACAGCTCTTTATTCTGAAATTTTGATCTGTTACTGTAACTTCATGTTTACTTCTATGATAATTGACACAGAACATGCATCCTTTTTTTTCCTACAAGATCACTTTCTAAACATCTATTTCTATGATGTACTATAAGGGAGTAATTTGTTGTTTTCATGTGGGGAAGAAAGTGGGATCTTGGCCTACAAATTTTAGGTGATCTTGGCCTACAAGTTTTAGGCGCAAAGGACAGTATTTAGTTTAGTAGTATATTTTCTCCATTTGGTTTTTTTGAGATGTGGTAGAAGTGAATCTTGAATATTGGATTTCACATGCATGGATTATTGATTTCACGTGCATGGATTAGAGATTAGTGGCAAGTCACATGACTATATAGTATATACTCTGATCTTCACCATACATACACATAGTTTCTATTTTATCCTCTGACCACCACTTGATAAATATTTGTATAGGTTTTCTCACTATACTTAAGTCTAATGTGGTCTTTTTTTGTAACATGTTTGTGATAAATACTGTAGACTTGTACTGTTGTTTGGGATTTGGAATAATTTTCATTCATTTCTTTTGTAATCTCTTCTGTAATTTCTGGTCAAGCAAAATCTGCATGGTAAATAAACCTGAGGGTCTAATGCCGATATTCAATGATATAACAGGTTCAGCAGATGCACCCCTTTGGGCAAATACTAGTTGTTGTTGTACCGGTGGTGCTGTCAGTTATGAACTTGATTTGGTTTTCAAAGATTATCAAAGGGCTAATGAAGACATTAGCGAAGAGGCAGTGAAATTTTTTTGGGAAAGTAAATATAGGTTATGCTGATGTTCAGGTCACCTTGTCTCTGTGTCCTTTCCCTCTGGGTAAAAACATAGATGATGTGTACTGAAAAATGTGACAAAGCAGAAAAGAACATGTTTGGATCAATTGTGGATCTGAACTTATATTGTATAAATATATTAGTTCTGTTTTTTAATATCCCTATTCTTTATGTACATTAATTAGTTCAATTTAATCTTTATTCTGTATCTACATCTATGTAATCCAAAATTTGTCAAGTCACATAATATTCTGAGCTGGTGGCACCTTCCAAAACAAACCGCATTTCTATGTTCTTCTGATTCCGTTCTTCTCTGTTTCACCAACTATGTAATGTACATCCTTTCACTTGCCCATCCCACCACTGTTATTTCATGCACTAAGAAACTTCAACTCCAATTTACTACTTTCTATCTCTCAATTCAGCAATGCATCTGATTAAATATTTTGCTAACTGATCAATCCTTACATTTCTTAAACTAGCCAAACAAAAAACCATTTGATATCTCCAAAGCATAACTGTGAAAATTCAACTAGTGAATAGGCAATCGTATCCCTCAAAAGTAAAGACTTGAAGTTGTTAAGTGTCCGTCACTTTAGTCCCTTTGTTAGTTTTCTCAGTTTGAGGATATGATGTGGTCGTTAACCTTGAAAGTTATGTCACGTCAATAGAGTGTATGCATATTTTGAAGTAAACTAATCCCCCCACCCAATTCAATTACGGGTAGCAAAAGATTTTTTGATGTCTTAGGGTTTTAAGTTTTTCATCTCAAATGGGAGTTTACCTTTGCACCTTGAAATTTATGATAAAAAGGCAAAAAAAAAATCTCTAAATTATATCATTGAACTGTTTCCATGCAACTTTAGAATGACAATGATAAATAAGTATGGATGCATAATTTGTCCAAAAAAAAAAGTATGGATGCATAATTAAGAAGAAAAAAAAAATTGTATCTTTAACCGGTGTCTCGGGGCACCGGTTATCATTTCTCTTAGAAACAATGTCCTTTCAAAATGAAATGGAGAAAATCTGTTCCCGGTTATAACAAACAAATAAACTTCTTTTATGACGTAACAAACAACCGAAAATTATTTCATTATAACCACAAATTATATCTTGAATGAAAGGAAAAAAAAACATCTTTAAACATCTTTAAATTATATTTTGTCAAAAAAAAAAATCTTGAATGAAAAGTCGATCATATAATACAACTTTAAAAAAAACATAAATGCCCCTCCCCTTTCAAAAAAAATAATAATTAATGCCCCTCAAAAAATTAACATCAAAAAATATAATGCCCAAAAAAAAATAACATTAACACAAAAAATCATTAGATCATCAAACATAATTTAATGTTTTGGATTTTTTAAGAGGTTTTTTGGATTTTATGAGCATTAACTATTTATATTTTATTTTTTTACTAAAACTATTATTATTATTTTGAAAATCATGTTACTCCGGATGAAATGTAATATGGTTTCAATAAATTTATTTTTTACGGAAAAATAAATCTAATTATTGAATCAACAGATATTAACATCACGATCATATAGACTAAACTTAGATATATTCACTCGATCATGTAATTGGTAATTAGTAAATTATAAAAAGTATTATTATCTATGTCGTGTGTAATATTAGAGAAAAGACGATAGCTAATTTGTCCATTTAACTGTTTTTTTATTGTACTCCCTCCGTTTTAAAATGATTGTCGTTTAAAGTTGTTACACACATATTAAGAAATTAAAATACAATAATGTTGTCTATAGACATAATATTTTTTCGAAAATAGCCTTGTTAACTATTGGTGTATTTTCCATCATTATAAATTAAAGTAGAATTGATGTGGTACTTTGAAACCACCATTATAAATTAAAGTAGAATTGACGTGGTACTTTGAAAGTAGTGTGCATGATAATAATTAAAGGGTACTATTGAAAAAAGTAATTAATATTACATTAAAAATTGAAAATGACATTTATTGTATACATATTGAAATTGAAATTGGTCGTATACATATTTGATCATATACTCAGTTTAATTAGTTTTTTAATATTACCTTTGTTATATAATTTATTTAAATGGAGCTCGAATCCCAGCAGCCACACTTTTTAAAATCAAAAACTAATTTATTTAAATTTTCGTTTCTATTTGCCTTTCATTTTATATTTATTTTTTCCTTTCAAAATAGTATAATTTATTTAAATTTATATGTTTTTAAAATTTGATTTTAAAAAAATTACAGCTAAAATAGTTAGTTAGTTTTCAAATTTTAATATCTACCCAAAAAAAATTGAATTTTAATACATATTTCAAATAAATTGAGTTCCGAAGGGTAAATTTGTGCATAAAAGGGTCTGGCCTAAAATTAGTTAACTTTTGCGTTGTCTCTATATAATAGTATAAAAGTATAGATTAATTTTTTTTTTCAAGTAGTTTAGTGGCTGAAGCTCACACATTTTAAATGTGGATAAGTGGGGTATCAGGGGTTCGAACCTCTGCCCTTGCATAAATTATGCAATGTCCCTGTCAACTGAGCTAAGCTCACAAGGAACTGCATTTTTAATATTCATATTAAGAAGAAATAGAATAAAATTGAAAGAGAAAAAACATGTTTGAGGACCCAGACACTACTAAATAAATGGAGATCCACCCTATAACATCTTAGACAAATTCAAGTATTGTCAAGTGACCAAACAAATCAATACGGGTCTTTTTAATGTGTTCTGTTTTTACTCGTATGCTTTTTAGGACACAATCAAGAAGGTTACCTATTCCAAAATTGATCTAAGTCAAGTATGCTTAATTGTTGAGTTTTTATTGTACCGGTTGTAGCACCGATAATACTACTATATTTTCTGAGTTCAACTAGTGCAAGTATAACTGTCTTAAGTAAAAGTATAAGAAAAAATCAAACCTACAAAAATTGAGGCGATGTAGCTTTCTGCACCATTTCGATTCAAAAACTTGTTTGCGCAAAAATAAAATAAATCAATCAAAGTATTAACACTTAAAATAAAGTTTCAAAGCAATAAAATTTGTGTAAACAAAGAAAATCTTAAAGATCTCCAATGATAAAATGTGATTAACAACAATGAATGAGTTATGAACATGGTTTGCAAAGATGCAGAGAGTTGCAACTTCGTATAACTTCCTAGATACCAAGTGGATTTGGGGGGGTTTTCAACACAATCATCATGGTTAACTTACGGGTACTTCTCTTTCGAGGTACGTGGCTGCCAGGGGCGGACCCAGGTGTGTGTCAGGGGCTGCACCTGCACACCCTGGGTTTTCAAATTTATGCCCAGTAATATACTTTATTCATATTTTGCATACCCTGAAGTTTTATTGTTGCACCCCTAAGATCCTCTCACATCAAACCTTGACGCACTTGAATTTTTTTAGGTCTTGCTAACCATTGCCCTCATGGCAATAGTTAAGGAAGCCAAAAGTAGCATGTTTGCATTGGTTTCAACAACATTTTGACTTTTAAAAAGTTAAATTTACCACTTTTCACCATTTTCCAATAGTATATTTCTATTTTTATCCCCTTATCCAATGCCTCAAGGGCAATGGTTAGCATTCTCCATTTTTTTAATAGAGAGCCTAACACCTTCTTCTCTCATTCTACCTTGTTGCTTTTTACTTACGACTAAATTTTGTTTTTTTAATTATGCATTTGGTAATTATTTGTGTATTTAATATTGGGTAATTCATTGTGTTGC
>Ga0315915_1000088_pt1 | contig 63813 bp, 23 predicted proteins | sample MpolbnodulesMG_FD_207738 | JGI IMG/M metagenome (GOLD analysis project Ga0315915, IMG submission 207738) | Medicago polymorpha root nodule microbial communities from Los Angeles, California, United States - branched nodules | ecosystem: Host-associated > Plants > Roots > Nodule | place: USA... | reverse complement strand
GGTTTGACTTACTCTAACTTCCGTTAATTGGAGATTAACGTGGTTAACTTACAAGGGAGGTGTGTGTCAAATGTCAATTATAGAAATAAACAAGGGAGGTTAGTGTTCATTTTTAAACTAGAGGGGGCCTATGTGTTGTTTAAGAAAACCTCATGGGAGGTTAATGTAATCTCCCCATTTAATTATGTTAGTACTTGACCAAACAATGATTGAAATATATCATTTTTAAGTCACTCTTTGATATTTTCCAGTAGAAACAAATGGCATATATTTTAAAACCATTAGACAAAAAATGCTATATTTTAAAATTTGTATACAAAAAATTCCTTTTCAAAAAGGGGTATAAAAGCAAAATCATCAATTTTTCAGGGACTAAAAATATATAAAATAATTTTTTTCATTAATGATTTATGCTTTTATTTTCATATACAAAATAATATTTATTAATTGAAGTTAAATAATTTACCCATCTAACTTTTATTGAATGTCTTTTAAATTGAGTACAATTTCCCTTATCATCGAAGAGACATGAAAGACTTAACCAAATACAATTGCCACATCCGACATGGTTAGACCTTCCACTAACATCTTTGACTTGGGTTTAACTTCAAAATTTCGGTAAATTACACGTAAACAGAGGATAAATAAAATAAGTCAAACCTTGAAATTAAAGCAAGTATGAAGGTAAAAGCAGGGAGAAGGTCAAGCATAGCAGATGCTAGTGTGGGAGAGCTACATTCAATTCCTGTATTCGTTAAAATCTGCACTGCAGTACTGCACAGGAGGTAGCTCAAGATCAATCAAACAATCCAAATTTCCACATAAATTTCCTTATATACATCTAAATTCATATCCATACAAAAATATTTACTTCGACAACGATAGAGCCGGAGATTTTGAAGGAGAAAATACTAACATAACAACTAAAGAGCAACCCGGTGCACTAAAACTTCCGCATACGCAGGGTCCGGGAAAGGGTCCCACCATTTGGTGTATTGTACGCAGCCTTACTCTGTTTTTTTACACAAGAGGTTGTTTCCAAGACTTGAACTCGTGACCTTCCAGTCACATGACAACAACTTTACCAGTTGCGCCAAGGTTACCCCTCAAAATACTAACATAACAACTGATTACATAAAATTTGATCATACCTGAGGCAACTAAGAAGAAACAATCTACATAAAATTGAGGTTGAAATTGGAGGAGGAGATCTTTTTCTGTGGTAAAAAAAGGTGCATGGTAAAAGGAAACATAGAGCCAAAAGGTTTGAGTAAAAAGTGAAAACAAAAATACTCATTCCATTATTGGTGGCTGCTTTGATCAGAGTGTTACCACCCACTTCTAGGAATTGAACTGCAACCATTGTTGCTGTTACACTTGCTCCTTCACTCACCATTTTTCTCCTTCAGACACTGTTCTTCCTCCAATTTCCTTGTTCTCACTCTTAGTACAATAATGTGTTTCCCTTGTCTTTGAGTTTAATAATTGTATTGTCCTTTAATTTTCATTTTTCTGTGACAAAGTGCTAGGCGTTAGAGAAAAAAAAATACTAATCATTTTGCAAAGGTACATGTGTGGGGTCACTAAATATTTTTTGTCACCAACTACAAAACATAGTGGTGGAGGGGAGGGAGAAAGAAAGTCTTTTATTACTCTTCCAAGAAGATAGAATTTTTTTATTAAACGTGACAAAAAAAATTATATTCCTTAAATTAAATTAAGTGTTCGAAAGAATATCTCTATACTTTAAATATGTTTGCATGTGAGCAGTGTGGCCGGCCTCAAAAGAATTAACACAGTCCAACACATTAATTAAATTAATTAGTGTGTCACATTTACAAAAAATTGAGAATAGGGTCAAAATATTAAACATTAGTTAATTGATGGGATATGTGGTGAGCTCTATTTTAGAATGAAGTGTGATGAAGTTTTTTTCCTTTTCAAAATTAGAAGTGATATTGTTTTAATACTATGTTGGTACCGCCAATACAAAATAAAAATAAAAATAAAAGGCGAGGGCATAAATCAAACCGACCAAAAACTATAATTAAGCCAACTAATTGATGTTTGTTGAAATGATGATACATGCTGAAAAAGTCTCCAATTTCTTAGTATTGTAAAGGAAGATGAAGACCAAGACACTATAAATGAGTCATAACTCTTCATTAGAAGATGTACCAATAAAAGTACTTTAAGTTTGTATCAGAGTTTTTCTTTTCACTTAAACTTTTTTTCTTAAGTGTTCTCCACACTACATTAAAAACACAAATATGGTACCAAATGCTGCCTTAGTATTGAACTCTTACCAATATCACCCTGCTTCATGTTATTGACATAAAAAAGAGTAGTGAAAGAAGAGGTATTCTTATTCTAAATGTCCATATGATACTCTTCTCTAAGGAAGGGATGGACGACAATGCCATCAAGACGAAGATCAGTTGATGGTCGACACATCAAGGAGTGTCGAGCCAAAAACTCCACAACGAAGATGGAATTTGTAGTGCTACCTATCCAAAAACAGGAAGCCACTGCCATTAGTCTCGTCTCCATCTTCACAGGGTAATGGGAAAGTTGAACGAAATCGAAAATACTAGTCTCCTTTCATGAAGGGCCGTGACATACCTACAGGTAGGGTTATATTAGTGCATTTGCCTATGATATGATTTTCATAAATTGTTCTTCCTATCTTCATTCCTGTGGTCCTGTCATGCCTATAAAATTGGAAACATGTCTTTCCCTTTTCATTTACTAGTTAGTGGTTTATTTCTTTGGGTGATTGGCACTTGCAGTAATTAGTCTCTCTCTGTGTGTAGGTTAAATTTTCTTAAGGGTTACTTCTTGAAAAATCTCCATTCTAAAAAACTTGTGATATATTATTTGAAAGTGTTAACCACAATGGAGTTAAATTTTTAAAGTGCAGTTAAATTTTAACTAGTCAGTTTCATTGTTCATGAATTTATTGTCATTTCCACATTCTTAGTAACAGTTTTATTTTCTTTTTAAGCATTCTTTTGGTAATAGTTTAAACATTTTCAAATCACGGTAGTTTATTAAAATTACAGATTAGATTTCTTTATTTTACCAAATTACACATTACAATCTCTTGGCAGTTATCAGTATGCAACTTGATTACAATTCAATTGTTTTTAATGACAATAAGAAATTGTAACATACCAGAACGCCAAAACAAAGTATTGATCTATCAAAATCATATATAAATACTCATTAATTATCACCCCAAAACATAAACAGTTTCCCCTACATATTTTTATTTCTGATATATTTTTTGTTAGTCATGTCTTGTTACCAATGTAAAATTATACATTTCATGGAAACTTGGTTAGTAATAACAATTTTGTGCCTTCTTCTTTCACTAATTCTCAAATTCATAAGAAATCTTCTTTTCCCTAAATCTCACCTGCCTCCAGGACCTCCCAAACTACCCATCATAGGGACATTCACAGTGTTAAATCAATTCTTTAAAGATCCTAAAACCCTTCTTCAAGATCTTCATGCCAAATATGGTCCAATCTTCACTCTTCAAATGGGTTTTAACACCGACATTTTCATTGCCAATAGATTTCTTGCACATCAAGCATTAATCCAAAATAGCACCATCTTCGCCGGTCGCCCTGAGGCGGTTCCCACAAAGAAGATAATTAGCAGCAATCAACATGACATCCTCTTTAGCTTCTACGGTCCCATTTGGCGCCTCTTAAGACGCAACCTCACTTCAAGAATCCTTCACCCTTCACAGGTTAAGTCCTATGCTCAAGCACGCAAGTGGGTGTTAGACATTCTTCTACAACGTCTCAAAAATGTTTCAAAAGAAAGAAACACCGAGGGGACTTTTGTCGTTGATCATTTTCGATATGGAATGTTTTCTTTGTTGGCTCTCATGTGTTTTGGGGACAAACTAGATGAGAATCAAATAAAAGAAATTGAAGAAAGTCAACGCATCATGCTTCTTAACTTTTCTAGATACAATGTTTTGAATTTTTGGCCACCTATTACAAAGATACTGTATAAGAATCGATGGAAGGAATTTTTGAAGCTGAGAAGTGATCAGGAAGCTGTGTTGAATCCTTATATAAACGCTCGAAGGAAAATCAAAGAAGAGAGATTAAGGACTGATAGAGAGAACAATGTCAATGAGTCACATGGTGAATTTGTTTTGTCATATGTAGATACATTGTTGGATTTGGAGTTATTGGAAGAAGATAATAAAAGGAGCCAACTTGATGATGGTAAAATTTGTACTTTATGTTCCGAGTTTCTAAATGCGGGAACAGATACAACTTCAACTGCATTGGAATGGATCATGGCGAATTTGGTGAAGTACCAAGATATACTAGAAAAGCTTTTACGAGAGATTAAAGGGGTGATTGGAGATGATAAAAAGGAGAAGGAAATTAGAGAAGAAGATTTGAAAAAAATGCCATATCTTAAAGCTGTGATTTTGGAAGGGTTAAGACGTCATCCACCGTTACACTATGTTGCTCCTCATAGAGTGACAGATGAAGTTGTTTTAAATGGTTATTCGGTGCCTACTTTTGCATCTGTGAATTTCTTGGTGGCAGAGATAGGGAGAGATTCTTCGGCTTGGGATGATCCTATGGCATTTAAGCCGGAGAGGTTTATTAATAATAGTACTTTCGATATAATGGGGAGTAAAGAGATAAAGATGATGCCGTTTGGAGCAGGGAGGCGAATGTGTCCTGGCTATAGTTTAGCATTGTTGCACTTGGAATACTTTGTTGCCAATTTTGTTTGGAATTTTGAGTGGAAACTTGTGGATGGAAATGAGATTGATTTGTCAGAGATGCTTCAATTCACAACTGTCATGAAGAACCCTTTGAAGGTTCATCTAATACCTAGGTTTTAGTTATTATTAGAACCAATTATCCATAGATAAATCTTGCTTTCATTTTTTGAACTGTTTTCCAGATTGTATGGCCCCTTTAATCCCTGATGAAATACAAACCTTTTTTTTTTATCATAAAAAAGTCTACATATATTCTTAATATCAGTTTCACATAGTCTTAATAATTTAAACATTTCAAGTTACAACAAATTATTTATTTAATGTTGAATAATAGTACTTTCGATATAATATAAAGTATTCTGTGCAAAGTGCATACTAATTGTGGATCAATGAATTGATTTATATTGATCATTTGAATGTGGAGGTCGATTGGGATTGTATTTGGCGATTGAAAGTTTCTCCCAAAGTGAAGAATTTATTCGTAACGTTCTGCTTCATATAATTCGATTGATAGAAAGAGCAGGGGAATATTCTCCTTTATGTGCTGTCTGTGAAGAAATAGGAGATAATGCACTTCACCTATTTTTTTCAATGTGAATTGAGTATAGAATGCTGGCGAGATGGTGATTTGAACATTTCCAGCGGCAAGAAACAGATTTTAAAAGCATTTTTTTTCACTGCATTACGTCAGTTCAACCCGATGAAGTGTCTATTTTTGTGGTAATTATTTAGAGTAAAAGTCGCTCGCAATATCCGTGTTTGGGAGAATACTTCCAAGATGCCTTGTCAGATCTTTTGGTGCGCAGTTCAGCTGTTACAGAGCTATATCGCAGCCCAGGATCGGGTGCAAACACGTACCAGTATCAGCGCGGGTTGGATAGCAGAGTTGCAGTGGATAAAACCAGACCCGTTGAAACTAAAATACAATATAGATGTGTCATTCACTATCAATCAAAACCGATTCGGTGTAGGGATGTGCATCAGAGATGAGAACAGCTGCTTTGTCCTTTCTCGACCGGAATGACACTCCTATATATTCGGTTGATGAAGGTGAAGAATATCGTTTACTTTCCACTATTCGGTGGTTGCATGATTTGCAGCTTGAGAGTAACATTTGAGCTTCATTCTAAGTGAGAGTTGATAGTTTTCACTCCACAAAGGAAGATGTGACGGAGTTTAGCATTATTAGATTTGATTGTACTATTGTAGACATTTGTCCTCTCTTTATTTTAATAACTCTAGGTTGAGTTTACTAAAAGACAAGCAAATAGAGTAGCTCAGGCTTTATCAAGGGTGACCACATCTCTATCTCTATAGAAATTTGTTTCAATTTGTGTTTACTGATTTTAAATTATAGTATCATCAGAATTTCAGATTGAATTTTATAGATTTTGTGTTACTGAATGCAAATTCTAATATTGTTCTAATTCAAGTTGTATGAATTCTCTTTGCTTATTCTTTTGGTGCATTTCTTTGAATAGGCTTGCTCCGGGATTGGTGGAATTTTTTAGTGCAGTTCATGGTTTGAATCATGGTAATTTTACTTTGGTTTCATTCTACTTTATGATATACATACTTTGGTAGCTAATCGTTTCAAAAAAAAAAATACTTTGGTAGCTAATGGTTATGACCTATGATTGACAACTCCTTTGCACTCTAATGTATACAATGGAGAAAATGAGGATGAAAAAAAATCTATACATTCAGTCCTTTGGTAGCTTAATGGTTATGACCTATGTTGCTCTGTTAGATCTTATTCTGCAGTTGCGATGTTGTTGCGGAGATCTCTAAAACGTTTTTAGAACTATGCTTAGTTGATTATTAATATTATGATGGCTTGAATTCGATATTTGATATGTATGGCTTGCGCAGGCGAGGGACGGGATAAGAGAGGTGCATTTCTTGCCATTCAATCCTGTTGATAAGAGAACTGCTTTGATTTATGTTGATAATAATGATGGAAGTTGGCATAGGGCTAGCAAAGGTGCTCCTGAACAGGTAATCTTTGTTTTCATAATTTCTGAGATTCATAGTTACTTGCATTGATGCTAATAGTACTTTTATATATGTGAAAACAGATCATGAACTTGTGTAACCTCAGGGAAGATGAAAAGAAGAAGGTTCATACGATTATTGAAAAATTTGCAGGAAGAGGGCTACGTTCACTTGGTGTTGCTAGACAGGTTTGTTTTTTTTTTTTGGATTCATAATTGAACTTTGTATTGAAATTTTTTCCTTTTGTCTTATCCTAATGTTTTTTGAAAAGGTGCAGTTCCTATGAAGCACTGACACATACACGTAAACCAGACAAGACACTCACAGTGACACATTAATTCTGAAGTGTTGGTGCAACATAGATTCTTAATTATATCCTTAATATCTCCTATTGTTTAATTCTATACAGAACATAAGTATGAAATTGTGAAGAAATTACAAGAGAGGAAGCACATTGTTGGAATGACTGGAGATGGTGTGAATGATGCTCCTGCATTGAAAAAAGGCGATATTGGAATTGCCGTTGCGGATGCTACTGATGCTGCAAGTGGTGCTTCTGATATAGTCTTAACAGAACCTGGTTTGAGTGTTATCCTAAGTGCTGTGTTAACAAGTAGAGCTATTTTTCAAAGAATGAAGAACTATACGGTTTATTACATTACATGTTGAATTAATAGTATTATCATTTGACACCATTTTCTTTGTACTTCAGATAAATGCATTGTCTATCACTATCCGTATAGTGGTAAGTAAATAGTGTTGTTTTGATTATATATGCGATAGTTTATGACAAGGTATGATATGAATACTAATGAGTTTGGATTTATTTTTTTAATGCAGTTTGGCTTTATGTTTATTGCACTGATATGGAAGTTTGATTTCTCTCCATTCATGGTTTTGATTATTGCCATTTTAAATGATGGTAAAGTTCTTAACTTATATTTCTATAAAATATACTTAGAAATCTCTTTTTATAAGCTATGCTGTATGAAAATGATGTGATTTTAAATAATAACTTTCATATATCTTTAGGAACAATCATGACAATTTCAAAGGACAGAGCTAATAGTACACACTTTCAGTAGTTTCAGCAGTGTTTACATCATTTTTGTTGAGTTTTTCATGCTTAGTAGTAGTAGTTAGCAAATTGAATTAATGAATAGTGTGTGGTGTAGGTGCCGGTGCTAGTCTAATTTGCCAATTTGGTCATTTCTATGACTTTTATCTTCACAAATGCTAATAAATAGTCCAGCACATGCTTGTTTCTGTGAACTGTGTTATCTGCTAACAATAGTTCTATCTATTTGATTCAGAAATTATAGGCTCTCCTTTTTGTATTGATGTGGAATTCAAGTAATTGTGCATTACCCACTCTATCTACTGTCTAAGTGGTATTGATTGTCTTTTTGCTTTTTATAGATTCTGTTAACTAGTAGTTTGTTACTAATATGATATGTTGACTAGGTGCAGTTTCACCATACATACTGGTGCTGGGAAGATTGTTCCTGAAGTCTTGGAGAATGGAATTGTATGGTCTTATTCTTATATACAACAAATATTTGCAATTTACTTTTTGACAATGTAGTTTGTTCAGAGGCATAAACATGGTGCTTCCCATAAGTTGTTTAATGTCAAGCTTATTTTGTATTGTTTCTGCTTCTTTAGCTTGATTGATGATAATATAAATTGATTTAGGTCAGAGTTGATATAGGGAAACCGATTAAGGCATCGGATGTGCGTGAGTCTCTCCCTAGAAATCCGTTTCAATGTGTTTAGTGATCTTAATGTTTAATGATCTTGATGTCATGATTATTATGAGTTACTTTGACTTTGCTCTCATGATTCAGAAACATCTACAAAACTCCTGTTTCAGATGATAAATAATGTACAAAACTCCTGACAATTGAAGGACCAACTCACTGCTCACAACAATGGTAGAAATAGCAAATACGAATCAAGTGGAAAGGTATACAGTTTTCCATTTCAAATTTTTTATTTTATGTTTCTATTACCTTATATGCAACAACATAATATGTCTTTTATTTTTATGCGTCTAAATCATGTTTATGCTTGTGTTTGAGATCTGGTATGTTGGTCATCAATCCCGTCTCTCTAGGTTCTTTTCCGACACCAGCATATATTATTATATGATATGAGTATTGCTGTTGCAGCTTAATTTTTTTTTCAGTCATCGATTTAGAGCATAGTATCATCATACTATATGAGTATAGTATGATCAGTATGTTAGATTTGATTGCTAATTCTCACTTTCAATTCATGTAGGCAAAAACTAACAGCCCTGAATCTGAGGAGAGATGTATTATTCGCTTATTGGTGTATCACATTGGAGTCAAATCTACCTGTGGTGATTTTTTCATATCCTGTTTTCAAATACATGGGCATGCAAAGTAGCCTTCCTCTGTCGTCCCGGTGCTTTCAGGTTTCTTTAGAACACTAGTTATCTTCTGTTCTATTTCACTATTCAGTAACATTTATGCAACAAAATTTGCTACAGTTGCAACTAAAACCATTAGCTACAAATTGGCTACTTAAGTGTTACTGAAATCATTTAGTAACACGGGCTTTACTTAACATTTGTCAAATGTTACAAGATGTAAATAGTAACATTTGTTTTTGATTTAGTTACAATTTTGAAGTGTTATTAAATTTCATATATGTTGTAGTGCTAGTTAATGTTTTCCTTGATCATAAAGAATTCATTACAAGGGAAACAAAATTGTGTACCCCCAACAAAATTGAAAGAATAGCACAGCAATGCATTACCAAGGAAGGACCCAATGATACCCCTTCTTGTTTTCAATAATCAAAATTTCCCATAAAAAAATTTCTTTCAAATATTCTACATCTTCAACTATTAATATTTTTATTATAACATTAATTAAGTAGTTTTTTTTTAAAATTTCAACTATTGAGTATTGACATAAAGAGACATTTGATAAGATCACTATTTTGACATTTCTGTATATAAAAAAATAAAAAAAAAACTATTGACATTTAAATGTATCAAAAACTGAAAAATTGACATTTTTTTAGGAGAAATATAAATGTAGTGATCCAAAATTTGTATGAAGTTATTTTCATAGTTTTTGTATGAAGTTAATATCAAAGTATGTTGTCAAATTTTAAATAAGAATTCTATGATCAAAGAACCTTGCCTAAGGCTATTACTGCTCGTTCATAGGCCTTGTTCTGGAGTAGGAAAATCTGCATGGTTGTTAATAGGCCTTTTTTTTCTTCCCTAAAAGTAGTTTAACATATAGATGTTCTTAAATACTAGTCAATATACCTACTTGCCCAATAGTACATGATTTAGTTTAAGCATTGTGAACTAGATTTAATAATTATTATTCATACTACACAAGTGTCTGGATATTTTCATGAGTAGTGATACATAGACCACTTTAGGTGGCATGTACCACTTATACACCCACACACAATTGTAACATGTGTCCATGTGGTCCCCGCACACACAAAAAACTCACATTTATTGTCTCTCACACACTCTCACATGAGGGTGGTACAATGTATGTATGGAAAAAAAGGTGTCTATCAAACATTATTCTATTTTCCTTACAAGAGTGCTTAGTTTTTGTTGTCTTAAGCATATCCAGTTCTTAGGGGGAAAAAATATTCTGTTAATCCAGAATTCTTTGTAGAAGTAAGGTTTTATTGAAGATTATATCAAGCAAGAAATTAAGTCATCAGGTACAAATCATTTATGAAAATGAAGACCATACTGAATGTTTTATATTTGTGTTTGTTTCATTGCATGCTATGCTGCATAATGCATAGTAGGTAATGTAGTAGTAGTAGTACCCTGATTAATAGGTTAGTCCTAAATGGTAAGGAGTTCAGAAACAATTGAGCAAGTAGGCTGATAAACCAACCCAAGAAGAATTGGTTGGGTTTCAACTTCAAATGTAAGTGGTTAAGTCGGACGCCGACTATAAATGGATATAATGTTACATGTATAAGAGATGTGACTCATATATCTAATGTTTTGAAGTTTTGGATGGAGATATCATGTCTTCTCCATCTCTTGTGGTCTTAGAGCATTGACTCGTTGTTTCTCCTCTGAATTCCCCAACAAGTGTAATCAGAGTTTGGTTTGACTTGGTGGGAGAGTGGGATCATGGTGTTTGGATCAAGGATATGAGGTGGGAACTCACACTAGAAGGCAAGATTGTTGGGTTCAAATGTGAGTGGATAATCCCATGTCGTCTATGAGTGGGTAAAATATTAGATATTTAAGAGAGGTTACTTCACAAACCTAATTCCTTAAGATTTTCGATGAAAATGTGGTGCCTCCATGTCTTGTGGTCCTAAAGCATTGGTATGTTTTTTCTCTCGGCACTTTCCTGGTCCCCTACACAAAATTAGGCCTAGAACACACACACAATGGGGAAGAAGAGAATAAAGAAGACTTCTCAATCAACCCCTACATAAATGTGACTCTTTACCATAAACACAATTTTGTGGTGTACTTTTACATATATGAACATATAGTGGAGCGTCTTGAGAAGTTACGGAGAGAAAAGGGTATAATTCCACAAGATCGAGGAAGGAACCATATGAGGCTAGTGTGCCTAATAGGGCAAGGCATTTCAAGAATTTCATAACAACATGAGTTGCGCGCGATTCACGAATCTCTCAAACTATTTTTTGTTTTGCTTCTTGATATGTTAGATTGTAATTTTCCTGCTTGCTTGAGATGATTTAAATGAGGAATGAGAAAATGTGTTAGCATCATAAAAATTGTAGAAAATGAGTTATCTTTGTAAGGAGTTGTGCCGTGACTCGTATATTAGGCATCTCTATTGATAATTCTACCATATATAAATGAGATGACTCACATACCTAATGTCTTAAGGTTTTGGATGGAATATGGCATCTATGTCTCTTGTAGGCATCTCTGTTTATAATTTCAACATATATAACTGAGGTGACTCATATACCTAATGTCTTGAGGTTTTTGGTGGAAATATGGCGTCTCCGTCTCTTGCTCCCGACGCTCCCCCATCTCCTCAACAGAATTAGGCCCAGAACACACGCAGATGGGAAGAAGAGAATAAAGATGTTTCACAATCATCCCCATAGAAATGCATTTGTCTACTAGGGCAAGGCATTTCTAGAATTTCGGTAGTTTTTTTTTGACAAATTTGAACGTATGATGGAGCGACTTGAGAAATTACTGAGAGCAAAGGGTATATTTATAAATGATGGGGAAGGAATCTAGGCAAGGCCAAAGTGCACAAGAGGTCAGACAGTTAAAGATTTTGTAAAGATATGAGATGAACAAGATTCACATATCTTTGACAATTGTTTCCTCTTTTACTTTGCTCTCTATTAGATCGTATTTTTCCTCCTTGCTCAAGGGTAGTTTAAAAGGGGAATGAAGAAATTTTTTATAATAATAAAAATCGTAGCGAATGAGTTATCCTTGTAAGGAGTTGGAGCCTAACCCAAAAGGTGATAATCAATTCAATCCATGTTCTAAATATTGTATCATACCCCTCTAAGTGATTAGTGTTATGAAGTTATATCATGAACCTTGGAGGTCCATCCGCAAAATCCATATTTTAAATATTTTATTTTTAATTCTTTAAAAAAAAAGTATTTTTTTTTTAATAAAATTTAAACACAACATAAACACAAGATGTGCTAGAAGTGGGGGAGGAAGGGAGTTGAAAGAAAATTGCTCTTCTTCCATATTTTTTTCTCATTTCCATTAAAATAGTCGAGCGTGAGTTAACTCACGGGGTATATTCTCAGCGTGAGTTTACTCACGCAGGTGTATTTCTCAGCGGAGATAAGCAAAAACAGTTGGGAGAAGAGCAATTCTCGAGTTGAAAATCCATAACATTGCGTAAGGCCCACAATCCACATCCATAAACCCACCAAGTTCCCAACCATGAATTCTGCTCCTTACCCAAATGGTTTCGCTCATTCCCAAAGTAAATGTCCAAAATGCCCTTACGCATGTTAACTCACGTAGCATGAGTTAACTCACGTAACGTGAGTTACCTCACGCCAGTTATAAGAGTAGCGTGACTTAAGTCACGTAACGTGAGTTAACTCACGCTATGTGCTGTTATTAGCCCAGGAAGAGCCTCATTCTGCCTCATTTTCAAACAACACACACTTAAATCTCAATTCTCTCTCAAATTAACCAACTCCAAAATTCCTTCAACTTCAAATCAAACAAAACTCCAACAACAAGAACAAGTAAGCTTTCACTTAAATTATGTTGGTATGATAGATTTTTTCATTTAGTCTAGAATTTTTTAGGTTTAGTGTTTTGTTAAAATTTTAATTTTTTTTGCAAGAAATGATAAAATGTTACATGCAAATGACTTATAGTGCTTAATTGTTATGATGTTTAGATGTTTGCATGATTATGTTAGATTTTTTACACTTAGATTAGATTTTTTCAGATTTAGGGTTTGTTTAAATTTTTATTTTTTTTTGCAAGATATGATACAATGTTACATGCAAATGAGTAATATTGCTTAATTATTTAGATGTTTGCATGTTTATGTTGTAGTTATCATTTTTAGGGTTTATGTATAATTTGCACTCCAAGTGTTTAATGAAATGTTTGAATGAGTTTTTCATTGATTGTGTTTAATTTCTTACTGTGTAGATTTGAAGCAATGGCCGGTTAGATCGACGTTCATGCAGAATTCAACATCGGAGAACCTCAAAGGTTGAAGGTTCGGTGCCTTGATGTAACGTTAAGAGGTCTCAATGATCAACTGAATGAATTCAACTAAGGAGTCAACCTCAGGGACACAAGGAGGGTGGAATATGTTTGGTATAAACTTCCAACGCTCGACGAGGGGAGAGTATCATTCACTTGGGTGGAGTTAAAGAACGACGAAAATATGACGAGCATGTTTTGGGAGCACAACATGTTCCAGTGGATCGATATGCGGGTAACGTTGCGGAGATCAACTGAAGATATCATCAAAAGTTTGATTCCGCCAGAAGATCGTCATTAGGTAGGGTAATGCACCTTCCAACTACAACAATTGTCTTCCTTTGAATGAGGTAGTTCAAACTTGCAAAACGACAGTTAACAAGCATTCACCCGGAAGATTAAATTCTTGTTAGGATGGTTTAAATGAAGGTATTGAAGTGTCAAGGAGTGGACCTTATTCTTTTGACACTTGAATACCATCATTTAAACCAAGCCTAACAAGAATTTAATCTTTTGAATGAAACAAAATAACTTCCACGTGAACGCTTGATAGCGGTTGTTTGGCCAGTTTGAATTTACCACATTCAAAGGTAAGATAATTGTTGTAGCTGGAAGGTGTCTTCCAACTACAACAAGTGTCTTCCTTTGGATGGGGCAATTCAAACTTGTTAAACGGCAGGACTCCAGCATTCGCCCCGAAGTTCTTTTGTTCCATTCAAAAGGTTAAATTCTTGTTGGCTTCGTTTAAATGATGGCATTGAAGTGTCAAGGTTTGGACCTCATTCCATTGGAACTTGGATACTATCATTTAAAATCAAGACCAACAAGAATTTAACCTTTTGAATGGAACAAAAGGACTTCTGGACGAATGTTGGAGTCCTGCTGCTTAGCAAGTTTGAATTTGTCCCATTCAGAGGCAAGACAATTGTTGTAGTTGGAAGGTGCATTCCCAAATGTAATGTAATGATAGGACATATTTATGAACATATATAGTTCACATACATGTCCTTGATGTAATGTAACTGTTATTCGAATTTATTCAATACGCAACTTTATTCGAATTCACGCTGAGTTTAATCTATTTTATTTATTTACTTTATCGGAATTGTTTAATTAAATACGCAATCATAAAACAAATGCAAAAATTAACAAAAGCGTGTAAAAACTATTGTACAACGCATGAAAAATCGGCCACAGTAGCGTGACTTAACTTAGGTAAAGGTTAACAATAGCGTGAGTTAACTCACGCCAAGGTTAACACACTACCGTGACTTAACTTGCGCTAGGTTGGCCGGTGGTATTTGGTCAAGAACACGTTTTTTTGAATACACACTGAGTTTAATTAGACCTTTTTTCGAATTTATCCAATACACAACTTTAATCGAATTCACGCTGAGTTTAATATTCAATACACAACTTTATTCAAATTCACGCTGAGTTTAATTAGGCCTTTTTTCAATTATTTTTTTAATACGTAACTTTATTCGAATTTATTCAATACGCAACTTTTATTCTAATTCACGCTGAATTTATTCACGTCGAGTTAAGTGGCGCATATTCAAATTTATTTAAGTGGCGCATACGTAACTTTATATTATTTAATTTACTTTATTCTAAATTATTTTATTTACTTTATTCTAAATTATTTATTCTAAATTATTTGCTCACTTTATTTATTCAATATTAATAATTATTTGATTTTATTTATTCAATACATAATCATAAACATAAATAAATACAAATATAAATACAAATAAAAAACAAAATTAATAATTATAACTCTCGTTTTATTAATATCATTCAAACATTACAACAAACAATACATATATTTTATTTGAATTCACTAATCTACTTAATATTTTTTTACCCTCTTGGGGTAAAAAGTAATTTTTACCCTCTTCGGTATATACCAATAGCTCTTGGGGTAAATAGTGATCCGTGCTATTGGGGAAAAAGACATCAAGATCCCTTGAGGTAAATTTAAATTTGGTTCCTTTTATACCCTCATGATGATTCTTTTACCCACAGTAAAAAGATTTTGGGAGTAAAAGGAAGCAAACCTAATTTTACCTCAAGGGATGATGCCCTTTTCCCCAATCCGGCGGACCACTACTTCCCCCAAAAGCCACCGGTATATACCTAAAGGGGTATAAAGAGCCTAGAGACTATATAAACAAAAAAGAAAAAGAGCAAAAGGGGGAGAGAGTGGGAGGAGATAATGTGAAGAAAAGAGGGAGTTTGTGAGGGTATTTATAGGTGGTTTAAGGTAGCATAGCACTTAATGAGGTCAAAAAACATGAAAAAAACTTAAAATGCATTGACCATCGTCCAAAAAACGTGTGTTCTTAAGCTGTAACCACCGGCCAACTAGCGCGAGTTAACTCACGCTGAGCTATAACGTGTGTGTGTTAAGTCACGCTGTGTGACTTAACTCACGTAAAAAATACACTAGCGTGACTTAAGTCACGTAAAGGTATTTTGGACATTTACTTTGGAAATGAGCAAAACTGTTTGGGTAAAGAGCAGAATTCCCCAACCATTACGTAAGGCCCACGTCCATTAATCATCATTTATATTTTTGGCTTGACTAATAAATCTCCATTGTTGAAAATCAGTATTTTTTTAGTCAAGTAGTATGGTGGTTAGAGTTCACACATTTTAAATGTGATGAAGTGGGGTGTTTGGGGTTCGTACCCCGGCTCCTACATATAATATGCAATATCTCCATCAACTGAGCTAAGCTTGTGAAGATGAAAATCAAAATCAAAGTGAAAATGTTCAACAAACAAAACAAGACTAAAAAAATTAACCAAAGTTGAAAATGCATCTTTGAAAAACTATGCAGCACCGTTGACCTAAAAAACATTTATGGAGCACTTCAAAAGTGAATTTGAAGCAGGTGTATGCTTAGGTTTTTCTGCACAAAATATATGAAAATGATTGTTATTTTATTAATATATTAATCAAAATGGATTTTTCCCAGTATTAAATATGACTAAAATTACGATGTTAACTTTTAAGCCACTGGTTCAATAATTCAAAAATATTTCAAACATATATTTAACCATCTGATGATACATCACTGAATGTCATAATGATAAAACCAACATCAGTTGGTCTAACATAATTGTCGATGTAGAAGATATGTTCATATTTAGTGTTCATACACGTTTAAAGACAAATATCGTATCAATTTTTAATGACCAAGTTTCGGTGGCTAATTCAACTTTTGTCAATATGAAATTCAAACAAAACTTTAACCAAAAATAATTTTGGAAGATCAAGATAGATATGAATTATTGCAATCACTTTCACGGTTACAACTATACATATAGCTGTGAAAGTTGTCAACCAATAGGCTGATAGGAATATACCACCAAAGAAAAATTGAATCAAATCATAATAATCTGTTAATAACTAACTACATGTCAACACTTCCCATTGAACTATATAGTACTACCACATGTGGGGCATATGTCCTATTGGAAAATGTTACCACTCTTTATTAATAAATGTTATCTTTTCAAAGTTTACATGAGTGTATATTAGGAATGAAGTGAGTGGAGTGGAGTACTATATAGTAAAACCAGAAGGGAAAAACATAGTTGAGAGAGTAGGGGAAGATAAATTTGCTACTTACTTGTAATGGTTGGAACACGACACATTAAAGTGGTGTGCTTGGTCCCCCTCTATCAACAGTTACATTTTTTGTACTATATAGTTGAGTAGCTAGTCAATTAAGATAGCCCTGAATAAAGATTTTCCAAAAAATATGCTGTTCCTTTGCACTGTTCTTTGTCTGCCTTAAGAAAGGAAATGAAAATAGACATGATGCTAAGTAGTGCCTGACATAACAAGATCTAGTCTTTTGGAATATACTTGAGACTTTGTTAAGATTTTCTTGCTTTTATTTCCCGAGGAATGTTTATTGGTATGTAAAAACCACGTTAACGTAGAAGTTAATCTTTAGAGTTTCTAGAAATCACGGCAAAAACACAAGGGTTATTGACTTAGATTGAACGTTCGATACCAATAATCATGCATGCAGATTCTATTTCCATTTCTTCCTCATTGTAAAGTTTTGGATCACAATATTGAAAAGGAGAAAGTGTTGTAGTGACTATTCATATTGCTGCATTTGTAAAACGGAGTTTGATGAAAATCACAGTAAAAAGCTACGTTAACGTAGAAGTTAATCTTTGGAGTTTCTAAAATCACGGAAAAAACACATGGGTCATTGATTTAGATTGAACGTTCGATACCAATAATCATGCATGCAGATTCTATTTCCATTTCTTCCTCATTGTAAAGTTTTAGATCACAATATTGAAAAGGAGAAAGTGTGGTAGTGACTATTCATGAGGTCCTAATAGGCTAATACCATTATTGGCCCATCAAAAGCAAAATATGTATATAAGCCCAAACTTTTTTTTAAAGCTTTTTTAGATTAAAGTTTAGGTGTTGGAACTTGGAAGGGATGATTTGTGGTTGTCGTGGAAGATTTTATAACCAATCATAGAAATAATGGGGGATCGTACGGACTTGGTGGGTAGGCAATATTTGATGATAGTGATAATGAACACACACATGGAAAGAGACTGAAAATCTGTTCCAACCACGTAGAGAGAGTATGGAAAGATATTGAAAAATTAGTGGTGGTACTAAAAAAATATGAATGCAAGTTTTAGGTCTTCCATAGTCTAATGTGTTCATATGTATAATTTTTGAAAAATCGCATATTAGATTGAAAACTTTTACAACCATCTAATGTGTTCATATGTATTTTGATATAGTTGTACGAATTTTTCATTTTTAACACTATGAAATGTACTTTTTTTTATGTATATGCAACCAAACTATCATTGAACAATTTATCTCACGTATATAGATGTTGTAAACCCTAAACCCTATATAGATTCCGTAAAACCGATTATAAATCCATTTTTGACAAAAACTCAAGTTTGGTGATGGATGCAAAATGTTAATTTACCAAATGCAATATTAGGGCACGTGACACATGTGGAAGTCACATGGGAGGGACCATCCAATTCTAATGCCTACTTCCCTTGGATTCAATCCCTTCTTCAACAGGGATGGTTTGGTGATAGTCCTTAAATATAAGTACATGTTCTACTTCTTCCTCTTCCTCTACACTCACACAACAATTCACCACCTTTGACGTCGCTTACAGTTGCAGAAAGACAGTGACTACTCAGTAAAACCTAATGGCTCCTAGTACGTACTAACATTAACGTACGTCTATATCTTTTTGCCTCCTAATTCATTACTCACTCACTGCTACATAATTTAATAAAAGAGAAGGTAAAGGAATAGTAGTACAATGTGGGACATGTTCTCTTTCATGCTGACCTAACATTATGTTTCTATAATACTATAATCCACATATCAATTATGTTCTACTTGAATACTACTGTATTTATCTTCTTGTACTCCCTCGCAAGTCACACCCAATAATGTTGGATTTGTGCATGGTTATAGACGGTGGGAGTTCCAATTGATAGACTATCATACAATATTAGACTTTTATATTGCATATAACTTATCTTTACAAAATCAATTTGCAATGGCAGAGATATCGGTACTCTAATTATAAACTTCAATCACATTTTTTCTCTATTTTACACGGGACTTGGGTTTTTCCTCAAACACGACCTCACACCCAACACTATTGAACTTGGTGTGTGGTTAGAAATTATGGGAGGTATGGTCCATAGATTTTGCTACCATAGTAAGTTTTTGTATTAGTTATAACACATCCTGACAAAATTGGTTTGACATGTGAGAAGTATCTTGTGAGGTGAGGATTGCCTCACTCTTTAAAATACTCTCTTACGCTCAGGACTGGACATCTGAAGCGTGGACACTCCAAGTACTAACAATCATTTCCCACACCCCTACAATAGTATGTGTGAATTTCTTTGTTCAATAGATAGATTTAAAAATTCATCATGACAATGGTTCTTTGCTGAAATCTACATAGGTTATTGTTTATTCTTGGAGTGGTGTATATACTAACCCAAGAGAATGTGTAACTAAAGTTGTTTAGGTTTATTTGTGGTATTGCTTTATATATGAGTTAAAGTATCACCTAATGTACTCTTATCAAATTTTTATTTGCTTAAAAAAATATTAGATCTGATTTTTCCAATTATACTTGATTCACAAAACTCTTGTGTAGAAATTATAGCAAGATATTTTGGCAAGTTACATTCCAATTTTCAATAATTGAAGAATACCTTATTGTTTTTCTTTCTCTTTTTGTTTTCTAATTGATCAGAGAGCAGCTTTGCACTAGGGTGTGGGGGTATTTAATTATTCTTTTTCCTGTTTACATGTCATGATTTGCACTATGTTTTGTAACATTTATCGTCACCAACCACTGCATTATAGTTCAATGGGGGTCCATTTTTTGGGAGACATGCAAGATGGTCAGGGATCAATAGAGTGGGGTCCCTTCTGTATTTTTGGGCCATGGCCCACTAACTTTACAGCCTAATTGGATATATGAATCTAAATAAATTCTAAAGGTGCGTATCCCCAATCTCATATAAGCATAGCATGTACCATGTTTTATCACGAAAAACTTCAACATACGTTGGAATTATTCATCATGAATTATTATTGATCTTGAACTCAAAGAATATTGTACATTGATGGACCTGAAGGGTTTAGAACTTGATGAGTGGATAATGAATTTAATGAAGAAAAAAAATTCAATGAGTGCTATAAGCATGAACGAGAATATTTTGAAAAAAATGTGCTCCCCCATTGTCATATGTTCATATTTTTAGTTACATTTTGGCCATACCCCCATGTGATATATCCATTATTTTATTTTTATTCGACATATGTGATATCCATTCTGTAAAGCAGTTTTCTTATTTATGTGCTCAAAAGGATAGCAAAATATAAGTGATGTGGTTTGACATGAAATGACATCGTGTTAATTTGATATATCATTTTTTATCAAAAATAATAGACATGATTAGGGTGGTTTAGAAAACATAATATTTTCAAGAGTAAAAAAAAAAAACAAAATGGAAATTAAAGAGAAAAAAACAGAATATCTAATGCAATGACAAAGATTTGAATAAATAGCGACTTTTTTCGAGGTTTTCGGTTGGATCCCCCATCGATGTATATATTTTTCATCTTTTTTATTACATATATATTGTGACTGAGTAGCAGAAGATGAGAGTTCTTAGGGTGTCGATCTAGTTGGGATGCATGAGCTCTCCTTGATGTTTTCCTCACTCTTGCCTTATCCAAAAATAAATAAAAAATCATCACTTAGTTTTAAAGGTAAAAACTGAAGAACTATCTCTTTTTGTTTTGTCAATTTTTCAACATATTCTAATAATTCACCGAACAATAGTAATTTAAGATACCTTAAAATATACAACTGTAGGTTGGTTAGCATTGAGGGAAGATGAAAGCTGTTATTCATTAAGATTTGTGATGGTGTTTGTTTAAGGGAGAGATCGTGCACTCTTGAATAGTAATAAGATATTTGCATAGGTAAATTTACACTAAAAAGAAATGTGTACTTATACTAAACAATTTTTAATTTTATTTTTTAAAAAAGCTAAATGAAATAAGACATGAAAATGAGTTTATTAACTAGAGGCAATACTTACATTGCAAGAAAATTTTGTGAAAATTTAATTAGATCAAACTCAAATTCTAGAATTATATTCGAACATATCCAAGAACTGTTAGACCTCGTAAAGTTGAATTAGTCTCAATTCAAATTTTAATATTATGCATATTAGATTATATAAACTTTCAAATATTATATAGAAAATTATAGCCTATTTTTTAGGGAGTAAATATAGAAAATTATAGCCTTTATAAATAGATCAAAATCGATATATATCAAGTATTATTTACATGGATATGTGTGTAACTATCACTCAATTTTTACACAAAAGTGCACAAGAAAACCATTGTAGTTAGGGAAGAAAGATCTCCGTTTTCCATAGTGTAAAGGAAGCACTTTATATGTGAGTGATAGAATGTCTCAATCTAATGGATACCCCACATATCTCAGTCATGTTGTCCTCAACCACAGCCCTAGATGCCTATTCCATCTCTCTATCATTGTTGGTCCTTTTCAGTTTCCTGTTGGCTAAAGAACCTATCATCATCGATCAACCCCACACTCAACAATTGTAATCATTTCCATCTTACTTGGACTTCATCAATTACCTACTAATCATCAAATCATTAGTAGATCTACATTAATTGTCAACTTTGCTTGATATGACAACTAATTAATAACTCAATTGAGTATTGCTACATCCAGCGAGAGAAGTTGTTCCGAAGAATAGCGAAAGATTAATTAACCAATGACAAAACATGTATGTGTAGAACTCACGACATGTTGTTGAATAAAAGGCTGAAGTCAATAATACAAACTTGATGGAATATAGTCGGGACAATATCGCGTGAATATGCCTCGCTATAAACAGCATTTCCTATAACTCAATTATATTCAACTTAGATTTCTATGGTTGCCAATTCAAGCGGTCATCGTATTGGTAACTGAGATCAAGATTAGATTATGCAGATTTAAAAAATTATATATACATATAATATGTGATTGCTTAAAGTGGGATTGAGATGGCTGCAGAATATCTAATTTGTTATAAGTATACTATAAAATATGTAGTTTATAAGTAATTAATATATAGTCAATGATCTTTCATTTATCATTAATTAATATAATCTTGTGTGCTTTTCATGTTTCCATACCTCAAACCTAGCAACACATATGCTCCTCTAAAGATAGCTTAGGAGAAAACAATTAATCTTTCATTTATCATTAATTAATATAAGGGAAATGTTAATCAGTGCTCCCGGAGCACTGGTTAAGGAAACCAAATGTAGTAACATTACATTGGAATTTGTGCATTTAAGGTCTTAAAAGTATAAAATGTGACATTTTTAATTTAAAACTTTTCCTTTAAACTTCCTTAACCAATACCCCAGGGGCACTGACTAACATGACCCTTAATATAATCTTGTGTGCTTTTCATGTTTCCATACCTCAAACCTAGCAACACATATGCTCCCCTAAAGATAGCTTAGGAGAAAACAATTAATTAATAAGGATAAGTTGTATAATGCATGACACAAAACATTATTAAATTTGACAAGTCAATTATTTGAAACAATATTGGTGGCAACCAATGTTTCATTTGGATGGAACAATTAAACGTGTTTTAGTTAAAAGTTAAAATTACAGCTTTAAAGTGGACCATGACCTAGAATATAATTATCCAAGTAGTTGTCAAACAAATGGGACAATCATGCATCACATAATAAATACTTGCAAAATAATGCGTAGTAATAGTGTTCGCTAAGAAGGTTGAAAATTAATTAGATAGAGAAAAAATTTCAAAGGATTGAAGAAAAAAGATTTTGTTCAGAATTGAACATATGTATCACAATAACTGTATATGATGAAGGACTTTTATCTTCATCATCATCACCATATAGATCTTCCAATAGCTTGACCAATCCCTAGCTAGTGATTGCTACGTGTAATGTTCATAAAAGGCTTGATCAATCACTTTCGGTTTGACTAACACAAAAAAGGGTTTTCTTTTATCAAATTTTGTGGTCTGAATGAATGGCATAAGTTGAAGGTTCATATTTTGAATAGTAACCTTCTATATTGGACATATGTGTACTATATGTACTTTTTGAGTGACCATGTACAATGTGCTAGGGAAACAAATTAGTTGCGGTAACAGTTGGAACGTTGCTGGTGAAGTTTGAAAAAAATTAGAAGGTTAAAAGATTAAAAACAAGTAATGGGTCTTTGGTTAAAGGTTGTATGAATTTAAAAAATAGAGTTTGGGGTTCTACTTAGAATAGAATATACACATTAATAGTGTTTAAACTAAAATATTTAATTTTTTATACCTAATAATGATAAAAAAAAATAATAGTAATTATTATTTTTTATTTATGCATATCATTTCCTATAATATTTAACTTACGTTTGTTGCAATAAGATTGAGAATCCAACGGAGTATCTATATTTCCTCTGTTCATATACAATTAGTTTGTTCCCTCAATATTTGTGGTTATTGAGGGTTAGTTTCTTTTTAATCTTATACAAGAACAATTAGCTCTCACAATTGTAGCTAAATTCAGTTACAAAATCTATATATAAATATATGACTCCACTCGGTTCATAAATGACGTCAAAGAGTTTTATTGAGTTATTGACAACTCTCTCTCTTCTCTTTATCTGCTCGATGCACTTTTGAGCCACTTCTCCCCTTCCTTTTTTGTTCCTTTAGAATTAAGAGTGTTCTCAAGATCATAGTCTCTTTTGAGAAATAATGTTCTTTCAGAATTAAGAATGTCTTGAGAGTTCATTCGATAATTTGTCCCTTCGTAATAAAGAGTACTTTTAAGATCACAATATCTCTTTAGGAATAATAATATCCCTTCAGAATTAATAATGATCTTAATAGTATATATATTCGATAATTTTCCACGTTTGGATATTCTTGAGGTTAGAATGGTGGTAGCATATTTGAGTGGTTGTAGTATCATATTGATATTTGGAAAAGTTAGAGGTTAAAATGGTGATATTATCATATTTGAGTGGTCTCGATACCATAATAAGGGTCACAATACCATATTAGAGTTGTTTCAATATTAAATTTGAGTGACCTTAATAGTCATAGTTTAGGGTGTAATTCTTGAATGGTTAGCTACATTGCAGTAGTTAATCGCACAGTTGTAATTGTGATTGTTTTATGTTGGAGGCGATGTGGTCGACAGTCTGTCTTCATAATTTTGAGCAGTGTCACGAAACGTCTTAAAAAAAGCAACACGGTCGTGTCTCAACCCAATAATAACTTTGGTGAAAATTTATTTTCAAAATAAATTTCAGAAACCCAAAATACAACAATTTAAAAATCTAAAAACCAATAGTAACTATGCCGTACAATTTTTAATCTTGACTGTCCGATTTAAATTAATGGTGGATATCATTTAAAATATATTGTTATTGTGTAGTTTGAGTCATCTGATTTTAATTTAAAGATCACAATTGTTTACTATCAATAAATGTGTTTCTCTTACAACCGAAAATCCAAAACTCCCATTTAGTGTGAGAAATAATTAGATTATTACTCATTATCAAAAAAAAAAAAAAAAAAAACTTTCCTTTTATTTACTTAATATAAGAGAGTGACCCGTTTCTACAAGATCAATATTGTAAGAAAAGATAAGTGTGATAGTAACATATGGAAGTAGCTTTGTTTTTGCTCTTTTACTACCTTTTTTCCTTTGTGTTATGGATGGCAATTATACTATTATGGTTAGTAGGCAAAGCATTTAGTCCAAGATTGTGACTTGTAATCTGATGCTTCACGTGATGCTTTGGACTCTTTCTCTATTGAAAAAACTACAAGTCTTAGAATTTTTGATGTATTTGACCAACTTATGTGAATTTCTTCCCCCCGTCTCCTTTGTTATGTGCATAATTTAAAAAGAAAAAGGAATGAATTGTTCAACTTGATCTTAGTTTGTTCCATGTTTGTTACTTATATACTAATTAATATAGACACTATTATATAACTAGAGTGATGAACACATCTCAAGATTAGGTGTTAGGCCAATGTATGTCACAAAATTGTAGTTGGGTCCCATCAAATTCCTTCATGATACGAGAAGTAAAACCAAGCATTATGGCCACCTGCGTGTTTGTCACATGGCGTGATCCTCATAGGTCTGTGAGAACCATGGAAGCTTCCCATGCCACTCGCAGGCATGTCAGGCAGCATGCTGACACATGCGTCCGAACTCCATAGTATCCACATCAGCCTTCGACCTGGTGTTCACCCACCTATTCATTGTGTGCCTAAAACTAAGGAATGATAAGCGAGAAAAGGGGCTCGATAGGTAGGAGATGTGGGAAGAGGTCGTTCTGCTTTCCTCTAGGTTTATTCCCCTATAAATACCTAGCATACACTCCCCAGAAAGAGGACTAGATACACACACAACATACATCTCTAACTCTGGAATAGCACAATGCTATTGAGGTTTGAGCTATTGTATAGAGTTCAAATACAGTTGGCTTTGAACTCAAACTAAGACGTCAATCCCAAGTGAGTTATGAACTTAAACGATGTTAACCCTAAGTGGACTCTGAACGTAAACAGAGTCAACCCCTAAAGGGCTCTGAACTCAAACTAAGACGTCTACCCCAAGTGGGATCTAAATGTAAACGACGACGACCCTAAGTGGGCTCTGAACGTAAATGGATTCAGCCCCTTAAGAGATCTGAACTCAATCTAAAACGTCAACCACAAATGGGCTCTATACGTGAACGGGGTCAACCTCGAAGGGCTCTGAACTTAAAATATAATGTCAATCCTAGCCTCTAGAATCGAATTTAGAAGGATGATTATATGTCCAAAGCCACAAAACACCACAGAAAGATACCCTATAGAGGTATGCCACAATGACCCATGCACACTAAGGTTTTTCACGAAGGCCCATCAAAATGGTAAAGTTTCAATCACTTAGGTGTAAACTTGAGACATATGAAAACTAAAATTATGATTCGTAAAGGACGCCAATCCAGGATGCTGACCTAAAAACAATAGTGTAAATAAAAGGCAATTGAATTGGTCTTACCGAACCTCGTCACCATTCTATTAATGTAAGATTAATAAAAGAATTTTGCTAACTGCACTAATAAAAGAATTTTAGAAATTGTACAAAGATAATTAGGGACGTAACAACATTCATTCAACAAATTCATAAAGTTAAGATACAAAAAGATGGTAGTATGCCTCAATCTCATAAATATACAAAAGAATTGTTTGCAAACAACAAAAGGCTAATATGATTCCTACTCCTCATCAACATGGGCCCTCGCCTTTTCAAAGCCCTGCTCCACGACAAGGGTGTGATCTTCTTCGGGCCCCTCCAGTTCAGCCTTTAACCCTTCCATGGCCTCTTTATGGCTCTTTGCTGCCTTACGGGCGTCTTTCACCGTCTATTGCAGCTCTTCCCCAGCCTTCCTTTTTGCAGGGTTGGCATTTTCTAGGTTTTTTTTTACCTTGGTCAGTTGACCATCCAACCATTCGATCTTCTCACGAGCCTCCTTGGCAGCATCTTCCATCTTGTTCTACAAGGAAGTATTTTTAGTCTTCAGCTTTTCCTCTTGTTGTTGCAACTCGGCGCATCATGTGTCCACACAACATTCCACAGCCTCTTCAAATCATCAATTAAACGTTATGTGTGTGTATGTATATATATATATCGATACCAGATGTTGGATTCAATTCACCTGGTATAACAACAACTAAGAACATGTAAGGAGAGAGATTGTATGGGTTAACAATAATATGCTAACACGAATAAGTTGTAGTTGATGCTTGTATATACAATGTAAATCCATATGAGCATAACCTAAGTCGTATATTGCATGGATCTAATGCAAAATCAGGTGGCTTTTGATCAAAATATTTCCTCGATAAACCATCAAACGAGTGTCACACCTCACCTATGTTTGTCTTATTTTCACAATGTCACACCATTTTATCTGAAGATGCATTGATGAAAACATCTTATGCAGTCCCGATATTATGGGTAAATATTACCTTCCTTAGAATTGGTTTTCCCCAATTTGACATGGAGTTATGCTTCACACGATATCTTAGTTGTTGACAAAATATACATTCAACTTGTGCACAACCATTTATACCAAATTCATTATCATAATATAGCATGCAATCATTAACAAAACAACCAACTCACTTTACACTAAACCCTAATGGTTTGCTTCATAATAAATTTGTGGAAAACCGTAAGTAATGGGTGTTGCATCTAACATCATTTTTGTTCTTAAATCTAAATCTAATTCAGGAGCATGAAATTGAGACTTTAGACTTAAAAGTATAACTCACATCGATAACTTTGAATGTGGAGATCCTTAAAACAACAATTTATTTTAGGGTCATGCTAACCCGTGCCCTCAGGGTAATGGAATCTGATTCACCGCTGTCAAGTAAATCACGCAGTTACGCAGTCAAGTCAATGTGAGCCGCCAGATTTAATTAACGGTTCAGATTTAGCTTTTTAAAATTTTTAATCTCAACCCCAAAGACTTTCTTCTTCCATGTCGTTTCGTCAATTAAAAATTTCCCAGGGTTCCTAAATGCAGTCAATTGATTTTGTCTTATATCCATTTATTTCCATTCAATCCTTATCTCTTTCGTGTATTAAGCTCCTCTTGTGGCTGTTATTTCCCCTCCCTTTAAGTTATTTCCATTCAATCTTTTCCCAAATTCCCCTCTCTTTCGTGTATTAAGCTCGATTCTCTCAATTTGGTTGAATCGGAGTAACCACTATTTGGCTGGTCGGGTTTTTTCTGTTCAGATTCCGGCTAGGAACCGGATCATATGGTTGACAGATTAAACGGTTGGGGAGACTCCAGCAAAGCATTTGGAAATGTTTATGTATTATCGTCTTCTTGCTGGTAAACCCAAAAGCATGAAAATTATTTGATTCATTGAGTTCAACTGTTGGTAATATATTACACATGATGGGTTTACATTTTTCTCTACGACACCTACTGCGGTCCATTGATCATGACTTGTCCAAATTGAATAGTTAGGTATGAATCCACTATTATATAAATGCAACTTTATATTCTTCTTAGTTGAAAACTCCATACACCCTACATATACACATCTTACAAGGAAATCAAACCTCCATTTCACGTAAGACAATTAGTAAGCATTTAACAACATTAATAAATAAATAAATTCCATCTACAAAACATCGAATAAGACCTCTGATGACGAGGTATATGACGTTATTTTAACTATGTTTTTGAGTCTTTTAATAGAGTCTGAGATGATTTTAGAGATTTTTTAAAGGAGTTGCTTATAGTTTAAGAGATATTTTGTATTGTTTTTGTTTGAGTCCATGTAATTCTATTTCTTCCCAAAACTTGATACTCCATAGGTGTTTTGAGTCATTTTAGTGAAAAATCATGTAAATCAGCAAATCAAGACACCGCATGGAGTTACGGAGGCAAGACAATGAAGATCAATGAAGTTCAAAAAGGTTTTTGAAGGCAATACAATATGGGAAAATGATGTCCCAAGTCTCAATATGGAATGATGGAAGATCACTCAAAGAACACAAAAAAATGGTATTTTCCAACCAATTTCCTTCCCTGTGCGCCCCAGGCGCTTAACACCTTCATGAAGGCAAGAAAACCCTGCCCCAAGCACCTCATTATGCCTCCCGGGCACATGGTTTTAGGTAATTTTTCCTTCTTAATATTTTTTTCAAGCTGGATCAAGTGGAAAAAGCCTAGAAACCTAGTTCTAAACTTGCCTATAAATAGATACCATTGCAAACACTTTGATCCATTCATTGAAACTTGTTCCTTAACTACTCTCATGAGTATGTTTTGTATTCTTATCTTGTTTATGTGTTTTGTTGTCATTAGCAACTAAACTCCTTTTGATTAGAGTTCTAATATGAACACACGTTTATTTGTTGGAATTCATTAATGCAATTTTTTTATTCAGTTATGATTTAAGTCTTATTTAACTTTCAATTGCTCCGCACGGAATACTTTTAGACCCCTCGGCACAAATAAGACCTAATTGCAGGCGCACTAAGTCTGATGACTTATCTACGTATGATCTCTCAATTAAGGTATATTGCTAACTTACCTTGCTTAAATCAAAACAAGAACTAAAATTGAAAGTAGCTTATTTATCTTAATCAAATTAGGGTTTTTAATTATGATGTTAGATTATGATTCATCCATTGAGAATTTTCTTCATACTGTTCTAGTTAAGTATAGTTACCATTGGTAACTTCAAAGAGCTTTAACAGTTTCGTAATCAAATCATCGTTTATCAAGTATTTAATCATAATTGATGTTGGATATTACATTATTCTGACAAAAAAGACAGAGGAGATTCAAAGAATCCTAATCATTGTCTAACCTCTTCAATAAACCCTTTTATTTTCTGCTAACAACTACTACTCACATTGAACACACAATTCAAAGTGAAAATCCCTTAAACCCCTTTTATTGCTTTCCAATTTAGTAAGTTAATTAAATTGCCGAGTTGACGACAACCCCTGTAAAGACGATGCAATTATCACTTTATTACTTGTTACATTTTGGGGCACTAGCTAAATTTGTAACCGGCCTCTTCTTCCAGAAAAAACTTTATGATACATTCAACTATGTATACACACACATTTATATCAACACGATATTCATATCAATGTTATAATAATATGATCTTTGGCATGCTCTAGCAGTCATGTCGAGTAAACATACTATATTTTAGTATGCATATATTCTATTAGATGTAGTAGAATGAGTTGATATCCACTTGAATCACCTATTTACTAGAAGTTTTTTCTTTAGATGCTGACATATTTGTTGGAACTTATTGCTTTGACATGAATTGCTTATCAAAGAAAACGTCTCTATTGATCGCCATTGTCACACCCCAAATTATATGAATCTCAATAACATGAATTGCTCCTTCAAATATGGATCTCAAAAAAATGGTCTAAAGGTGACCCATCACCATTTTCAATGAAATGGCATATCTTCTTGTTCACATTCACTATCAATAGTGAAAATCCACCTTTGAACTATTTTATAAGGTCCTTAGAGTATCTTTAGTGAAGGTATTTAACTGAGTTCTACATAATGATGAACTGTTTTTTTTTCCTCATTGGATGAATCAGTGGCAGTGTGGCTAACAAATAAAAGATTGAAATAACTTAAATAAACTACAGTATCATCGAATTAAAAGTTGGTTTATTTTCTCACATTAAAAGTTGGAATTAAAAAGTCGTTAAAAGTATGAGTTCTTATAAATTGCTTACTTTTTTTATTATTGGAGCAAAATATGTTTGAGTTGTATTAATTAGGGTGATGTGGCAATGGTGAGAGCCACCTAATAGTTGAATTTTTTACAAACATGTGATTGAAGAAGCTCTTGTAAAAAGGACTCTTACATAATATAGAAAATATTTAATGTAGAATTTCCAAGCTTTCCCGAAAGGCAAGTTGAACTCAAACTCTTGACGATGCTGCCTCCAATAAACCTTATTACAATTGAAATAAAAAATTCGAACCTTAATGCCAATCTTATTTGCATCTTCTTCACAGCACAGGTAGCAAACATACATATTTGGTTACATGTGTAATAGTTGTCTATATATTTGTGGACTAAAGTTCAAATAAAATAAACAAACAAACAATGAGATTTTTTATAATGTTGGAAAATGTGAAAAGCTTTATAGTAATAATTTAACTCAAGTGTAGAAACAAATCAGTTTGTTAAGGAGATAAGAAATTCCATCACTTCAAGAAACACTGAATTTTATAGATAGACATCACGGATAACCAATTAGGGTATCATTTACTTGCATTACCCCAAATAACTGAGGCGTAAGGGTTATGTGTCTTATTCTTTTAAGACAAAAAAATGGGTCAGGAGGAATCTATATCTAACCCTAGCCATTAACTATAACCTATAATAAGCCACAAAACATTCCAAAATAATATCTAATTACATACTTTTCTCCCACACCTATTTTCTATACATGCATATATATAGTATAATAAATTATTTTGTGATGGATGAAATATGTTTGCCTGCTTAGAAGTATGCATTATAAGTTACTATGTTTTTTTGTCTCCTAATTGAAAAATTATATGCTTCTAAAGACACATCTATGGAAATCATCCACTTTTTCCAACTAATTAATTGGTTTCTTCTCCTTCATCATCTCCCTATGTTTACCGACATTACATTTGTCACAATGATATTAAGTGAAAATTTTAAATGTATATTTGGATTAAAGTGAAGTAGTCGAATTAAGATTGATAAATGTTTCGCAAAAGCCATATTTAAAAACTATGACAAAACCATAGTATTATTGTAATTTTGTCAAACTTAATGTTAATACAAACATGTACTAAGTAAGTTTTAGATAGTTCCTTAAAAAAAAGTAAGTTTTAAATAGTATGATTATTTTTAATGGAAAAAGTCTGAATGAGGGGAGAGATCTCACTAATCACCTATATCATAATCTAAATTTAAAAAAAACTTAAATGTTTTCTTATTTTCTATATTTTGAATCTTTTTTTAGAAATTTAACTAAAAGTGATCATCCAAGTTTTTAGACGGAAATTTTATAATAGGTGATTGGAGTTCTCCGATGAAAATTAGTCATAAATAGAATTGATAGATACTTTCGCACATATATAAAGCATGATTTTTAAATGAATAAAAAACTACAAAAACGTTTTCATTTTTATTTAATCTATATAGTTTGAAAAATGAAATGGGACATAGACATTGTGAAGGATGGGAGGGCAGAGATTCCACCTCCTTTAATTGAAGGAAAGGGATGGGGCATCCTTTCAATATCAAAACCACCTGTTCCTTGACCAAAGACTATTGTGCCATTCTTTAATTTCCTTTTTTCCCATACCAAACTTGTTAAATAGAAAAATATCATTATTTATCTTTATCTGAAAAGAACAAAATATGAATATATTATGTCCACTAGAAGGCATCACCACCTTTCAATAAAATCCAAACCTCATTCAATTGTTTTGTAGCCCCCAACACCACTTTCCTTGTGCTTACATCACTCTTTTCAGAGTAATCTGTCCACTGTCCCCAACTCTCTACTATAATTTTCTCTCCCTTTACCATGTACATATCTTGTGTTACACATGGTACACACTATATCATGCTTTAAAATTTCGGTCACAACCACAATTAGGACCGATATAAAAGATTTTGAGGTTTTTGCAATTGTAATATTGAAATTTTAAATTGAAGACATGTATCGTGTCGAATACATGTTGATATTTGATATTCACATCAACAAGAATGGTTACGTTCAATAAATTCATTTATATTTTTTAAAATTTATAGTTGTCGACGTATCAATGTCTTATCTTGAGTTTGTATCTTTTCGGTGTTTCATAGTTTGCAATTAAAATTTTGAGGATATGGAATATATTTTTTTTATTTTGCCCTAACATTAAAGTTCAAAATGTAATTGAATTCTCAATTTAAGACCATGCATTACATTTTATTTTAATCCATAATAACACCAACCATTTTTTTCTCCTCTTTCTCACACACTCACTCTCACACAAAGACACTAACACACGAGCACACACAGAAACAAAAGCAATGTTATGTTGAGGTACAAACATTACACAGGAAGAATCCGTTTAGGAAATCATGGAGATAGCAATGTGTGTCACTATCAAGAAATGAAAGCAATAAATGATGAAGTTATTAGGTAATCTAAATCATTAATACCTCAATAGAAAATAGGAAAAAAAAATCATGAGTTTCTACATTTTTCAACTTTTTTTTCTTGTATATGAATGAATGGTCAAAGGGATTATATGAGGAAACAGCATAATGAGCTGACAAGCTTTTGTGGTGTGTCAGATGAGAGTGAGGAAATGAAAGTAATGAGTTCTTCTTTTAGTCATTATGTAACTTACAGAGGTGCTAATGCAGCAGGTGCAAAGAAAGGGAGAGAAGATAACAACTATTCTGAGAGAGTGAAGTTCAAATTTTCATGAATATAGTTAGATTTTCTTGTTCAACTTTCTTTTCAGTGTTTCTTCATCACATTAATTCATTTGGAAAAAAATTATGTTCACCAGGTTATATGGTTTCAACCTGTTGCATTCTACCTATTGTCATTTTATGTTTGTTCCTCATCATCAAATATTACAAATACTTACCTACAAATATGTTGCTTTCATCTTCATAATTATATCAACATTTAATATTAGTTTCAGTGTGTACTTTAAAAGAAAATTACTTGAAAAAAAAAAACTAGTAGTAACTTTTTTCCTTCAACATTATAACCTACTTATCATGTAAGATGATAAGATAATAAGAGTAACAATACTAGAAAAGAATGGGAATATGATGAGAATTCAAGTCCTTGAGAACCCTAGCTATAGATTAAGAAAAACCTAGTCACAAAAATACTCTATTCAACATTTCATATTTGAGAATATAGGAATGACATCCTCATGTAAGGATATTTTTTAATTTTTTTTTTACTCTACTGGGTTAGGTTTATGTCAATCTAAACTTTTGTTTCTCTTTTTTTATAAATGAACTTATGCGCTTAAGAACTTATTACCGGATATGAGACTTGACAATCCATATACCTAAGTCTCTATCATATCCATGGCCTTGACGTCCCGATGGCTACAGTCTATGTTATTTCATTCGACTTTGAGTTAAATATGTTTTTCGTTTATTTTGGTTTCTAATGAATAAAATTTTGTAGAGACTAACAAAAGAGGATGGTAATTTTGTAGAGATTGCAAACATATTTAAATTTTTATTCCAGATTTTTTTAGGTAGCTCTTTCCAAGGTGCTGACAACCAGTTCTTATGCAAATTAATAAGTACATTCATTATTCAAACACTTATAGAACACTCCCTTAAAAGCTACCTATTAACAAAAAGAAAAAAATGCAGCCACCTAAATAGTCCATTGAGTATTCCATACTATTCAATGAGGGGCCTCCATAATACTACTAATAAACTATCTATTAGAATATGAAATTAGAAAACTAAATAGAGAGAATAAGGGTAGGGATAAAATGTCTTCCCTAGCAATGCAGCAAAGGTTAAGGAATAACTGAAGTCTTTCAGCTTTTAGGGTAAAATATAAATTGAGAATACTAAAGTCTGACAATCTACAGTATTTACAACATGTGTGCTCTCTTTCTATATAAATATATATAATTATTTTTGGCATATGTAGTAATTAATTGTGCATTTTGTGCCTTGTTACACTATTACTTGCTAGTAGCTTCTGTGATGCAATAGTATATGAAACAGTAATTTGATGTTGATATTTCGTTTTTACTAAGGGATTTATTCTGGCAGTGGCACTATTAACTTGTTCCGTAGGTAGCAGACAATAAAGAGAGAGAAAAAAAAGTTACTAATTAATCAAGAAAGAAAAACAGTAATACAGTATACATATGATATATGATATATGTATATATCTACAGTTCTACATGATATATACATTATAAAAATGTGGTAAATTCTTGCTTAAAAAAAATGTGGTAAATTAAAATTTATATGGTGTAATTTTGTGAGTGGTGGAATTGAAATTGAAATAAATGTTTATGGTTTAGGAATCAGGAGTACTTGCTGATACCTTAAGAAGAGTGTCAGGAAGCAGAACGGTATGGAAAAAAAATGAATTAAAAATTAAATAATAGCATATAGTATAAGATGCTGCTTCTGCAGGAGCATAATAGATCTAGCTAGGAATTAATAAAGATAAGATCAGTGATCAAATCAAAGACATGGAGCTATGTAACTCATATAAATCATGTCTTGTTTCAACTTTAAGCCACAAATAATAAACTATAGTCTTAATGAATATTATATTACATTTGGCCTTTTTGTTGGTGTGATAGAAGATGATTCATGAATTTGGGTGAGGTTTGGTTGATTTCAATTATCAAATTGAAAAATGAGGCTTTTTTTTGTGGTAGGTCCCACAATAAAATATTTTTGGAAAAATTAAAAAGTATATGGTTTTCATTTATTTCACCTCCTTATTCTTTTTCCCCACCCACCTAAAAGAAATGTGTGAGGGGTATAATATATAAATGTGATATTTCCTTGTTGGTGTGTGCTTATATAAAGGAGGATAGGATGTTGCAGTTCCCTACTATTATTAAAGATACCTATAGCTAAAGGGTTTCAAGAGAAAAAAGAAGAGAAAAAAAAGAGATATCAAATAGCTATAAGCTATAGTTTCTATAATTGAATATAAATTGTTGTGAGAATTTTATTTTATATATGGAAGAACATCTTACTCCATTGGCTGTTACTCATCTTCTTCAACACACTCTAAGAAGTTTGTGCATCCATGAAAATTCTCAATGGGTTTATGCTGTTTTCTGGAGGATCTTGCCTAGAAACTACCCTCCACCCAAGTAAGAAGATCATAGAAAAATGTTCATGTAGAAAACATTACATATACATGTTTTACATAAATAGCTGCAAATATATATGAGGACTAGTTTATTATATATAACTTCTATCAAAACATTTTTATTAGTATATATACAATTATTTTTTCTTTAATATTTTTTTTGTGTATAATATAGGTGGGAAGGACAAGGGGCTTATGATAGATCAAGAGGAAACAGAAGGAATTGGTAATGATTTCATTTCATGAGTGTTAATAACTTAATTATAAAAAAAAATGAAATTAATGATATTTTTATATTGTCATGATGTATTTGGTGATTTAAAGTTTGTGCTATTTTCTATATATGCATGCACAGGATATTGGTTTGGGAAGATGGATTCTGCAATTTTGCAGCATCAGCAGCACCTGAAATAAACACTGGTGATTGTCCTAGCTCATCATCAGTTTATGGGAACTGTGAATTAATTCAGCCTTACCAAGGTCTTCAACCTGAACTTTTCTTCAAGATGTCACATGAGATCTATAACTATGGAGAAGGGTATGTACTATATATGTAGCATCTACTAAATTCATATTAATTTAATTCACTAATTTTAGCAACATTTTGTTCTTGTTGAAAGAAGTTTTAAGCAAATAGGTTTATTAGTTAATTAGATTTTATGGAGCAGGTTGATTGGAAAAGTAGCTGCAGATCATAGTCACAAGTGGATATACAAAGAACCTAATGATCAAGAAATTAATTTCTTGTCAGCATGGCATAATTCAGCAGACTCAGTGAGTAAAATAAAACTCTATGTATATGGCATTCTTGCTTAAATTAGATTATTATTATTATTCTTATAATCTTAGTTATTGCTTTCATATTAAAAGTTTCCTGAAATAGCTAGAATGATTTCTTTTACAGCACCCTAGGACTTGGGAAGCTCAGTTCTTGTCTGGTATAAAGGTATGTATATAGTATTCATATATGTGCAGCTATATAGCCCTCATTCACATAGTATATCTTTTTATTTATTTAATTCAATTAATTATCCTTTCCTTAATTTCATTTAATTAATTATATGTATCTTGCAGACTATAGCCCTCATTGCTGTTAGAGAAGGTGTTGTTCAATTAGGAGCTGTTCACAAGGTTCTCTCTTCTCCCTTTCTTCTCTCTCTATGTAGCACCGAACTTTCAGACTTAAGACTTGTTTGGAGTCCGACTTATGTTGGTGTCTAACACTAATAAGACAACGACACATGTGATTACATGCGATTATACCATTTTTTTAAATTATTACCAGTATTAGTGTCGTGTTCGGCGCTTGTATTTTGTGTGTTTCATAGGTTAAATGTGACATAAACCGCAATCATGTTGCTGTCGGAGAGACATGATCAAAAATCATGATATCATAGATCAGTCGCATCCTCGGACCTTTTTCTTAAAACATCACCACACACACACTTAAACAAAAAAACAATTATACTCACTCAATCAAATTTTGTCTATGGAATTTAAGGTGATTGAAGACTTGAGCTATGTGGTTCTATTAAGAAAAAAGTTCAGCTACATTGAAAGCATACCAGGAGTGCTACTTCCACACCCTTCATCATCAGCATACTCTTATGGTGGTCCAGCAGAACAATGGCATAACTTTCAAGGAAGCATTGCACCACAGCATCAAAGTGATCAACTATATCATGAACATTTCAACAACGTTATGCCAATGAAAGTAACTCCATCAATGAGTAGTCTTGAAGCATTACTCTCTAAACTACCTTCGGTCGTTCCAGCGCAACAAATTCAAACACAAACACAACATGTTTTGGCACCACAACAACAACAACGAGCATTGGAATTTACGGGAAGAATGCAAAAAGTTGCAAAAGAAGAGTTGGATAATGAAGAAGAAGAGGTATATAGACCTGAACAACTTGATGTTGGTGAGAGTAGTAGTTCCATGCCAGGGTACCATCAACATCATTTCCATCAAGATCATCTTGGAAATGGATCAAACAATAATAATGGATTTTGAAGTATTAATTTAATTATTAATCGTCATATATATAATTCTAATAATTAAGTGCTAACATATTGTAGTGAGAGAGTTGTTAGCTTAAGTATAATAACTAGTACTAGTACTACTACTACTACTGCATATTTCAGTTTCTTCTTGGTAGTGTATTGTAGCATGAAGGGAATTAGTTCCATTATTCCATGCAAATGTGTGAAGATTGTGTCAGTGTGTGTATATGCAGTTAGCTACGTAGTCATAGTATACACTGCCAATCTATCACATTGTACTTGGATCAACATCCAATGCTAGCTCCTGCTGCTGCTGTTTAAGGATGTAATGTAAACAGCCAATAATTATTAATATTAATTATTGTATCTTGTAAAATATTTTATATTTTTTTGTGATAACCATATTAATTATTGGTATAAAATCTCTCTCAACTTTATTGATTATTAATATTTATTTGGGATGCCATCTTTAGTGGAGTGTCTCTTCTACCATTCTTTTTTTTTCATCCATCCACAACACTCGTAGTTCCGCTCAATATAATGTAAATTGTAAAATATAGTATATATTTAGTCAAATACATACTTGCAGAGTACTTTTATTTTTTGATGAAATTGCTATGTACTTGATATAAGAAAAACTAACTATATATACAGACTAAGGCAGTTTATTTCATTTTCTTTAATTCATCAAAAATAAAATACTCTCTCCGTTCCTAAATATAAAAGAAAAATCTCGTTTTAAGTTCATTACATTATTAATGTATCTGAACTATAATATAAATTAAATACATTATTTACTCCATAAACTTGAAAGAAGAAAAAAATAACTTTCTTTTTATATTTAAGACCGAAGAGAGTACTTTTTTATACTATTTTTTATGGTATTTTGTAGAGATTCTCACATGTCACTTGTCTTAAATTTAGGAAAATGTGTTTTTCGAATAATGACATTAAATAGGGTATAATACTAAAATTTGTTTATTGTTGAAGTTTTCCCCTCAAAATAAAAATTGTTTATTTTAGCAACCTATGACATTTTTTGGTTTATATTTGAGTGTGGGTGGACTTTGATGTTAAGGCCAGCATATAGGGAAAGTGAAGTGAAATATATGTTCTAAGCCATATCCCATATAGCAAAGATTTTATAAATATATGTAATATATGTGGATATTGACCAATGGATTTGAGAATTTTGTTCCATCTTGGCATAGACCGCTTTTTGTGGGAGAGGTGAGGTTACTTAATGATTTGACGGAGGCCTTAGACGGATTTGCTTGTTCACATGAATCGGATTCTTGGAAGTGAAGGCCGGAAGAAAGTGATTTGTTTACCGCGAATTCGTTGTAAATTTTATTGGAAAAATTGTTGGTGTGGGAAGATAGATAGGGTGAGGTTAAGAAGAGAGTGGCTATCTTTGGAAAAGTCAAGCGCCTACAAGAGTGGTGCCTTTCACTTGGAAACTTTTGTTAGACCGCATTCCAATTAGAATGAATCTTGTCATTCGCAACATTATTCTAGTAGAGGCGTCGGTGAATTGTGTTTTGTATGATTATAATGGTAAAACTTCTCAACAACTTTTCTTGTTTTGTGAGGTGTCGAGCAATATGCGGTCTTTGGTTATGAGGTAGCTAGATTTTTCTCTTATTACCCCGCCAAATTTGTTTGTTCACATGGAGTGTTGGAGTGGTGAAGCATCAAACGAAAAGTTGCATAAAGGTTATTGGATTGTTTGGCATGCAACGATTTAGGTGATTTGAAATGCTTGTAATAGTCGTATTTTTAATAATACGGTTAAAGACATGGAAGAATTGATAGATGAGATTAAAGTTTTGTCTTGGTGTTGGACACATTGGCGCACTTGAAGTGTGCAACTTACTTGTATTATGAGTGGTGTTGGAATCCTAAATGTTGTCTCTTGAGGTGATGGAGGAGTTTTGGGTTAATTTTTTGGTTGTTTTGGATTATGTAATAGTTTCAGTTTTTGGAGGTTTTTGTTGTCTTTTCGAGATGTTGTAGTCCGATTCCACTACATAGTGCTTGTATGGGTGAATTGTTTAATAAATGTACCATTTCAATAAAAAAAAAATATTATACTTCTAATGAGCAACCTTACCTGATTTTTTATGGAAAAAAAAAATCAACTTTATAAAATTACCACGAAATATGAGATATGCATAGCTTTTCTTCTAGACTCGATATATTTATGGCTAATAGAAAGTGAAGCTGCATGTTTATCTGGGTTGCTCAAAAAATTATGTGAAGCAAAACAACACTTGCGTACTTTTTATTTGATTTAAAGAATAATCACGAAATAAAACATGAAATACAAGTTTATATAATTACTACTACTCACTGTGCCAGGAGAATCGAAAAATGCCTAAAACTATAAACACCAATAATGAACCAACAACCCTTAAAAAAAACATAATGAACTACAACACAAGGTTGGCCTAATGATTTAGGTTTGAAATCCAATGTGTGCTTTCTTTATGTCTCATGTTAAAATCCTTCTGATACTAACAACTTATGTGTTAGATAAATCTGTATATAACTTTGTTCTGACTTCAATTAGGTCTACTAATGATCAATGAGATTGGTTCTTCAGATTAATTGATCTATAAATTAGATACCGATTTTTCAAAAGTAAAATAAAATAATGAGCCAAAAACAAGTTAATCATGCAGAGGCTCATACCAAACGAGACACCCTGTAGTATTGTTCTAAGTTCTACCAATAATTTTGTAAAAGCCAAGTTGTTTGGGCTCTAGTGGCAAGGAGCTCCTTCCAAAGACGTACCCGGGGAATACCGGGTTCGATTCCCAAGGGGAACAACGTTTGGCCAGTGCACCTGCCTCTACGTACGAGCCGGATTAGTCACCCACCTTTAGTGGGTTGGAAACCGGTGTGAAAGCCAAAAAAAAAAAGTTCTAATATTAATTTATTTCAAAAAAAAAAAACTCTAATAATATTTGTGGATGTGATTCAAACTGGAGATCAAATCAGAAATACTTTCTGATCATAAGTTAATCAGTTTAATTTCGTTTAAACCGAAAAAGAAATAGATAAATAAATGTAATATATAGAAACATGATGAATCAACTGCATTAGTTCAATTCGGTTTGTATAGACTACTGTTTATAGACTTTCAACTCATTCAAAGTCATTTATTTTCGATCCAACCAAATTAACATACAGGTTTGATCCTCTATAAAAAAGAAAATAGTGTAAATTTTTTTAGATGAATTTGTGACGACTTCTGGGATAACTTAATTTTTTTTATTTTATTGATAAAAATAATAGAGAGAGTATAAACGCAATCTAAATATGAGATAAAACGTTGTCATAAAATGGTTGTACAGCTATTATTTTTTTCAATTAATATTATGATTTTTATTTAAGGAATTAATATTATGATTTATTTGGCCTCAGTTCTGCACGCAAGCTAGGGCATGGAGGGCCAGGTATGAAATTTCTTCACTTTTTTTTATAATCGTTCTTCTTCCATCTGGTTTTGTTCATTCAGCGTGAGTTAATTTACGTATGTATATTTTTCAGCATGAGTTAACTCGCGTAGGGCGGAAACGAGCAAAAACAGATGGGAATAGAGCAATTATCTTTTTCTTTTTCAAGCTACCCTAAATTATAATGAAGATTGTCGATATATAAAGTTATATTTGTTACTTAGTAGCAATAGATAATTATAATTAGAACGATTATTACATATGCTATTCTTTAAGATATATGACACGTATATGATAGTTTAACATGATTAATAAGGGATAAGATTTCTCCACCACCAACATAACTTCGAAATTATGCATTAAAATATTATATAATCTCAAAAGCATACATTCAAATTGCGACCGATTCATCAACAAAAATATTATTACCGTCCAGAAGTACCAAAATATAATCCACCGATCACAAGATAGATAGAAAAGGAGAGATTATTTTTACAGATTTACATGTCATATTTTTTTTAGGAAACATGTCAAAGTTAAAGTTGATTTGTGTCTATCTGCAATAATGGAAAAAAAAAAAATTAAAACAACTCATCTATCAAAATGTTTACAAAAAACTAAACAGCTTCTCATTCGAAAAGATTTTTTTTCAAATGCTCTTTTTTTAAAGGAAGAAATAACTGCAACACATGAAAACTTCCAAAAGTAATTATCTTAAAAAAAATGTCATTTAAAAAAAAAAAAAACAAGCCCGGAATTTTTTATCTGAAGACATGTTACTTACATTCATCACTGAAGAATGATATAGTAAGCAATTCAAACGGTGATAAATAGCACATAACAGGCATACATTATTAAAATAAAGCAACACTTTCTCTGGAGAGGATTGTCTAAATTGCCTTTCAACAATAAAAATGTGTTCAAAAATGTTGTCTCAAAAAGAGTATATATCAAATAAGGATGCAAATGAGTACATTCCAGGTATAAACCAAGACTCACATTACATTAATCAGGACAGTAATGAAAATACATTAAACTTCCAAATCGTGTCGGAAATTAGACTACATTGTCAGGTTGAAATGTAAATAATGCACACACAAAAAAAAACTTGCTGAAGAGTTTTCTGATCAAATCATCAGTGGAAAGCGTCAACCTCGTCTTTGAAGTGTTCGAGCAGGTTCTCAATAGTCATGACGCTGTGGTCTGCCTTATCCCTGACTCGTACGCTCACCTGGAACAATGAAACAACTCTTAGCTTCCTAGAAGGAGTAAAACGACTGGTCAAAAGACAGCCACAATATCAAACAAGGAGAATTGAGGGATTTGGATTCTCTCAATTGGAGATTTCACTAGACTACTCCCCATTGCAATCTCCATCATTAAAACACAGCATCTCCCATTTCTTATATTTTAAAAACTCTTATGTTTTTTGGAGGTCAAGATTTCACTGGAGAGGATTCTCACTGAGTGGACCCCTAGTGTACATTATTTTTCATGGATGGAAATTAAATTATATACAAGATAATCACTTGGATAGTCAACCTCGTAAGATTAATAGATGATGCTTCCTTATTCGGAATTTGATCCCAGACTTGCATCAAATTTAAGGTTTTAAGTTCAGCCAAAACATTAACAGGCTCAGGCTCTTTCAACTAAATGTTAACAAGCCTGAATTGAAACAAGCTTTATACACAAACTAGAATCATTAGCATATGCTTTGCTTGGAAAGTAGGTCAAGGATATAGCCTTGTTTCAATCTCAAAAATCTATTTGAACTTGAACGATGTGTTATATGCTTTGTACGTGAGCTAATCAGAATATACACTTAAATACAACTATTTGTGCTCAGCAGATGAAATACTGTCAACAAGTTTGCTTGCATGTATGCATATATGAAAAACATACTTGTTCCTTTCTACAGTTCTCATGAATTCGATTTAAATGGGCAGTGTTTGAGTTTAATTAAAAATTGTGATCGGTACAAACCCTAGGTCAAACACAAATATGAAGACATATTATTATAGCAAGGAAAGGGTGCTGGTTGATTGGAGGTTTGGGGAACAAAACTAGCAGAGTTAAAATTGAAACCAATTTATTTATTAGATAGTGGATATAGGAAGAACCTGTCCTGTCTTAGCTTCCTCTTCGCCAACAACCAAGATGTAGTTGTATTGTGCTAACTGAGCTTCTCTTACCTACAGAATGACATAACTTCTTATTAATACAACTTTTTATTTCAACGTTAGACTTTTAATAATTAAGGTAAATTAAAATAAAACTTCTAAATTGGTACTTGAATGGCTATTTCATGAGCAAAAACCAATGCCCCACCACATGAATAAGATGAAAATAACACTAAATAGTAAATACACTGACTAGAGGCCCCATAATAGAGAAGGGGGAACACGCTTGATATAAAATTCGCTTTGGCCATAAGCCAATTTATATTTGAACACTTGCAGAAACCATGGGTTTCTCAATATTTAAACATAATTAACTAGCAAATTTTCCATAAGCAGTAGATCAAAACCATGACAGCACTATTCTCCCATGAATGAATGGCATGAAGTACTAAATAAAAATTTATTGGTTCTAAAGGTATGTGATACCTTCTTCTGAATCTTCCTGTCAGTTGTATCAGCATCTACGTGATATCCTGCTTGGTGGATCCGATCTCGTACCTAGAAAATTGCAGCACAAAATATGTTATAAAACTAATCAGCAACCTGCATTTCACATCAAAATATTTACAAGAGTCCAACAAAAATAGAATGAGAACAATAACAAAAGTTAGGCCATAGAAATAGAACAATCCAAGCAAGATTGCTCAAGCTTCATAAGGAAGTTACCACAGAAAAAGTTTATATAAAAACGCATATAGCAAACTCAAAAAATACAAATTGGATCGACGATAGAAAAGAAAATTAATGCTTAAAACAAACAAGAGTTAGTCAAAATTGTATCGGCTACATCAAGTAATAGATTCCAATTTGACAAGCATGAAAAATGATATAGGATGCACAAATTTTACCCTCCAAGGTGATTTAAGAGTTTATCCAATGATACGAGTACACATCATCACCCCGTTTAACTGATATGAATTGGACAAATATACAACAGAATAAAGTCCGAGCTTTGTACCTGCAGTGCATACGCTTGTGATTTCTCCGAGACGGGGCAGAGAATTGCTTGCCGAGGACTGAGCCAGAAGGGCCATTTACCCTTGTAGTGCTCTAAAAGTATGGCAAACATGCGTTCAACAGATCCTAGAATGGCTCTATGTATCATAACAGGTCTCTCAATTTTGGCTTCATCCTCAGCTGAGAATTCCAACTTAAAACGATCAGGAAGCTGGAAGTCAAGCTGCAAGGAGCCAGTTTTTCGATTATCAGTAAAAAAAAAATAACAATTCAGGAATCATGTGAATGCAAGTCAAACTAAACAGTGTAAAACCTGTAGAGTTGCACACTGGAACTTCCTGCTCAATGCATCAGATACACTGATGTCTATCTTTGGTCCATAAAATGCACCATCCCCTTCATTCAACTGCAGAGTTTGCAAACAATTGAAGTTAACAAATGTTACATTCCATAGAAAATAATGAGATACAAAAATAAATAAAAAATATGAGTAAGAAAATAAAAATGGCATTAACTAAACTTATAATTGAATTTAAAACGTGGCAAGTATACTTCACTTTTAGATGCCCACACTGTATTAGTTTTAATCAGAATTTCAACCATACATTTGAAGCAACATCTTATAGCTGACATTAAAGACCTCTAGCATACCTGCCATGGCTTGCCAAACTCATCCAAAGCTTCCTTGAGAGAAGCTTCAGCCTTCTCCCACGTTTCAATATTTCCAAGGTATTTCTCTGGTCTCTACACAAGCATTTGACACAAGCAAGGGAAAATAAACAACTTAGACATCAAATAGCTTATAGCAATTGCTATCAGCAATATGTATTTCCGTATCATGTATCAAAAGAGAAGAAAATAACAAGAGCAGAAGCTACCAAGCTTAGGGAATGATCTGCATTCCCAATACCCTCCCCTCCCCAAATAATTAAATAAATAAAAGGCATCTCTCATTGCTCTCAAGGTAAGATTAGGGCCTGGCTATTCTTCTTGGAGCTGTAAACCTGAAGAGGTATAGTGGCCACATAGTTGCAGTGAAACTCATGATATTGCTGCAGTTTTCAGCCATTATCGCAGTACAGACAGGGATGTTTGTACTGCAAGATTGTTGGCTTCCATCGCAATCTTGCCAACGTTACTTCTCAAGTCTGAATGTCACCAACACTATGAAGTTGTGACTTGACTGGCTATCAACCAAGAATAAAATGTGGTATCCGATAACCCTTTTGAGTTAACTAGTCCTCGATAGTTGTGAAGTACTCCTTGGGTGCATACACTTTCAATGAAAGCATCAGTAGATAGCAATCACTATAAGCAAATATGCATGTTTCTATTATTGATAAAAAAGAGAAAGAAATAACAAGAGAAAAATTCCCTCCCAAGCGTGAATGATCACTAGCCCCGAAACTATTATATTACCACTTTCCTATATAACAAACATCTCTTATTTCTCTGTTTCTACCCTTTCCTCATGCCCATTGCCCGACTAAGGTAGGTGAAATTAGAGTCCTTGTAAGAGCATTGCGAGCATACATTGGCCAAAACATGTTTCCCTTAGCTAGAAGCCAAGATAAGGAAGGAAAAATTAATTTCCTTCTTTATATGAGAATCAGTACTAAGTGATGGATGGACAGTGAGAATAATAAAGAACAAAAGCATACCGTTGAAAGCTTCAGTTCATATGAGAAACCAAATATTTTATAGACATGATCGATGAAGTTCAAGGCATTTCTGACTTCATCTTTTATCTGTAATAAGAATTGAAACAATAATTTCAGCTTTGGCTCGAGAGATGTTTCAAAGATTTATGTTGCATAAATTTACATTCAACACACCTGGGACTCACGACAGAAAATGTGTGCATCATCCTGTCCAACACACAAACGAAAGAACATAAATAATACAGAACTTCTAATAGTATAGAAAATAGAAGTTAAAGACAATTTATTCCAAATTTTAAAGCTGTTTTGAGGATCTGCACTGATGTTCCATTTTAAAAGCGTATATACACAATAAATAACACATTCCAGGTCAGTTGACATGTGTCAGTAGTATCCAATGGGGTAATCCACAGTTCACATTAGAAGCCAACTAGAAATGTAACCAAGATAAAACAAAGAAAACATATCCCCTTCAACAATTTCACCAAAACTTTTATTTTATTGTTCGTAAATATGGTACAGCACAAGGGTTTACCTGCTGAAATCTCCTAACACGTGTTAATCCACTCAGCGCACCACTGGCCTCATTTCGATGCAAAACCCCAAAATCAGCAAAACGGAGAGGAAGTTCTGCACCAGAACAGTGTTGTAAGATAATATTTCATATAAAAATATCAACTCTATAGAAATCTCTTTAAACTATACACTCACTTACAAAATGGAAACTAAATTACCTCTACCCCAATTACACAAAAGTTATAATTTTTAGTTCACTTCCAGTTCAATTTAGGGACATAGTTGATTGATAAATCTATGCCAAAATGATTTTATGTGAAAAATACAGCTAATTAATAAACGACCTCCTTGAGCCATTTCTCATCAATTAACTGTCAATAACCAAGAAGCTCAAACAGGTGCATTATACTGATAACTGGTTTCATCAAATAAATTGTGGAGTAGCTCAGCCACACCATGTACAAATACAAAAGATGTCATTTGAAGATATATGTCATTGCAAATCGAAATTACCTCTATATGATCGAACCCGGTGTTTAAACATCAAGCAGTGCCCTGGGCAATTCATCGGCTTCAAACCAAACTCTTGTTTGTCGATCTAAATCACAAAATAACATGGTTAGATAACTTGACTGCGTTCAAAATAAAAAACCTATTTTGAAGATTTTATAGATGTCTTCTTAAAAATTTTGATCAAATTAATCATTCTCCATTTTTCTATTAAAAATCAGTCACGAATAAATGCACAAGATTTACAAGGCCATACAATGAAAAGATAAGGTAAGACAGTAAAACAAAAGAACCAAGCAGCTCAAGTACTTTTAGCGCAAAAGTCAAATACTAAGCCAGTCACAGTTAGGCACACAAGCTGGTAGATGCAAAAGTCACAATGGAACTATAAATTATTATTTGCTAATTAAAAGGGAAAGATCCCTAATAGGGTACCGAGCATGTCGGTTGTCTGATGGAAATGTCCTAGTGAGCCTTAATCAAAATAGGCCCAGGGTTTGGAAAGTTATGAACGTAATAAATATGAGACAGGAGAAATAGTCAGGAGTATTGCTGAGTGATAGAAGCTGCTGCCACCTCAGCAGACAGTTAGAATATTCCAATATAATGATTAGGGGGGATTGTGTGTTCGTTATACAAGTATTTTGTTAGAACCTGTGGTTGAGGGAGGGAGAGTGACTCTCTTCTTCTTTTGGAGCATTTTACTGCTCCGGTTATCGCTATCATGTATGAGAGAGCTTCTCTCTTTCCTTGATATTTTAGCAATAATACTCATTTTCTGTTGCACCTTTTCTATGTTCTACCAATCCCACTCTATTGAAGGAGCTGTCCTAGATTTATGCATAAAAAATGCAACACTGCGAGGGGAATAAAACCCCCATCAAGAGCAACTAGCTCCTAATTCCCAAAATGATAGAAAAAAGTACTCAGCTCTCTTTCTACAAAATGATTCACAAAGTAATTATTACAAGAGCAATAAAATACTTGACCACAAATATGATTCATTAAGCAAGATTTAAAGACACTGCATCAGTACATCCAACACTTAATCTTCCAGAAAAAACAAAAAACACATGCAAACAAAAAAATATACATACCTCCAAGACAAACATATCCTCTTTATAATTTGCCGCATGACCAGATTGCACCCACAGGTCCATGTTGAAGACATTGGGTGATATAACCTGATGATTCAATGCAAGTTGTACTAAGCACTTGCAAAAATATTGCTTTTAGTCATATCAAGAAACTTCTGTACTGAACTTTACCTCTTGATAGCCCCGGTCTCTGTACTGATCTCGAATGAAGTTCATGAGTTTGTTGTAGATCCGAGCACCATGTGGAAGAAAAAACCAGCTTCCCGGGCTAACATAAACAGGACAGATCAATAGACAGCATTAAGAAAAGCTTACTAAACTCTCCAATCAGACAAGAATCCATTATACCTCCACTCATGATGATAAATAAGCTCCTGTTTCACTCCTAAAATCCTATGATCGTACTTTTTAGCCTCTTCAAGCCGATGCAAATATTCCTGAAATAAGGAGAGAAAAAGAAACGTAATCAAATGAAAAAAATCATAATACACCATATGGCATGGCCACAATCTTACTACTTGACCACAAAGATTCAATAAAATATAATAAAGAAATTATCCAGTTTCACACTGAAGATTGTTAATCCCAATGACTGAAAAAGCAAACTGGTCTTTGAGTGATAAGTAAGAGGTTTGAAATATTAAATCAAACCAGGTGGTACCAGCATCGGGACATTTTTATATATTTTAATAATATAAAAATACAGAATTAATTGATGTATATTACCAGCATCTGAATTTATTTTTAAATATCATATTATCTATATAATAAACATAAAAATACACAATAAAGTGGTTTGTATTGCTCTTGGTACTATCATAAAAACACAGTTCAAACTATAATGAATGAATACAGTCAAAATTGTAAGTTATTTCAAAAAAATGACAAAATCATGGTACTTAAAGATAATAGCATTTACCAAAAGTATGCATGTAGAAATATTTAAAATATGTCAAATGAATATGAAATTTAATATAATTTATTTTATACACACATGGAAGCCAAAGAAAAACTATTGGCCTTTTTCTAATGAAAGTACTTGAAAAACAACTTATAACATCCTACATATACAAGATAATAATTTATTTGTACATAAAAGCATACAGTAAAATAATTGTGAAGTGTATCAGAGACTGACTGCTAACTTGTGCTCATACATGCACACACAGCAGATTTGGGCTTAATATTTGATAACATTTTGTTTTTTCAAAATCAAGAAACCTTGGATTGGTTCAATTACCCAAACCACAAGTAGTTCCTACAGTTTGGCCAGTTCACCATTGAATCTCCAGTTTGGCCAGTATAAAGACTGGTTGGAATATCTAGAGGACCACTTAAAAATTGTCTACTCTAGTTTTAAAAAATGTCTACTCTGGTTGGAATATCTAGACTGATACCTAGAAAATTGATCACTTTCAATAGGTAACTCAAATGGCCATCATGTATGACCAGGCAGCAAAGTTACTAGGAATATGGCATATATTACATCCAAAAGTTAAATATTTGATATGATTCCTTCAAAAAAAAATAAAAAAATATTTGATATGATTGAATATGGTATTATATAAGCATAGTGTATATATAGCAGCACAATCGAAACATTATTTCAATCATACCACAGTAACACAGAGCAGAGGATCTAACGCACTATTCAATGATACGGTAAACTGTTTTCTACTAGTAAGTATTTCCTTATTTTTAAAAGGCAATTCAACTACACACTTAGTCCATCGCAGCTCGGTTTGTATGGTTTACTAGAGAAATAACATATGAATTGAAATTACCTTTAAACTCTTATTGTCAGGATAAGATATACCATAAACTCTTTGTAAACTTTCTCTATCTTTGTCCCCCCTCCAATATGCTGACGAAGCCTGGAATTGCAAAACCAAAAAACAAAGTGTTTGCATTGATACGAGTTTTTGCATTAAAAAAAATACGATTAAAAAATGGTTCCATAAGATAGATCAAACACATACCTTCAAACATGCAATTGCTTTGACAAAGGATGTATTAGGAATATGAGGTCCTCGACACAAATCAACGAGGGGTCCACATCTGTACACTGTTATAGTCTTATCAGCGGGCAGATCATTGATAATTTCGACCTGATAACAAGAGCAATACAGCCAAGGCAGCAAATCGTCATATCATTAATTACAGGTGAACGGAGATAGGGAACATATTTCAAATCAATATGAATACGTGGTACAAAAGATAAGATAACTGATGTTAAAAACAAGACTGTCAGTGTACTTGCCTTAAACTTATTATCAGAAAATATCTCAAGAGCCTGATCGCGTGTCACTTCAATGCGCTCAAAGGGTTGTTTTTCCTGCAAATATAACCTTTATCATCCATCACATTTATTTACTAACATAAAAATGTTTTATTTATAGTAAGAATGAACATTAACATCCATGAAATCTGAGTTCATAATTTTGAACACACAAGTTAGGAAATGAAAAAAATGGAAAAAACAATTGGATTAAAATTTCTAAATTAAAGGGGGATATTGAAACATCTTGCACTGTGTTTGGAAAATTCAAACAAAGGAAATGATTTGATTTGCTTTGAAATCAACTTAAACAATTGGAGCCCATTATAAAAATGAGATCTGGATTGATTTAGATTAGAGAGAAATAAAGCTTACATATGGAATGGCCCCGTTTGGTTTGAGCTTATGAAAAATAGCTTATGTAAATAAATAAGATTTTATTTTAATTTATAAGCGAAAATCATATCTTCATAAACTGTTTTTTCATAAACTACCTTAAAAACTTATAAATAATACATAAAAACTTATTTATTTGCATAAGCTGTTTTATATAAGCTCTAAAATAAGCTAATCCAAACGGGCCCTTGATTTGATTTTGTTTCAATCAATTAAAATATTCAGTAAGGTCGGAATAGTCTATATATCTAAATAATTAAATTTAAAATAAAATAAAATAAGTGACCACCAAATCGTACCAAATTTTACACAAGTTGTCAAATAAAAGCAATGACAACAATCGGTCCTTAAAATAATAATACAAGATTTAGGTTCCTCTACAAGTGCATATCTACCTTTTACTTAATTTGACTTTAAAGTGTATCGAGATCCTAACACACTAAAATTCAAGGGTGAAACCGCTACTTACTCATTTTAAGACAGTCTTTAGAAGGTGCACCTAAATGTAAAAGCATTTCCTGTTTTTTAACATTCCTAACCCGTGATTTGACTAACAAATCAAATCAAAACCCATTTTACAAAATTCACAACACATTGTTGGTGAACACAGACTTCAAGATTAAGAAATATATGCAAATACTCTGAAATTTGAAAGAAAATTTGATACTTCATTCCACAATTGATCAGCTATGAAGTTTATGCCGTAATAACATGTAAAGGACAAAATAACATATAAAGGAAGAAAAATTAAATAAGTGTCGTTAATCACTGTAACCAGAAACAATCCCAATAGCAAAGCACCAGATATAACAGCTAGCAGGACGAAACAAATGTTTTAAAAATCGAACAATTCAACTGGTTGAAACATGATGTGGAGGTCTAAATGATTCGATCTCTGGTTCGGTTTTTAGAACATTATACTAAACACTAACTAAAAATGAAAAAAAAATAATAATACACTACAGGATATGGACTAGAAATAATACCGCAACAGCTTTCAACGCTCCAGCTTCAATTTGTTTAAAGTGATCATCATTCAAACCCAAGTCACCATAAAACGCATCATAATAGAATCCCTAAACAACAACAACATCATCAATTTCTTATTCAAAAACCCTCTCATAGTAAACATCAACAAAAACAGTAAAAAACTACGTGTACAAAAAAAAAAACCATACCTCTCCTCTAGTAGTGCAGGGTCCAATGCAAAGCTTGCATCCATACTCCGTCTCAAGAGACTACACACACAAAAAAACATCATCATCACTATTAACATCAATATCAGTAAATCTTTGGTATCCCGGCGGAATTATCAGAATCATCGTGATTTTGCAGAAGCTACACTTAGGCTCTGTTTGGAAAGACACAATTTTGAGCTTAAAGCTTATAAGCTTGTATGCCTAAAATAGACCTGTTTGGTAACCGTTATTTTCACATGAGCTTATAGCTTTCTTTGATAAGCTAACTCACGTAGCTTATAGCTTATCAATTTTTGTCAAAATTTTACACTGTCATCACAATTGAAAAAAATTAAATATTAATTCAACATCATCTTTTTAATGTCATTTCATATTTTATAAGCTAGTTCAACCGCTGATTTTACCAAACACTGTAAATACAATCAACTAGTTTATCCTTTATCATCTATCTGCTATAAGATGGCTTATCAGAGTCTTCTTTTTTAATCAATTTTGGTTTTTTTTTTTTACCAAACAGAATCTTTTTAGCTTTGAAAAATCATATTCCTGACAAGCAAACCCACCATCACAAGTAAACCATCAAACTAGTCCCTAACTTCGTAGGTCGCACTCAAATAGGTGTCCCTAACTTTCTGAATATTTCAATAAGGACTAAATTGACAGTAAAGTGGATAAATATACGAACCAAATTGACCGTAAGTTGTTAAAATATGGGGACTGAATTAATAATAAGTGGTTTAATAACAGGGACCAATTTGAGAGTTTAATAAAGTCATAGTCAGAACCTGTTTCAGAGCAACCTACAAAGTTGAGGACTAATTTGATGGTTTACTCCCACCATGACACCAAACATGCACTCATATATATCATTAATCCAAATTGAATTGAAATTAAAACAATAAAACAAAACAATCATAATCATCGACAACATTATCAATATCAATAATCCAATTAAACGGCGAATATTGAATCAACCTGTCCAAGAATATGAGCACTGGAATGCCAAAAAGTATCTCTCCCTTCATCATCATCAAACTTAAACAACTGCAGCGATGAATCCTCTTCAAGAGGCCGATTCATATCCCAAAGAACACCATTAACCTTAGCAATAAGAGCATTATTCGCCAAATTCTTCGAAATCTCACGCGCAATATCAAACGGAGTCGTCTGCCATTTCTTCCCTTCCTTCACGTTTCCGTCGGGAAGAGTAACCTTAACCGGATCGGGAGAGAGTGAAAGACGGCGAGTCTGTTGTTCAGCTTGAAGCGCCTCGAAGATTTGGATGCGTTTTGGGATTGTCGCGGCTAGATAGGATTCGTCTTTGGGGTGAGGGACCGCCATGGCGGCGGCGGAGAAGGAGGAGGTGGTGGAGGATGAGAAACGGAAACGGTTACCGACGTGGAGAAAGAGTGAGGTTGTTGGAGTGTTACGGCGCAAACGGATTATAGAGCATAGCATAGAAGAGTGAGTGTAATTGTGTTCGGGTTTGGTCCGTTTGGGTTTTGGGTTTTTAGGTTCATTTAAAGGTTTACGAGATTTTCATAACATGGAAAATGATAACTAAAATATTAAAAATTAGATTATTAATTTAAACAAATTTTATATACGGTCAACTAATTGAAAACTTTAGTAGAAATATTTATTGTATAAAATATTAAAATTATGGAAGGATAAAATTATGTTTATTTCTTAAAATTGGTTTTTTTTATATTGTCATTGAATAAATGTCGGTAATTTATCTAACACGCAATAAAAATTGGTCATATGAAAAAGTTTATAAGTGAAATAAAAAATTTAGCCTATGAACACCACTTACAAATTTACTTCTGTGGCTAATTTTTATTGGGTACTTAGATCATACTTCCTTCGTCCTAAAATATAAGCAAAAACGGGTTAACATAAAATATATTTGATGCAAATTTTGAATCAAATACATTAATTTTTATTGACTAATTTTTTATTATATTTTGGTATAGGATGAATATTATAAGAGACATCTACAACAAAGGTAAATTAAAGAAAACGGAGATGAAGGTAATAAATAATTGTTAATTCTTTTCTTTTGCGGTGTAGGATTGACTTAATTAAAAATATTTCAATGATTAATCTTTACATTTATTAAACCACCTCACTTAAGGTTCAATTAACTCAAGAACAATGTAATAGCGAAAAGAAGAAAAAAAAAGGAAGTAATAGCGAAAAAAAAACAAAAGGGAATTAACAGTGATTGAACAATGTAAATAGGAATACATTTCTTTTTACTACCTTGCTTAAAGTTTCAAAGGCAAAACATGGATGAGGAAGTTATTACTATTAGTGATTTTTTTTTTAAGAAGGATTAGTGATGTTATTATCTACTGGTTGTATATATAAAATGGCTGTCAAGAGTATATTTCATCATGAAAGTTTCGTTAAACTAACAGTGATTAAATTGAACAATTCTTTCGTCACTTTGTCTTTATTATTTAAAGAAAAAATGAAGCTGGCGAGGCCAGACAAAAAAGTTTGGGATGACCGTCATTAAAATAAACTCAAATGAGTGTTGATGTAATATTGTTCCTACCTCAAACATTGATGTCGGACAAGGGATAATTTTCTAATTGCATTTGAAAAGGACCTCATTTTAGATACGCTTTTCGTATTGCGTCTCTTTGATTTGGTGGATATTGCCAAATTAGAATACATTTTCCAGGGTTACATTCTAAAGAATTCTTAAAGTCATCCGGGTTTACTCTATTAATCTTTGAAGGGTGGTGCTCGTTTTCTTCAATTATTGGGTTCAGGTTCTGATGAAGAAATTATCTCTTTCAATATCATCAGCCTTCTGCTTAAAAATGGAATCAATTCTTCAACTCTTCATCTTAACTTTAACTTTTCTAATGCAAAGAAACAAAAACAAATTTATCAAAATATAGATTTGATATAACTCATAATTACAGTATGTTGTATCTAGTAACAACCAATTTAAGATACTTCTAACTATGTTAATGAAGTACTAAGACTTTCATAATTATAGTGCTAAGACTCTTAATGAAGCACTCTTAATGAAGTACTAAGATTTGGGTTGCCTGCAAAATGTATTAAAAGTATTTATCCAACTTGTCTAAAATAACAAATCACAAAAATATGTCTATGAGATTATCACAACATATAAATCATGTAAGAACTCATAACTCGTTTTTCTCCATAAGAAATCAAATAAATAAACTATAAACAATCACAAATAAAACATACACAACCCTTTCTATCATCAAACTATAAACAAAACTCATAAAAATGACATAAGTTATATTTATATAAAGTAGCAAAAGAGAAAAATTATAAGTATTAAAAAATCAATTTGTAAATTGCAAATGGAAGTACGGTCATCCTTTTTCGCATTGCAATGACAATAAAGAAAAGTGTTGTTGAAAAAGATTTCACCTTTTGGACAAAAAAAAGATTTCATTTACGAAAAGTGTAGTAGAAAATTGCTACCTTCTAGACATTGATATGGAGATAAAATTACTTGTAAATCACAAATTAAAAAAATGAACATGTAACTTCGTAAGTTTAAAATGTAAAAAGTTGAAAGAAAGGATGATGAATAATTTGAAAATGAAATAACATTTAATCTTACATGGAAGATAACTGAATATAGAGTAAACGAATGTATATGAAGTGGAAAAGGAGAAAGTCTAGAAAAGTAAATGGGTTGGAATTGAAATGGGATATTTAATGGGAATGAAAGAGAATTGGAGGAGTTTTTTAGGCCGTTGACAATTAATTTAAGTTGCTTAAAATCGTGAAATAAATTAATTACTTAAAATTAATTAATTTATCAATATTAATTGCAGAAGTTTGGGCGGACTTAAGGAAGTTTAGGAGGGAAAATTTTTGTGGACAAATTATTTTCCCTTAATATATTAAGGATAAGGATTAAGAATGTATTTTTTTTTCTTAATTTCATATTAGACCTTTTTATTTTCATCCATTTGTGGAATGGGTCTTCCTATTTTAAATTTGATAGTTTCAATCCTTCTATTGAATTTGATTTAAAAATGTGATAAGATCTGTTTTAAATAATTTGGTTTAGAATATCATATAGTAGGTTATTTATAACATATCAGATATTAATATTTAGTTAAAAAGTATGATGGAGAGATCAAAACTGTCATATATTAGAATAAGATGATAAAATATGTAAAATGGTGAAAATATAATATCAAAATTACAACTAAGCCTTTTTGAAGTGGCAAACACTACTTGATACTCAAACACAACTATGAGGATTTTGGTTCAACCTTGTGAGGAGTTTAAAGAGCATCATAAATGATCGACACCATTTTGTAGGGTCCAAAGAGCGTCGTAAATGACCAACACCTTTAGGAAAGTAGAACATCACATCTCCACTCAAAACCTTAAACAATTAGGTAGAGTCACATCTCTTATAGTTTCTTCCTTTAGTTCATTTCTGACCAATGTAAGATTAGTGGACCACTCAAAGTTGAATTTACTACCCATGAATCTACTCTCACTCCCATATTAGGCAAAATCTACTTGATACCAATTGTTAGGTTGAAGGGGAGCTTAAAACATTGAGTAGATATCCACACTAGGTTAAATGCAACCACACAAAGTGATTTGAATACAACATGTTATGTTAAACATAAAACCTGAAGATATTAGATGTATATATCTCATCACTTATGTGTTGTTTAAGATGCTCATTTTCAAGCATTGTGAGACCTCTTACTCACACCTAAGACAATAGTAAAATCAATAAGTACCTGGTCTGTAAAATGTGGTGGTAGCCTAAAATATGATAATTTTTTATTTCAAAAAGGACACTAGCAAAGTTTATAATGTGAAGAGATAATTTGAACATGTTTTTTGGAATAGAAAAATGCATTTTTAATAAAGTGGAACTGATTTTGATCATATTAAAGAAATAAATTAGAGTTTTCAAGTAGTGTTTGCCACATTGTTCACCTTCTTACTTGAAATCTTTTATATAAATTTCATCAATTAAAGCTATCCTATTTAGTTGTGATGAACATTAAATGTAGATACTGCTTATAGACGAAATTTGAACTTTAATTCTCCACATTGTAGGAATCTAACTCTTTCCGCTAGACTCAACTATGTTTGTTTAGAAAACATGGTTGCTGAAGAATAAAGTCAATTGTCATAGAGTCAGTAAACCACATTTTCTTGCAATGCAAAAGAATATTTTCGAGGTTTTTGATCAAATCAAAAGCTTTAGTTGTTTTAGACTGGTGAGTACCTCACTTACTTGCATTCAAAATATGATACCTTATTTTGTAATGGGTTTTGAGTACTTTTTATACTCACATTTGAATTTTGCTTATCAAAAATATTTACTAGAATATTAAACCCCCAAATACGTGGATCCAGGAAATGGAAGTTTTTACCCCTTACAAGATGTAGATGCATATTAAACCCCATTTTGATCAACTGTAATAATTATTCAAAGAAATTTAATTCCAAATCTACAAACTTATACAAGAAACCTTCAAAGATGTTAGCATGTTCCTTGGCTAATGCCAAAAGTCAAAACAAAGGATTATATATACCACTTCTCATTCTAGAAGCACCTTGGGAAGATGTTAGCATGAAATTTGTCCTTGGATTACAATAAACTAATCATCAGAGGAATTTTTTAATGGTAGTTGAGGGTAGATTTTGAAAAATGGATCACTTCCTCCCATGGCATATATAGAAATAGTTCATTTGAATATGTGCATTCATTAAATCTTAAAGAATATTTCTTCTTTTGGGTTTCTTAACATGTACCCTAAAAGCACCCACATCGCCTGTTGCATGCCGTGGTATCACAGTTTCCAATAGCATTTTGTCAGGCTTTTTCTTGGCACCGTAGTATTGCATTGCTACGGCAGCTTTTCTGTTTTCTTTGATAAAAATAATATAAAATATAAATGTAAGAGATATTGTGATGTTTAATGGGACCCATTTTAAAGTTTTAGATAAGTGGTATGGATATTTATTAAATGTAAATGAGTGGTTTAAATAATTAAAAAGGATAAAATAATATAATGTATTGAATGGGGTCCATTTATACCACCCATATGGATGGTATGGATGTGGGTGCTCTAAGGGCACAAGTTAATACTACCAAAAGACTAATTATGTTGTTTAAGTTGCTAACTTGTATTCCAAGCAAATAGTTCTTCTTCATGGGATTCCAAAAACTATCACTTTTATTGAGATGTTAAATTCGTAAGTCATTTTCGGACAACTTTGTGGAAGAGAATGAGTACCAAACTTTAATTTTATAGTGTTAGTCACCCCCCAAACAATAGGATTTTTTTCTTGAACAAGATGAGTTTGCCTACAAAAATTCATGTAACAAAAGCCTTCAATTTCGAGGACAAAAAAAAAAGACATGCAGAGTCATGCATTGGACCTCATCAGAGCGGTTGTTCAGTGTCCAATTGTATCACCATTTGACATCAGCACCGACAGGAACTTTTGGTTGGTGTTCTTCCGTCAAATCTTTCATTTTCTCTTGCATAATTCTGTCAACAGTCCACCATGGAACTTCTACTCCTTCAGGTGTAACCCCGACCTACAATATATTACAGTCATTTAAGCATATTCCTTTTTTCAAAATGTAAACATGGAATCAAACACCCCAACATATAATATCCGTCTTATTAAGTGAGTTTCCATGTTCCAACATATAAAAAACTGATTTCTCTTTCTTTTTTAAAAAATAAATCTAATGCATATATAACCTTGTTTTTTTAATGGGTTTTGAGTACTTTTTATACTCACATTATTGAAATTTTCTTATAAAAAATATTTATTAGAAACCTTCACTAATAAAACAATAAATAAGGATTTTTTTTTTGGTTCCAAAGATAAATGACAAAAAAAAAACAGAAAAAGCTAACTACTCTCGGAGGAATAAAGTGTCATTGAGCGACTCATGAGAAAAAGCTTCTAGCTTTGCCATAAAGTCTGCACATTGGTTCCTCTCTCTAAAGGGGCGACTCATAGTATATAAACAAAGAATATATTACACAAGAAACTTCACAAATTCTTTTCTATGGAATGAATACACTATATAGAGTTAATTTTGAATGAGAGATGCATATAAAAGCATATTCCAAGTATCAGGAACACCAGGCAGACACCAATGGCTGCAATCATTGGTATGACCACCATGTCCTGTATATACAGATGGGTGAGCATCTTTCCTCAATTTTGATAAGGTGGTAATATTGAGCAAATGCACAGGCTTTGACATAGCTCTGATCACTTTCTCCAAAGCCAACTCAGCTGGGTATGGACCTCCCAAATTCTTGGATTCAGGAAATGGAAGTTTTTGCCCCTTACAAGATTGAGATGCATATTGACCCCATTTTGATCCACTACAATAATTATTCAAAGAAAGTTAATTCCAAATCTACAAACTTATACATTAACTTATACAATAAACCTTCAAAGATGTTATAATATGTCCATTGGCTAAGGCAAATATATATATATATACACACCACTTCTCATTCTAGAAGCACCTTGGGAAGATGTTAACATAAAATTTGTCCTTGGATTACCATAAACTAATCATCAAAAGAATTTTGTAATGGTAGTTGTGGGTAGACTTAGAAAAATGGATCACTTTCTCGCATGCCAAAAGACTAAATATGTTGTTTAAGTTGCTGACTTATATCCAAAGCAAATAGTGTTGGATTAATTATTTAATTAATCAATTATGGATTGACAATAGTCAATTATTATAAGTTAATATTATATTATAAATTATAGTCTATTATGTTAAGCACTAATTAGTTGATGAATTTGTGTGATTGAGCTATTCTTTCTAAATGGACCGTGATGGGTTGGACCATTTAGCTAAGCCCAATGAGAGGTCCATGCCCTCAGCCGTTTAGCTATTTAAACGTCATCCCATTAGACCGTTAAGCACTCTGAAGCATTCTGAAAACCTAACGCTAAACAGAATGAGGGTAGTCATTCCTCTAGTAACTTGTTGGCTGTCGTTCATCAACCTATTTCAAAGGTACACAATCTCTCCTTCTTTCTGTGATAATATATGTTATAACTTGTATCTAATAATCCATGGCTAAACTCTCAAACATTTATCAAATAGTTTATCTTCATGAGATTCCAAAAACTATCACTTTTATAGAGATGTTAAATTCTTAACTAATTTTTGGACAACTTTGTGGAAGAGAATGAGTACTAAGCTTCAATTTTAGTGTTAGTTACCCCCAAACAAATGGACAAATTAACCAAAGTTGGTAACAAGGTTTTGAAAAACCTACTTTTAAGCTTTGCAAGTAAAAACCTAAAACAATAGGATGATCTTTTCCTTGAACAAGATGAGTTTGCTTACAAAAATCCATCTAACAAGGCTACTTAAAATGTAACTTTAAGGTGGTTTACGAACTCGGCCACACAGTCCACTAGACATAAAAAGATATCTAGGAGAAAATATATACTTACTTTTTATGGTCAGGTGAGATTCCTTGGAAGAATATCTTTGTTTTGCTAGGATCAACATTGTCATCAACCCACTTGGCCCATGTTTTTAAAGCTTTCTTGTACATAACCAAACGATTCATGTCTTTGTATATATGTTTTCCTTCCTGAATGAAATCCCATCTACAAAGTATAAGAAAAGAGGAATAAGCATCAAGCAAGATGCATGTAATGTTGAGATTGCATGTGAGAAGTGGAAATTCATGTACATTTGTTTTTTTCCTGTGTGAAGCCACCAATGCCAAGAGTTAAATATCAGTATGTCATTTCCTTTCCATAGTCTTCCTCCTTTAATTGAATCTAATTTTAGGACTTGACCAATACGTTCACTTACAATGTCCACCAAAAATGCATTACGAGAAAACATCAACTTTACATCGTAGCTCTGCAAATTATAATAGGAATCAGTTGTCATGAGGGGAAACATACTTGGTTAGTTACAACCTCAAATAGAATTGCACATCATTTAATTATTATAGGAATACACATTATTTAATTTTTACTTCTTTATACCTTTTTTACTTTTTTGAATGTGTATCTAAATGTTGCGTGCAAATTTTGTGATCATACAAGACTTTCTTACAAAGCAATCAATTCACGTTTAAATGCCAACTAAACTATTGCAAAACTAATAGACTTATACCAAAAACTCATGTGCTAAATTGATAGACAAATGAATGGTACGTTGCCGGAAGCTAGTTCTTGGAACGCCATAACTTTGCTGCTTCGACGGTGGTCAGCTGTTACGCCTTAGAATAGAGGAAGGATGGTTTGCGTTTTGGCAAACCATTGCGGAGTATTAATTTTCTTATAAGTTTCACTCAATTGAACCGATTATTGGTATTTGTTGATCAATTTGGCACATGAATTTTGTAATGAGTATTAGTTTGGCAATAGTTTGGTTGGCATTTAATAGTTTGGCACATGGTTTTTTGTATGAGTATATTTGTCGATGAAAAAACTGGATAATTAATTTGAGAAAGAAACCAATTCTCATAAACATATATATTTGTTTAAATGATAGCAAGATGATATTGATGCTCTCTATTTTTTTATTTATCTTGGTACATTGATGCTTTATTCTCTAAAATGTGCCATAATTTAAATGTACTATAGTTCTTGAAAAAATTGAATGGAGATAAAAAAAAGATAAACATGTATGTATCATTAAGTTCTTAAGTATGTGTTAGTTATGCCCCTAAACTCTTGAAACCAAAAAGATAAATAAATAATTATGTTACTAAGTTTTTGAGACTTATACAATTAGGAATAAATTACATTGTTAATTAAAATCGTCCTAATAATGATTTTCATAATATATATATGCTGAATAATTGTAAAAGAGATCGAAGTGGAAGAAATTTTTTCAGAAGTTAGGTGAAAAAGATCTCACCGGGAAGGTAAAGGTAGATAGACCTTTGTTCGTGACTGAGATGTACTTGATATGTGGCATAGATGTGTGAATCATGCAAGAGAGTGATTGCCATTGATTCAAACTCAAGGAGTCTCCAACAAACAAGACACTCTTTCCTCTAAGTCTTGTTAAGAAATCTTCACCGTTGAATCTACAAACAAACCAAGTTCATTACAATTTTTCATAGTTGAGTATCCTCTAAGTTCAAATATTTTTTGTTTTACACAATAAGTTCAAATAATATCTTTCAAAAAAAGTTCAAATATTAAACAACTCTTCTTATCCAAATAAACTCTTCTTAACACCTAATTTGTGCAAGAGAAATATTAACGAGTCCGGACACTCTTTAAGCACGCAAAGTGGTAAGATTTTATGAAAATTTGTCCATTTATTGTATTAAAAATTGAAGTGATTATTTTTTTAAAGAATAATTTCTTCATTATGAATGCTTTAAGAGTGTCCCGAGACACTCGATAACAAGACCCTTTGTGCAAAAATGAATGTTCTCTTCGTCATAATTAAAGGGTAGAGTTACACGATATTGGATCATGCTAGGAGTTTAGAGGATTATCTCATTGAATCAAGAGCAATCACAGAAGCAAGTTTGACACCACATTTAACTTAAAATCTTAAGACATAATATTTTATCGGTTCATTTATTTATATGTTGTTCAACATTCACTTTTTTCGTCTAATGTGGGTCTTCTAACTACCATATGCTACACAACAATCTCACATTCAAGTGTAAATCTATCTATTTCACATGAGTGTACTCTCCTTCAAGCAGAAGTATTTTTATCGCATCAACAAAACATTTTGCTTAACCACTATCGACTTTGATACCACTATTGAATCACGAGGAGGGTCAGTTAATCATCTCATTGGACCAAAATCAACCCCCCACAACTAAGTTGTATAACACATCTTAAACTAAATTCCTAAGACATTAGGTTTGTGTGTCTCTCTATACACCTATAATACTATCTCATTTTAGAAAAGTCATATCCATTATTTTTCATCTTCTTATTCTAAAAGCTTGTAAGGTTTAGCTATTAGTTAACCCTAATTACACTCCTTAATTCCCTCCTTAACAACTAAACCTAGCTTCTTTAAGAAGCTTTTACATGTGTCCCTACACTCCTAAATTCCCTCCTTAACAATTACCGTAAATTGTTCCAACTTACCTACCGTAAATTCATCACTTTCCAATGCATTGAAGATCACATTCATTTACTCTCATCTATTCCCAGAAACCGGCATGCAGATCCACAATCTCTTCTCCACTCAAAAATTTCACCTATTCTCTTCTTCATCCCTTAGAAGAACAATCCGTTCACTCTTATTGCCTTTATTTTCGGCCGCCGTTCTTTGAAGATCACCAATCACTAATTTTCATGGCGAAGGAGAGAATATTAGATTTGTCATCCGCAAGATTCGTGAGATTGCGATCAAGAATGAACACAGCAAGAAGATAATAGAATCACATGTCAAATCTAGATTTCAAATCATTTCCATCTGTTGGTTTCAACCCATGGCAACAACTTGAATTTGTTGACCTAATTCCCTTTCTCCTGGTAATCAATCTATCAATCATTTTTTTGTTAATCAATTGTAATTAATTTCTTTTTATTTTTAATTTCAAAATAAAAAATATTGGTTTGTTATGTTACATTTGAATTAATGTCAAAACAACTTTGCTGTGTCTTTTTTTGTTTATATGGCTAACAGATGATGTTGTGAGACTGAAACGTGGTAGGAAGAATGGTGGGGTGTCTGGTAATTCAAAAGAAACTGTTAAAAGATGTTGAAACTATGTATTTGAACAAAAAACACTACTGGGAATTCAATTTATGGTTCAAATTCTCCAAAGAACGAGTTTTCCTTGAGTTGGCGGCGAAAGAAAGTTGCAGAGGTTACAAACAACGAGCATCAAATTTTATCATTGTGTATTATTCACATTGAAGGATCGCGTACCTTGGGAGGGTTGGTGATTGACCGATTGTACAACCACTTTCGTCAGAGTGAGTCCCTTTGCTCTTATCTTTTCTGATAT
>Ga0315915_1000087_pt1 | contig 63876 bp, 34 predicted proteins | sample MpolbnodulesMG_FD_207738 | JGI IMG/M metagenome (GOLD analysis project Ga0315915, IMG submission 207738) | Medicago polymorpha root nodule microbial communities from Los Angeles, California, United States - branched nodules | ecosystem: Host-associated > Plants > Roots > Nodule | place: USA... | reverse complement strand
GCCCTCCCCTCCCAAACTCTCGAACTAAACGGACCCTAAGGGTCAATTTCCTTATCCAAATTGGTTCATACTCAAAGTACAAGAAACCATGCCATAAAATAGATAGTATCATGCATGATCCGGATATAATTCCCGCCACTAAAGCATCCACACAGAATATAATTATAATCCCGCCACCAAGGCATCCACACAGACGCATATGCCATGCATGACATGAAAATGCACACCAAATCCCGCCATTTAGGCACCACAAAGAATTATAAGTTTAACCCGCCACTAAGACACACCAAAATGCATATGTCATGAGAATAAAAATACATGCAATCCCTGCCACTTAGGCAAACTCATAGGCAAACACGGTCATGTATTAACACATCATTATCCACATGAACCAAAATGAAATATTTTCATAAAACTCATATTTCAATATTTTTCATTTTTTTAGTTTATAACATATAAAGCATAATAATATAAAATATATGTCCTTCTACACAACATTATCATACACACATCATATAAAATATAATTAAACTAATAACTTTTATAAAAGGTCAAATTTTACCATATAAATTCATATTTTAGTTGTTTTTTTCTTCAGCCGACAAGAATCTCTACCTCTAATTCATAACATCATCCTAGTATTTAGTATGGACGTATGGGGAAAAAACCCTTACCTCATGTGTTTCCGTTCTAAGCCACGACTCTAATCCGCCTCACAGCTACGGTGCAAACACATTTTATCTCACTCAAGGTATTATTTTGACGATCGGACCGTTGAAAATGAAGAACCGCATGTTGGGAACACGCTGTCCGAAAATTAGCTCAATCGAATGGTGAACGAAGACGTAGTCAAAAATTCAACGATGGCAGGTCTAAACAAAACGAAAATAACTTCAATAAAACAATAACTCTAGGATTAGAGATTGGAGTATGGAAGAAAACAAGATAAATAGGACCTGGAGTACCTTAGGCTTCCATGAATTTTAAGAAAGTGGTTGCTGGATGGATCCTCAAAATAATATGGATGAAGAAGGGATTGTATTCATATGTCAAAGGAAAGAGAGGACGTGCATGTACCAAAAATGGGAAAGGTTCATTCTCCTATTCAAATTATAGCATGGGGTTAAGGCAACAAAGTGGAATTGTTGTTGATGATTCCTTGAAGACCAAAGATGCATGGTAATAGAATAACATTCAAGAGCTTTCCTTGATAATGTTTAATTTGTAAAAATAAAACGTACAGGAAGAGAGAAGAAAGTAATTCTTTTCCTTAAATGAGAGGGAGAAAAATCAGATTTTGTTTGGAATCATTAAAGAAGGATTATGCAGACCAAATCTTGGCATGTAAATCAAATTATCAGAGAGGGAATATGGGGTGTTATACTGTTATATATATGTGTGTGTGTGTGTGTTTAGAGACATAGGAATATTGAGAGATAGTGATGTGTGAACTATCTTTACGGTTAAACATAACATGGGAGAGAGATATGGAAATCAAGGAGTAGTGGAAATCGTAGATACTGAAGAAAATAAGGAATAGGTTATTCTAGAGAAAAATAAGGGAAATCAAGTTTATAGGGGTTAGTCACTGAGTGATATGTTCAACTTAGCTTAAATCATGGTATACATAACTAACCACTAACTATCGTGTACTACTAGACCCGTTCAATTTGACCAAGTATTACTCATTATACCACGGCATCAACGTGCAATAAAAGACATATATGAAATTATTAATTAATGAATAATAATAAACTTAAAATAAATTATTATACAAATAATTGACCAATTAATAAAATAATAAAATTGATAGCCAAAAATATTGGGGTGTTACACATACACAAAGCAAAATTAACTGGAAATATCTTTAAGCGCTTTATGATGACCATTTTGCTTGAAAAATTAAATATTATGTCACTCAGAGACGGATCTACTCTATAGATATTGAGGGTAGCTGACTCCACAACTTTGATCGCATATTAACTAATAATATGATATTTTGATGTTATACCCCCAACAAAATTCAAAATATCATGTTAATTAGTACACTATTTTGAATGAAATCAAAATTCAAAATGTCTTTTGGAACATAAGTTTCCATAATTCTCAATTGAACTATACATAAATTTCATGACAATTTAGTGCCGAATTTATTGATTTTCATTAGCCTTACATAGACACACGTCTCCTCTAATCTATATATTTTTATGAGTATGAGTTGGACTTGACTCTAGAGTTTATAACACTCGTACACCACACACTTACCTCTTGTTGAGCAAGAACTAAATGAAATTTACTACTACATTATATAACTAACTGATCATACAATAAAAAACCTGATAAACTTTTATTCAATTCAGCACCAGAAAAATACATTACTATAGGATATATATATAATATAATTTCCCCTGAATGAAATCAAGGGATCAGTGATAAAAGCCACTTTCTTGGTAATTGGAAGTATCCCAGAAGCAATTAGCATCTTGGCCTTGTTGATCACAAAGGTCCCATTGTTGATTGTAGGATTGAACACAACTACCTTCTAAATGCATATCAGGCCACTGATATTCATAAACAGAATTCACAGAAGAATTACACTCCCCACTTTCAGCACCATTTGATGAACTCCAAACACCACCACTACCACCATCATTATTTTCCACTAGTACACCAAAATCAGAATCTAGAATATTATCATCATTGGTTACATTAATATTATTATTATTATTCTCATGATCTGGACTAACAAGTACTCCACTTTCAAACATGTAACTTAGTTTAATAATTTCATCATCTAACCATTCATATGGTCCCAAAGTGTCAACTAATTCGTTCATATTAGGGCATGATGAATTAGTTGTATCATAATCATTAATATTATTATAACCTTGTTGTAGCTCTTTTTCTTTTCTTGTATGTAGTGTTGGTAATTGAACTTCAAGAACCTCTTTCTTGTTGTTCTGATCTTGCCTTGGTGCAGCTCCTCTACCAGCTCTTCTCTTGGAAGCAGCTGCTAGGTTAACAGCAGCTAAGTCAATTGGTGAAAATGACTCATTTAATGACTTCATGAAACAGTAAATCTTTCTCCTTAAATGAGAGTTCCAATAATTTTTTATCTCATTATCTGTACGTCCTGGTAAATGTCCAGCTATTACAGACCACCTACAACCATAACAACAATTTTTAAGTAGTTAAAGTAAATAAAACCAAATTAAAGACCAATTAACTTCAATGTATTGTGAAATTTTTCATATGATAAATTGGTTAGATAAACAACTTAATTAAATTATAAGTGTTTATTTATCATACAAGTATTTGTGTACAAGATGGTTCTATAACTCTTTCTTTCAAAAAGTTAGTTCTATAACAAAAAAATAAAATAATATGTCAAATTCTTTTCATAAGCTATCTTGGAACGCTTGTAGTAATAGTTGAAAACAGTTTATAGACATGTCATAAGCTATTTCCATTAGATATCTCAAGCAGTTCCACAAATCCTTATGTCACTAGATATACTCAAATTAATCAATATCACATGTCTATATTTTTTTGGACAGAAACCACATGTCCATGTAGAAATAAGATCATACTATATTATTTTGTACTTTTATTTTGTCTTGCTCCTTTTTGTGAGATGACATTGTCGGCAACAAAGGGTTCATTAACAATTTTAACATTTACATATAAATGGTTTCAGAATGTTAACAAGGTTTACAAACTGAATCTTACACACATATAATTTGAAAAGGTTCATGTTTGTTTACGCATTGAATTGAATCTTATAATACATGTAGAAGGTATCTTATCTACTGCTAATATACTATCACCAATTACCAATTAAAAAGCTAGTAAATTGGAAATTTCATGTTCAGCTTAGTATGTAGATTAATTGAAATCAGGAATGAATAATCATAACATTTGATTTCATGTTTTGAAAAAGCAACAAGAAGGCAGAAGAACCCTACCTGTTACCAAGAACAGCATGCAACTTGACAATGATTTCTTCCTCCTGAGGAGTGATGTTACCTCTCTTCACATCTGATCTTAAGTAGTTTATCCATCTCAGTCTGCAACTCTTTCCACATCTCAACAAACCTAATATTTCATTTTGTTTACTCAGATCAGACACAATAACATATATAAATATCATAAAAATCATTAACCATTTACCTGCATTCTTTGGCAAAGATCTCCAAGATCCTTCACCATGTTCTTGGATATAATCAGTTAAGATCTTATCCTCTTCAGCAGTCCATCTTCCCTTCTTCAAACCAATCTTCTCACAGCATGGAGCTCTTCCCATTGATGATAACAAACAGTAATCAATAACAAAACACAAAAAAAAAAAAAAACAGACAAACACTATTAACTATACTAGTGTGCTGTGCTCACACATGCACACTAAGAGAAATGGAAAGGTAAGACAGTAACAATTAAGTAACTAATTGGGACAGAATTGAAAAGGGCTTGCATTTGCATGGATGGGGATGCATATATCCTCACTGTAGCATTATATATAAAGGTATTCAGTGGGACCAACGATTTTGACATTTGAAACTAACTCTTTCACTAGTAACTAACTAGTACTGATCAATTAAACTACCTGCAGTACATATAACATAGTTGAATTGTCAGAAATATTTTTTTTGCAGTAGTAAGAGTACAATAGTGTCCCCAGATTATAACATTTTTAATCTGTTACTGTGGTTACTAGGGCCTCCATTGAGACTTTTCCACCACAAAATCAACTTGTAAAACATATACTCGTTAGTTAGGTACTATTTGGATATATAGGATCTACATTTACTACATTTTTTGGCCTTGCCCTATACTGTACCAGAATAGTAATAAGTTGGATCATTCTCTGCACATACATTAAACCTACTTTCATTTTTTACCTAACAACATATAAATATCTAGCTATATTTTATTTATTTTTTATTATTATGAGTATTAATTTATTCAATTGTATAAAATCAGACATGTAATTAAGTGAAAAGTGATCAGTACACATTCAGAACAATTTTCCTATTTTGCAGGTTGATGATACTTACACTAGACACTAGTTGACATTTTGAGGTAAAGGGATCATTGTTTTGTTGTCTGTGTTTGATAGAGATGCGGCAGAGATTCTTAGTCTTGAAAAAAAATAAGAATATTATAATTAATGTACTTCAGCAGCTATCATAGTAATGTACGTTGCCTATCAAAAGAACAAACAAATTAGAGAATTATTGTCGTATAACATGTGATGTCTAAGAATAGTAGTAAATATTGTTGATGTTTTCGTTGAATTTGTCAAGGTTGCTTTGTTGTAAGATCTGTTTCACAATTGATTGATGATGAGGTTTTACTGTTGCAGCTGTTGTTTGAGTTGAGTGAGTCTAATTTATTTTGGTTTGCTTTTCTCTATTTTATGACCATGTTGTTGCTGGTATTAGCCATGTTTTCTTGTAACTGAACTGTTGATTTGCTACTAAACATTAATATATAACACTATTTGTTCTTTCCTAAAAAAAATAAATATCTGTTCTTGATAGTTGATACTACCTTGGCAATAGTTTCTCAACGAATAGGAGGACATCAAGGAGAAATCGAGTATCCCGACTAGATGGACATTCTCAATGAATTCAGTTTGATTATAAAAATATATAGCTACTAAAAAGTTATTGAGAATTATTTTAAGAGTTCATTCATCCTAGTATTACTCTCTAATACAATTAATTTTAAGTCCCAATGATATTCGTTTTAATAATACTTATATTATTTCACCTATATATATATATATATATATATATATAGGCTATAGCTGCTCTATAATTATTATTTAATTTTTTGTACTATTGAAAAAGTTGCTTTTTTCTAAGAAAATGTTAAAAACACAAATATTTGTTTTATAGTTAAGACATCTGATGCAAACATGGTCCAAAGATGAATCATACTACTTTTAGTAAATTTTGATAGCAAATCGGCTGGAAGAAAGTAAATTTTTAGCCAATATGTTACTTGACTAAAAAATAAAATTATTACATTCAATTTTTTTTGTTAAGTAGCATATCGGCTAGAATTTTAGCTCTAACATGAACAAGTTGAGAATTCAGAGTTCGGATCTCGACTCTTGCATATATAATGTAACGTCCATGTATACTATTTTTTTTTTAATGCCTGATATTTATTCTTTATATTTATTATTATCAAACTCTTTTTTTGTTAAAAATGTTAAGGTACACTTAAATATTTTTTAGATCAGCTTCATATAACTCTTTCTCTACTAAGTGTAACTTTGTTCCTAATAGTAAAATTGTCAACATCAATGACAAACCATTCCCGTCAAATTTATTTAATTTTATCACATGCAAGTGTAACTAAGCATTAAGGTGAGGAATATGGCTCTGCTACTGCCCTTGTTTTAGTCACTTGAGAATTAGAAAGTGTATTCTACGTATATGTGTGTGGAAATAGAAATAGAAACATTGAAAACGTATTCGACTATGAAAGCATTCATGTAGCATAGAAATGTTGGATAAAAGAATTAAATGAGCAGAAGAAGAAGGTGCTACCATTTGTGCGCCCACGTTTTGAGGGGCCGTAGAACCTCTCTTTCATAGTTATTGCTTTGCCAAAACCAGGACGAATCTTGATGAGATACGTGTGAATGAAAAAAATCATAGATAGAGATTTTGGATGAAAATGTTATATACAAACTCATGTGATTGCTCTTAGTATTTGCAAAACTCTGTCCCACCATTAATCAAATTTGTAAGAATGAGTTTCGATCAATATAAAAATATAATATGGTATCAAAGTTTATTGACTTGTGCCATCCATCATCATTTATGTTCGCACATTAACCCCAATAGTGTTGTGCGTGAGGGATGTATTTGAATTAATGATTAGGTCTGATAAGAATTTATAAACATAGACATCTTGATCACTTTACAAGACAAATTTATAAATTATAAATTATTCTCGGTTAATATAAAACATAATACTTAGTCCAATTTGTTGATCAATTTTAGATTTTAGTTTCTCGGTAGTCTCAACAGAACCCATATTTTATTTGACAATGTCAATTTTCGAGCTTCCAGAAGATGGTTTATACTAAGCTTAATTATAAATTTATATGATCAAAATAAGTTTGTTTGATAACTTTTTTTCTCACATGTAGAGTTTTTTATAAACTACTTCAAGTAGCTTTGAGCTTGTCTCATATCAATTTTTCCTCATAATTATAGCTTTATTTTCTTAATTGAAAAAATGTCATTTTCATATTTATCAACTATTTCGACAACTAATTTTATCAATCAATCTATAAAATAAATTAATTTTATCAAACAGTACAAACTAAGTCTGCTAACTTATCTACTATCATCTAACTTATTAATCCAGTAGCAAAAAAAAAATCTAACTTATTACTCCTTCCGTCTCATAATTATTGTATCTTTAACATTTTTTCTTTTTTTCAAAATAATTGTCACTTTACAATACCAATGCAATATTTATTATTATTTTTTCTACTATTATGCCCTTATTTATTGAATTTCATTCAACTTACCTACTCTACTACCTACAATTCTGCCATTAAAATTAACACAATTAATCATTTCCTCAATAATCGTACACAAACCTTAAACGACTAATATTGCGAGATGGAGGAGGACAGGATTTGTTATAAATTCATCCGCTGTCAGATAATTTATCAATTATCCACTACTTTTTTACTGAATCGAAGTCTTTGTGGTTTTTCAATCAATGACACTCTTGGACGCATAATGTGGAGCTGGACACAACCAGCACGGCAAGTTGCTATTTAATGTGGAGCAATGGAGGTAAGACTACTGTTCCCTAATTCAATTTGATCCCTTTGTCTCAGTTTGGTTTGAGTGCAAGCAAGACGTAAATTCCGTACTGTCTTTATTTTGTTCCTTTTTTGTTCTTTACTAGGTTGATTTTGTGGCTAATAGCTATTTTCATGAGAACACAAAAAAGTGCTCTAGCCGCTACAAAGATTCAAGAATGTTCTAAACAACTCAGATCTAGATAAAATGGCTCAAATATCATTTATTATTATTTTTTAAAACCAAAATGTGGATCAGCATTTGCTACCACCACCAGATATATTAATAAACCAAAACAAAGAAAACATAAAAGAAAGTACTAGGCCAAAACCTCTAAAGAAACATTAATTTATTTTAATAAGTGGTCTCAAATTTTAATCTAACCATAAAAATGCAGCATGCAGCATTAAAATTGTTGACTTTTTTCGATCATTTATTTTTTAATGGTTATTTTTCTTACATAATAGTAAATGTGAGAATGATATTTTGGTTTCATTTAAAAGGAGAGTGGGGAGAAAAATATCTTGTAAATAAAACTCCAAAACAATGTTGACCTGGGTCTTGAGTCTTTCTACGTATACAATTGTTTGGTGCATGAATGTGGAAGAGTGAGTAGGTAACCGTGGGTGGTTCTGAAAATGAATGTGTCACTTATTGCAAATTTGAGCAATGAAATCTGAGATATTTTTTGGCTGAAGACATTACCCACGGTAATTTTAATATTATATGAAGATCTTCTTCATAAATTCTAAGGCTCTCATTACGATACCTTTAACCTAAGGTTTCTCTAAGGGAGGGTGCCATAACTAGCAGTTATTTGTGTATTTTTGTGTGGATGCACATTAATTTCATTTTTTCAATTTGATTTCCTACATTGTACAAATTCAAAAGATGGACGTGGAAGTGTAGCTAGGAGTGTACTATCCATCTTTTTAATGAACAAATTGAAAAGAGATATATTATGTAGATTGCATTTCACAGTAGTTTGTCAATTTGTTGAAAATCTCACATTAGATAATATATGTGAATTCAAAATATATTTATAAGACATTTTCCAACTTACAAGGTAGTCTTAATAATAATTAAAATAAAACCAAACTTTAAAATGGCATTCGGTCTATCTATACTCGACAAATAAGAGATGAATTCTCTCCATGTTTGACGAAAATCATGCGATGATAGGCCAATGAATAACTTTCACATTGTTTCACATAACTCCTTGTATGCTTCAACATTATCTATGTTTTAATTATATCCCACATGACAATTCTTCAAGACATAGTTACAAATTAGGGGGCATAAAGTTGATTTGGTGGTTGGGATGGAGGAGTTAAGGAGCAGCGATTAGAAGGTCGAAAGCTCGATCTTCACCCACAACATAATAGTAACATTTTCTTTTAGGAAATAATACTAACAATTATCAACACTAATATTGGCGGTTTAAAAAAATAGTTATAGTCTAAAAGTCCTAGCTCAACTGACAAATACCAAAATTGCAATGTCGGACGTTGCGATCCGGGTTCAAACTCAAGACCTCACAGTTGTGTGAGTTTAACTTCAGTGGATTACCTCTCATCTAAGACCAAAAACAGTTAAAAAAAATCATAGGTGTATGATTTTTTTTTTTATGGTGACCGGGATTCGAACTCCGAACCTTGCATATTTTATGCATTGTCCTTACCAACTGAGTTAAGCTCACGAGGACATGGGTGTATGATTTGCCATGACGAGAAATGTTTTAAAATAAAAAAAGTATTAAAATAATCACTTTTCACAACTAAAAACGTATACTCTTTGTTGTAATTATCATGCGGTACAAAACAATCATTTATGAGAAAAAATGCTACAAATTATATGAACATTAAAATGAAAAGTTTATCAATATTAAACATGCAAGTATCTAACCATAGATTTCCATGAAAAAAACATAAATTTATTTATTAAAAAATGAAGAGGGTGTTTAAAATTTCTGACAATTTTTATCAGAGGGGTCCATTTATGGTATATAGGTCAAACTTAGAAAGAAACAAATGTTAAATTTGGACTGAAGGTAGGGGTTTTTTTTTTTTTTGGGTCAAGGGGTGAAAAAAATCTTAGAAAATAGACTAGAAATTCACTTAAGGTGAATATGTGAGATGTTCAAATTCAAACTCGGACCCCTATATATATTGTTCAGTGTCCCTGAGTTAAACCTCAATTGGAGGGAGGTTCTGTTGGCACCACGGATTATAATTTTGGTTCAATATTATTATTACTACCATATGACGGGTTCTAGCGTTCATTCATACGTTTTCTCAGAAAGGAAAAGAAAAAACTTTTCACTCTTGCAACTGATATATGACTGCAAACTGCATAAAAGCGTAAATGGATATATTTATGAGCTTATCAGCTTATGTGTTTCCATCAAAATTTGATAGAGGACTGTCACAAAATAGATTTCAAGCTATTTTTGTTGGTTCATGAATAAGTCAAAAACTTGACTAAGTTATCAAAAAAAGAAAAATAAAATCTAACACTTTTCTATGTAAGCAAATTTCACTCTCAAGTTTCAATCCCAGAATTATCTATTATCAATTTAAGATCAAATTCTTTTGACCCCTTTACGATCAAGAACCCTCAATTCCTTCACTATTCTTAGTTCAAGCATTAAGCACACAAATTTATATTCTCATAATTATAAAGTTGTATTTTTAACAATTCTGATGCTGTATTTAAAGTACCAATTTTTCAATTTTGCAAATGAATCTAACGTCAATTCTTAGGCTATCAATCCAAGAAGAGCATTAGTCACAAAAGCAATTGAAAGGATAAACTTGAATTAAGACAATTCATTTACATAGAAATCAAAATAAGGTTCATCCCCCTCCTCTGCTTTGACTTGCAGAAAGTCTAAAAATATTTTAAATAGCAAACCAACGGCAGCACGTCATCAGCCCCAAACCCTATATCACATTCATGGTGTGATTTTCTGTACAAAACATAAGTGTCCTATATCACATTTAAGTTATTTTGTTAAGCAACTCATTTCTTCAGTGTTTTAAATATTGCTAGATTTACACAACTATCTTTTCACAGTTTCGCTAGTATAGTACAAAATGATGGGACTGGTGATCAGTATTCTCTCAGAATTTATAAATACGGAAGAATCCACATACACTGATGCAATTTTCAGTATAGCGTCAGGTGGAAAATGAGGCAGATCTCTGTTCCTGTACTTGTAGTTTGTGAAGTGAAATTCTTTAGTGCGCTCAATCAATCATCTCTCGCGAAGGTCAAGAACATCAAACTTCATGTTAGCATTCATATAGACATGAGAGCAGTGCTCATATATTGGACTTCCATCTGAAGGCTCTTCATGGGGATGAAATCCACGTTCTTGACAGTTACGAATTACAGACACACCACCTGGATCAGACAGGTGAAATATGCCATGTGGACTGCAGCACCACATAAATGAAGTTATTCTAATTAGTGACAGAAATTAAAACAAATTAATATAATAATTCCTTTTTAAATAAAGAATCTTCAAATATTATATCCATATCGAATTAGCACTATACTCCTCATTTCCATACTAACTAAATAGTTTCTAAGGCACAACCAATAATATACATCAAAGTAAGTAGGTGGCTGTTATTAGCTTTTACATGATAAAGATGATTTTTATTTTATGCGATGAAAGCTTTACCGAAACCAGTTACTATACATGCAAGATGTTCATTAAGGTTCCACAATTTGTGGATGTGCCATTTCTTGTTAACAAAGGGTATCATGTCTTTAATAACTAATAAGTAAATGAAAATAATACTCGCTCGAGATCTTAGAGAGGTGTAGAGAAGACAGATAGAAAGAGAAAAGAAAGTGAAGAGACAGAGCGAGAAAAAAAAATGTGACTGGTTATGTGATGAGAAAAGAAAAGAAAAGAGAGGGAAAGAAAGAGGAGATGTAAGCACTAAGCAAGTAGGGGGTGTGAGAACATAAGAACTCATAAGCAAATAAAAGTACATAAAAGCAAATGGTTTAGCTAGGTTGGCTTGGATTGGCGGGTGGGGGCTGTGAGGAACATCAGAGAAGTAGCAAATGAGATCATCTTGTAACCTATCAAATCGTCCCTAGGATTGACCTAAAAAACTATCAATCAATCATTTACCATGAAGGCTAATAAAAAATAGGGCATGTGGACCATAGTTTTGAGCAAGTTGTTCAAGTAAAACAAAAACCTTCTCACTCCACTCCACATTCTTGGTCTATACCCAAGATCAAACAACAGAAGTAGCAAATAATTCTCTAATCCAATCTTGGCAAAGCATATTATTGAACAAAATTGGTGTGAAGAGAAGCCAAAGCTCAGATTATGATCAGGGTTATTGTAGATGTTTCCTAGCTTAATCTGTAATAAACGATGGTCATGATTTATGAATGCCAAAAAAAAATTACCTTTCTGTATCTGTAGGAGCCATGACTATTGCAATTGCCTCTGGTAACATTATCTAAAATGAAACCACAAAATATGCACCATATCAGCTAAACACATAAAAACGAAATGCAGAAATGTTACTTGTAGTTGCCAATTGGATGTTAGGATAGAAGAACTTTAAAATTTGGTAGTACCAAAAAATAAAAAAAATAAAAACTTCAAATAGGAAAATAAGGCCTATTGCTCCCATGATATATATTACACTAAAAATTCAAATAAGTGCAATATTTCTTGCCTGAGCCATAGTTATAAATATAGAGCCATATATTACCTGATATGAGTAATGCGTGTGCAGATCCACGGATGACATGAAACAAGTCTGAGACGGGTGTGTCTTGAAATCAAAAGATAAATAAGTAAGATCAGCATTTGTGCAGATCAGCATTTAAGACTATAGAATAAAATTGTGGGTAAAAGAAACACAAAAGGTGTGCTTGAGACAGAAGGTAATCTGTCTCCAATTGTACCTTACAGGAGTAAAAACTATTTATGCACCCAACCATCAAAATCACCATGTTAAGGCTTATGGTTACTTTGATAGTAATTATTTCACACATAGCAAGGCAGAAACTATCATCTTTAAGATAAAGATAAAATACCTAAAGGCAGTAGAAACCAAAAGAAACAGAAAGAGAGAGAGACTATCGCAAGGACAAAATTGCTATCTTAGAGTATACTCCAAAGCCCCAAGAGGAAAAGGGAACGAAAAGGATTCATTCTGTCCATTTACTTCTTACTAAACCTGATTTGCTGTGTTTTTCACTTTTTCTGCTTACCTCAAGGCTATCCTGATAGAAAAATGAGATGATTGGAACTTTTTCAAGAAACAGTGGCACAATGATTTGGCATGCTTGATGACTATTAAAAGTTCAAAGCACCCTTAAATTCTGTCAAAAACCTGGCTTTTTTATTTGCGTAGTATTACTCACATTGATATCACTCTATCAAAAAGTAAATCATTTGATAATCAATTTTTTTAGTGTAGCCGGTTCAACTATCCGTACATACCAGGATTACAAAGAGAAGCGGGTAATTAAGGAATGATTCTTTGTAAGTTACTACTTAATAAATATGAGCAACATAAGTGATACAGATTTCATATACTAATTAATCAGCATGCAGACGCCGTAGAACAGATCAATACTAAATGATAAGTTTTTTGCTGCCACCATACAGGATAGAAAAACAAGTTACTCCCGAATATAAATACATATAATAGCCAAAGACAGAGGAGCACTTACATGTATCCAACCTAAAGAAAAAAGTGACAAGCTGTCTTGAACTTCAAATATTTCTTCTTCATTCAATGTCTGACACTGAACAATAAAGTCAATTTAGATGTCTTACTGCTTAATAGAAAAATAACATTGCAGAGTAGAAGAACAGAACATCAATGAACCATATTTAAATAATAAAATCCTATGAATTTTATTGCGTACTTGATAATATGCTAGATAACTCACTCTATGTAGATATAATATGCATTATTCCATTTTATCTAATATAAACCCAGATATTTGGTTAAAAAAATCAATATCAACATAAATCCCATTCACAACTAGAACCACTGAAAAATCAATGAAAAACAAAATATGTGGAATGCATTGCATCACGAAGGTAAAAAATGAAGAAAACAAATAAAGCTTCTCACACATTTCACTCTATGCCCTTTATCTGCATCCTTTGCTACCTAACAGGATCTACTTTTGTACTTTAATATTCCCCAACTTGCTCCATCTTATCTATACCTCAAACATTATTTTGAGACATTGGTGAAACTTTAAATCCCCGTCTATCAGTTTCTCCTTTGAACTAAGTTGGTGGTGCTTACTGAAGTTTAGGGTTTAGGGTTGGCAGTTTCAGATATTTTCGGCATCATAATTTTGTGGTAGGCCTCCTTTGATTTGGTGACTGGTGGCCCTTGATGTTATTTTGTAACATGTAAGTTATATAGCCATATGGAAGCTTGTGTTGGATTCATTTTGGGTAAGTACAACACTTACCAAACTTCTGTATGGTGTATTTTGAAACTTTTGGTTTGTGACATCTGCATTATTATCAAATGTTTATGCTATGACATGACTGTTTGTGATAACTATTCTAATAAGTATATTGTTCTGAGTATCAGGATCACAAGGCTGGGTTTCCACAGCTTGAGTTTTCGGGTTGTGACAACATGATAAAAACACTACATAACTTTGAGGGTCTGCTTCCTCCTACCCTGAAGCTCAACACATCACTCAACTTCTGCATAACTTCTACCCTCCCTTCTCTTCACATATATCCCCCACTCAACCCAGCTAGTCACTCATTTTCCACTGTTATATGGGCAGTATGTAACAATGTGGTCATTAACTTGAATACTTTCCATCCAACAGCTACAGTAGCCGTGAGCTGATCAACTGCCTTTCATTCTATCATTGCTCACATATATCTCAGTAGCAGAGGGTTTATCACAATCATTGGAGAATTCCCAAGGATGACTATATTAAAATTGACAAAAGAACCAGATTGTTTAAAAATATATGTGAATTATTCGAACTTAAGGTACTGATGGATGTTGAAACAGCATTTTCACAAAAATGTTAAGAAATCATCTCCAATATCAACAGTTCCTTATTGTGCATGACTCTCCAATCACAACATCTGCATGGCATAACCTCAAGTGGAAGAATTGGATCAGCTGATACCAAATGTGGTTAATGAACCCAAGGTTTGGAAATGGCAAGCGGGGATGAATGACACGTGATGAGTTAGTTTATATAAGGACCAAGTGAGTAAGGAGAGTGAATATCATAGAATTCTGTTTTGGCGAGATTGTGGGATCACAGAGAATCTTCTTTGGTGAGGGCAGCATTTTGACTTGGGTTGGTAGACTTCGTTCTATCAGATTTTTCTTTTATTCTCTTGTAATTTGCTTTGTTCATCAATACAAATTACAAGTTATTTAGTATCTTGTATCCTCTGAGACAGATAGTATAATGGCATATATAATTACTTAAAACAGAGAATTGGATCACAAGTACTTAAATATGATCGTCTTCTTACCGAGTCTGAAGTTGATTCCTGCTTTGGGATTATAAGTGTTGTTATCTGGAAAACCCTGTTTTTCTAGAGCCATGCAAATTGCAAGCACAAATAACTGTTAAAATTAGCACATGGAAACTTTCTTGAATCTGGAGATACACAAAATTAAGTCTGCTCTTACCAGAGACCCTGCAAGAACACCACAAGTCTCTAAATTCTTTCGCGTGTTTACTGAAGCTAATCTCAGAAAATCTTCCATCATTTTTACAGGCTGCAAAAACGAAGTAAAATTATGATTTACACAATGTAAGAACTAAACAAACCAGACAAATAAGAACATGTTCCAATGAATGACCAAGAGAGTCCAAGATATATGGTGCACACTTCTGGCAGAAAATTAAATTAGGCTTACAATGTGTAGGTGTTGATATGTAGTGGGACCATGTCCAGAACCATGAGAAGATTTTGCTGGTCCTGGTCTTGGATCTGCAACTTTGGAATGAGGAATACAGGCATGTTCCGGGTGAACCTGAGCAAGAACAGGAGGAGGCATAGGTTGCTTGATGTTGAGCAACTGTAAGAAGTCCTCCTGTGGTTCCGTTACAGCAGGAGAACAAGACTCAACAGTAGGATGCAACCATCTTCCATCATCCAAAGAGAGAATTGAATCCATTGTGGATGTAAGTGGTCCTTGGTCACCATCTTTAATGCCAACAAGATCATACTTTACAGTGCTATAAGCATGAACAACACAATGGTAAGTGTGTGCACAGTTATATTTTAGAACAAAAAAGCTGAACAACCTTTGAACAAAAACTGATCTTAAAATAAATAAGTAAAACCTTGAATCTTTGGTATTTGTAAGATCGTTACTGCTTGGATATTGAACCTGCACAACACCAAATATGAGTTAATACGTATCCAAACACTTGGGGGAACCCTCCCTTAAAAGCTAGTTATCAAGGGAGAAGAAACAAGTCACTTAAATACTCCACCAAATAGTATCCCGTTCTACTCGATGTGGGACTTGGGCACCCTATCCCCATCATCAGTATTGTTTAGGACCTATGAAAAATTATCTGGTAATATTGCATCTTCACTGTAACTTGGTATCTTAGATTATCTACTAGGGTAGGTTTTCATATCTCCTTATATTTCATGATTCATTTCCTCACAATTAGATAGACAGCAAGTCTAGTAATAATTTACATAAGGGATAGTTCTATATGCTTTGCTACACATCATATATCAATTTCGGAGCATTCAATTTCTATTCTCTCTTCTAAAACTCCATTTTTGCAACAAGTATTACATCAGATATAGATTATTCATGTTCACTTAATATAACAAACCCGCACTTCAATTTTACCTTTATTTCTGCACTAGGTCCAAGCCATTGTCCCCGAAGACCATTTGGTCCTAAAAATGAGTGTCTTGACAAGGTTTCCTTATTTGGTAGGGGTACATTCAGAGATCTGCAAGTCCAGAGAACAGTTATCATATTTCCTCATTCAACACAGAAGCATGATTTTTCTTTTGAAATATATCACGAACGTTCAAGACAGAACCTCCTCAAATCACAAGGATAATAGGAACATATATGCTAATTAAATTGCGCTGAATGAAAATGGCATTAGGAGTGGAAATAGTATATAAGCAACAAAAATATATAAATATAACATTAGAATTAGATCCAGTAATGTGTACATGTAGTAAATGCAAGAAACACTGTTAAATGAAACACTTCTATTCTTTACTCTTTTTTTTATGTGTGTGTGTGAGGGGTGGGGGAAACAACTGCTAAACCTGCAACATCAAATCCCCTTGAACATCTAAGCGACAAAAGGAAACAAAACAATTGAGGACAAAGAAACAGAAGTCAAAAGAATGAGCACATCCCAATTCATAATTTGCAGGGGTGGCCAGTTGGGTTGAACCCATCGGGGAGTTTTGGTTAACCCGCCATTTTTTAGCAGGGTGGATTGAAATTTTCAACCGCTTAATCTGTGTTGACCTGCCCTGGATAACCCATAAAAAACAGGGCAGGTTGACCTGTCATTTTATTTTTTATATAGTTAATTACTTTAGGCTATTTTTGCTGGCCAAACCATGGTGGGTGATATGTTCAACCCACCATTGTAATTTAACCCGCCCCATCCTATTATAGACAGGTTGGTTGTGGGGCAAGGCGGGTTGGCCAATTTTGCCACCCCTGCTAAATTCACCATCATAATATTTATTTCCTAGAATTGCTAAAGCCCCAAAGAAACCACTCATAACAAAAAACATCACTTACTAACAGGCCTCATGTAAGTTATAGAAAGTTATAGAGAATAGAATGGTGGGCAGAAATGCTTACAATTTCTGAAACTGCTTGTCAACAGGCATGGAATTATAAGATAACGTATTATTGGGTTTCCGTGAAGATTGTGAGCCCAATCCAGCAGACTGCAAATATGTCAGAGAAAAGTATAAGAGTTGATATCGGTAAAAGGTATAAACCATATGCAAGCACATAAGAGCAGAAAAGCCAAAATCTTGTGCAATCTACGAGTTCAAGTTCAGGTACCATTAGAACGGATGAAAATTTTCTATCCCTTCAAGTTCAGGTACCATTAGAGCCCAGAGAAGTTTTAAAATTTTCTATCCCTTCAAGTTCAGGTACCATTAGAACGGATGAAAATATTTTGAGAATTTTCAGCATCCCGACAATTGATGTAAAAATGTATGACACAGTTATCACCTGTTTGAAATCCATGCTTGAGTTATATCTTTTATTGACAGCTGGCCATTCCAAACTTGTATTCGCTGGACTCTGCAAAGCCATATTGAAACCATTTTCTTCAGGCAATGGAGCTTGTATATGCGATTCGTTCAATTTGTCCAACCGGCGTTTGAATTCTGGCTTCAAGGACTCAAGCTCATCCAATACAAGTCGTGATCTCTATAAAGGAAAAAATTAACATAAAAAAGTAAAAAATATTAAATTTAACAAAAACAAAAATAAACACACGAAAATCTACCATAAAAATATGCAAAGCAGCTTCTCACCTTCTTATATGCTGATCGTTCGTTAGCAAGTGTAGCTTGATAATCTCGATGATAGGGTATTGTCTCGGAAACCAAACTTGAAAAGATGAAAAGATGCAAAGATAATACAGTAAGGTACAAAAATGGAAAGGTTATACCTAATTTAACTGCAAATTTATGCGTTTAAAGAAAATCCATAAACCGTAAAAGTTTTACCTGATAAATCTAAGGAGCATGATGTACAAATCAACTACATTATTCTCCTCCCTGTAGACACGTGCCTGTTTACAAAACCAAAATTAATCACTCAATTGAACACGCCTAGAAGGAATGACATAACTACTGAAAATCAAGTAATTCCACACAAAACTCGTTAAGGCACCAAATTCAAGTCGCAGAATTCATGCACCATTCTCAGTTCAAATTCTGAAACTAACATACGAGTTTTACATTCAATTATGCCATTTTCTTAAATAACTACCGGTGTTCTAAAAATGATAAGGATAAAAAATTGTGATTGGGGAAGATTGGAGATAAATTTAGCAAAGCCCTAACGTAATTGAAGAAAATCAAAAGAGTACCTGTTTGAGGAGACTATCGGCGATTCGATAGTAATAACGGAGAGGAATGCGATTATCAACGTCGACTTTGGGAGCCATCGAATCCAAGTCGATCGTCATCTTCTTCTTCTTTGGAAACGAATGCCGCCACCGATGGATAGAAACTTCAATTGATTAACGAAACTTTTTCTGTTTCTGAGACTGAAATTCACGACGAGCACAGTTTTTGGAGTTGAAGGTAGCAAGGAAGGATCAAAGGCGTGTCAAGCAAGTCGTTAAACTCGTCGTTTAGAATAAGGTAGAAGGAGATGCTATTGTTCTTCTCTTTTTATACTTTTCATTGTTTTTTTGTACACGACATAATGAGGTCATAAGATTAAAACCAGAGAAAATTGACCAAGGATCCTACTCTTTTTTTTTTCTTCATGTAGAATATGTTGGGTTTTATTTTATCATTTCATTGATTTTGCCATTTTAATTTATTTTTTTTGGAGAGATTTTGTCGTTTTAACGTGATATTGTTTTATTTCTTGTTTGGGAAATTAGTCAATTTAGTCCCTGGATGAGAAAGGAGTAGTCACTTTAGTTCTTGAATGCAGAGAAATTGTAAAACAATCCATGAATGTAGACTCTGTTGATCAATTTTAGGGACTAAAGTGACTAACGGAGTCTACATTCAAGGACTAAATTGACTAACGGAATCTGCATTTAGGGACTAAATTGACTAACATAGTTTATATTCAAGGACTATTTTGCAATTTATCTGCATTCAAAGACTAAAGTGACGACTCATTTCCTATTCAGGGACTAAAGTGACTAATCTCCCTTCTTTTTTTTATCTGACTACGATGTTTGTGTGGTTTGAATTGACCGATAAACTTCGATCAATTACGAATTTGGTTAAATGATTAAGCTTGGTTTGAGTTGACCGATAAACTTCGATTAATTAGAAATTCAATTAAATGATTGAGCCTTTCAGTTTCAAATCTGAATGCATTAGTCTTGCAATCACTTTAATTTTGTCACATTATTTATATGAATTTTGCCGCTTTGTCTTATTAATTTCAATATTGTGAATTTATCAAATATTCGTTTGTTTTTATTTTATTTTTAGTGATATTGAATTTGATTTTGATTTTGATGTACGTTACCAAATTAAATGTATATTTTTATTTTTGTAAACAAAAAACTTCAATGCTTAAAGTTTTTTTTGTTAAAAAAGTACATACATGACCTTATCAAGTTCATGTGGCACCTCTGCCCTTGTACTTGTAGCTTAGATGTGAGAAGGAAACCTAAGAATTTTTCGTGAGTTGATAGGTCTTCGTTTGCATATCATTGTGATATGAGTTTTGACGCATGTTCCTGCCATTTCATATCGATGACATAATAGAGTGGTTGTTTCTTTTCTGAATGTTAATAATATCACTTAATTTACTAACTTTACGCGACACCATTTGACCGTGATGACTGGTTCTAAAATGTTTTGAACCATTGATCAATCATTCCCTTTCTTTTGTTTATAGTCCTTTTAATTTATTCTCGATTGCGTTGTGTTCAACATCTCACTTCATTTCAATTTGTTCTTGGTACATTTCGCCTCAATTCCATTTGTTCATGCATCGTCAAGTACTGTCAAAGTTGTTGATTATACGAGAACTCGCATTACTTTTGATGCTTTTTATTGAAGCCTTGTTTGTGAAGGATTAGACGATGGTTTCGTCTTCCTTTTCGATAAGCAAATATGAGTTGGGATCAGGGTTTTGTGTGCTTTCTTATAAGTCTGGTATAAGGTATTATTAGGAATGATTAGGTAGATAAAAGTATCAAAGAGACATGTTCCCCGCTAAGGACGAGAACCCTCTTAAGCCATTCCTCGTTGATTTCCCTATTTTGAAAAATATTTTCCTTTTTTCTTATGATCTTTAGGTTATTCCCTGCAAAGATGTTGGTTAAGTGTGTTTTGGGATGGGTAGCGATGACGAGTTAGACTTCTTTTATGTCTACCAATCCTTATTAATTATAGTTGGCCTTTGTTTGCCTCTTACAAACTTCCAGTTCTTAAAGAAGATCAAGAGCGTGAAGAAGAAAAATCATGGGTTGGAAATCCCTTTAGGCCTATCTGTAAGTGGAGTGAAGTTGGAGAAATCATTTGCCATGTGTTTGTTCCCTTGTCATTGTGACCTCTGTTTCGATCTCATCTATTGTAGGGGTACCTTTTGTAACATACCTTTAAACGATTAGTATGCGTCATATTTCTCTCTCTCATAGCTCATCAAGTGTGTCAGAGGGTCTTCGTGTCGACGAATCAAAAAATGGCCATGGTTTAAGAGTCATTACTGACGCGTGTAAAGTTATAATTAGAATCAAAATCATGATTTAAGATGTCTGATCATTGAAGCGATCCATGAACGAGCCGAGAGATTCATCTAATTTATGCATGAGGCCAACTAGGCATGTTAAGCTCCTGTGAGTTCTCCGACTTGTGGCGAATCTGGATACGAACATCTTGGCTAACTATTTCAACGACTTAACAAATTTTCCAAAAGGTGGAAAAAATGTTGAAGGGATGCTCACTTGAAGGTATGTGGAAAGACGATTCACTTTAGATTCATCGTAGCATCTAAGAAGATTGAGTGCTCCTTTGGATCTGTCTTATTGTCTTTCTCCTCCATGGGTTGTAGTCTAAATCGTTTTGGTATTTGCTCTTCGTTGGTTTTGCTCGTGTAAGGAGTTGTATTACATCCTCAATTGGCCTCGTCTTCCTAGGCGCGCCTCGGGAAGATTCTTCACTTCTCGACTTCGAGATAGCATTGTCGTAGTCGTATCTTCGGATGGCGAACCATGTAGTTGTGTTCATGTCTTTATGGATTGTATACATGTTATTGTTAAGTTTCTTGATATAGACTCCGTTTCTTTCACGATGTTTTTTTGTGTCTGGTATATATGGTCTCGTCGTCGAGGTGGTGAGGTGTCCAGCTGTTTCAACCCTTCATTTTCATTCCTTTTTGTCGATGGAGTGCGTCGGTGAAAGGAATTTCTATCAACGTTTCTCTGCCCTATGTCGTTGTCGACTTCTCTCACGTGCTCTCCGTTCAACGCATTGAAATTCTGGTTGTGGTGGACTTGCTAATTTTGTGAATGCTCTGACAGAGCTTGACTTCTGCTCATCACGATGAGCGTCAATATTATAAAGTTTATTATTTGACAAGTCTAGTTTGTCATGCTACTACTACGAGACGGGTGATATAGCTTATCTGATTTGATTGTGACCTATGATGTCAGGAACGAGGGAGCACGTCGCTGATTCCAAAATATTTACACGCAGACACGTTAGTTTTATAGGATGACATCAGTGATGTTTTTTTTGCACCTGCTTATCCTTTTTGTTAAGGTGAACATCCCATATTTTGTTGCATATGAACATCGTTACGAGGTTTGTTTGATCTATTCGAAATGAGTTTTCTTTTTGGACAATGTTTGAATATGATGCACTTGGTTGGACTTGGACAAAGTTTGAAAATGATACACTTGGTTGGACCATTTAAACTCATACCGTTAAAGCAATCATCATTCAATTAATCAATGATGCGTCACTTTTTATTTTAAAATTTAAACTAGTAATAGACCCGTGTATCCGCACGGGTCACAAAACATTGCGGTAATCATATAAAAAATAATTACATTGTTAATATTGTTTAAGGATAATAAATGAAAATTATCAACATTAATATAATGTTTCTATTGAATAATTTTTTTTTCTTATACATAGAAAAATATGTTAAATATTTGAGTTGCATATGTTTTAAATTTTATTTTCTTATGTGCACGGAAAAAAAATTATATAATAAGAAAGATAATAAAATAATTTTTTTAAAACTCATGATTATTTTCAAAATATAAAAATTAATATAATGTTTCTATTAAATAATTTTTTATTTTATATGCAAAATACCGTTCAATGTTTACATTGCACCTGTTGCAGATTTTATACGTTTTATCTGTACAAACAAATTTTATTGAAATATATGAGAAGTTTGATATGATAAAATTGTGGAAACTCGTTAATATTGTCAAAATATAAAAATTAATATAGTGATTATGTTGAATAACTTTTTATTTTATATGCAGAACACCGTTCAATGTTTGCACCGCACCCGTTGCATATTTTATGTGCTTATATATGCATAATTAAATTGTTATGTACATATATGAGAAAATCGATATGATAAAATTTTAGAAACTCATGACTATTTTCAAAATATCAACATCAATGCAGGTTTCTATTAAAAACTTTTTATTTTATATGCAAAACACCGTTCAACGTTTGCATCGCACCCGTTGCAAATTTTATGCGTTTTATCTGCAGAAATAAATTTTATGTATATATATATATATATGAGAAAGTTGATATGATAAAATTTTAGAAACTCATGACTATTTTCAAAATATTAACATCAATGCAGTGTTTCTATTAAAAACTTTTTATTTTATATGCAAAACACCGTTCAACGTTTGCATCGCACCCGTTGCAAATTTTATGCGTTTTATCTGCAGAAACAAATTTTATGTATATATATACATATATATGAGAAAGTTGATATGATAAAATTGCGGAAACTCATTAATATTGTCAAAATATAAATATCAACAAAGTGTTTCTATTGAATAACTTTTTATTTATATGCAAACCACAGTTTAATGTTTTCACCGCACCCGTTACAGATTTTATGTGTTTATATATGCTTAAATAAATTTTTATTTACATATATGAGAAAATCGATGTGATAAAATTTTAAAAACTCATGACTATTTTCAAAATATCAACATCAATGTAATGTTTCTATTAAATAACTTTTTATTTTATATGTAAAACACTGTTCAATATTTGCACCGCACCCGTTGCAGATTTTATTCTTTTTATTTAGAGAAAAAGATTTTTATGTAAATATATGAGAAAATTGATACGATAAAATTGTGAAACTCATTAATATTGTCAAAATTTAAACATTAATGCAATGTTTCTATTGAATTACTTTTTATTTTATATATGGAAAACATCGTTCAACGTTTACACGATACCCGTTGCAGATTTTATGTGCTTATGTATGCATAAATAAATATTTATGTACATATATGAGAAAGTAGATACCATAAAATTTTGAAAACTCGACTATTTTCATAATATCAACATCCATGTAGTGTTTCTATTAAATAATTTTTTATTTTATATTTAAAAAAGTAGATACGATAAAATTTTGGAAACTCGACTATTTTCATAATATCAACATCACTGCATTTTTTTTATCAAATTAAAATCATTGTATTGTTTCTCTAAAACATCGTTATATATTTACGCTGCACTCATTATAGAATTTATGTGCTTATATCTCCAAAATCAAATAAAAAGACAGACATCCTTAGTTATCATGATAATATATTGGTTTTTAAAAAAGGACAATTATGAAATTTTATTGAGTTTCGATTTTTATACATTGTTTTTTTAAATAATCTTTTTATATTGTTATAGTAGATTAAAAAAACAAATAATATTTTAAAATTAAAAGTATTCCAAACACTTATTAATTAAGCATCCCAGAAAACAAACATGTGTGGAAATTTTTTATATCTGTGGATAATTCCATTATTTTTGTTTTTAAGTCATATTTTAAAAAACAAATAAATAGAATCTTCCTCAAAAGAAATAAAATAAATAGAATCTATATTTATCCATGAAAATTTGTTAGATTTGTGCCATTATCCGATTTTTTTTAATAAATTAATTAATTTCATAGTTATCCGTAGAAATTTACTACAATTGTGATAACCATTATCCATAATTAAATTTAAAAAAAATTAAATTAAATTTTTCAAAAAGACCATTATACACATAAAATCAAGGAGATTATGAATTTTAAAGAGTACCATTATAAAATTTTTCTCTATATATATTGTTAGTGGATGTACACCATAGAAAACCATCGTTTTTAAAATGAAAAAGAAGAATAAAATCGTATGACCCAAACCCGGGCCACGCAACTAATGGGTTTGGTAGACATAAAACAAAGAGGAAAGTATAAACCCTGTTAAAAGCCTTGCGCCGAAGAAGCTGTGCCCTAGCTACCATGAGAGGGATTCAGTTACAGTTGAGTCAAACTCAAAAGCTCCGTCTACAGAAGGCTCTAGAACACCTCGAATCTCTCTCTTCCAAGGTCAATTCTGATTCTTCAGTCACCATAGCTGATTCCATTCCCGTCAACCATGAAGACGGCGTACTCAAGGGACACGGAACCGCTGATCTCGACGGCGAAGTCGTCGCCACTCTATGTGGCGTCGTTGAACGTGTTAACAAGCTCGTTTATGTCCGCGCTTTACGCTCAAGGTTCTTAACCTTCGAAGCACACACTCACACGTCTTCATGATTTCATAGCTTCTCCACTTCCTTAATTGTATGTTTTTGTCTGTTAATGAAATCCCGTGACTTCATTTTAGGTACAAACCTGAGGTTGGTGACATTGTTATAGGGCGTGTTATTGAGGTACAATTTTCCACTTTCAGCTATTATCTGCATTTGATTTGACAATGTTTCATTCCAGGAATCTTACTGTTTGTTGTGTTGTGTTGTGTTGTGTAGGTTGCTCAGAAACGTTGGAGATTGGATATTAATTACAGTCAAAATGCTTATCTTATGCTTTCTGCTATGAATATGCCTGATGGTGTACAGGTATTTTGCAATTGCCCTTATGTAGACACATATTTGTTTTTTATTCTGTAACCACAAGCGAGTAGCGAGAGCTGTTCCCTTTTCAAAATTTAGGATCATTTGTTTAAGAAATGTTATAATAGTTAGTTATTTCATAAACGGAAGATGAAAAAAAATAAAAACTAGTTCAGTGTGCAGATTAGTATTTATCTAATTTTTGACAATTGTGATAGCATCCAAAAATTGGTTAGTTTTTTTGCTGTATTGTTGACCTAGTTCCATGCTGGAGGTTATTTGACTATAATATGCATGCTGACGTGCTTAGTAGTATTAACTACAGTATATGTCAAACTATGTGTTTCTCTATGCAGGGGTAGTAATTTTTAATTTGGTCCCTAGGTGAAAAAAGTGTTCAATTTAGACTGTCAATAGTTTTAATTGTATTCAACTTTTGTCCTGTTAACTATTGTCATTGTAACCCCATGGAAATTACATTCAATAGAGATATTATGAAGTATAGGAACCAAATTGAAAAGGCCGTCATGTTTAGGGCATGAAAATACAGTAATTATCTTTAATATATGAGACAAAATTTTCAATTTGATCCTGACACTTAGAAGTGGTGATTGCACCTATGGGAAATGTAGAGTTTAAATTGAAACGTGAGAACTGTTATGAAGTATGGGGTCTTCGCACGTGAATCCTAGTTTTCTTCTCTCCTCCGTGTTTGCAGAGAACATCTCTCTTCCCTCTTCTGCAAGCTTCATGCCTCCTATTTTTGGATTTTTGATGTAACTGATTCTCCATTTTTTTTGAAGAAGTAGCTGATTCTCCATTATCTTTTGGTTTTTTTTTGATAAAATTGATTCTCCAATTTAGTGTTTCATTACAGATTGTTGCAATTGTAGTGACTTTGTTTGGTTCTTTGCCGTGTTCTCTTGTTAGGAAGGGGGAAAGTTATTGGTTTTTTGGCTGAATTTTTTACACGACCGTGTTGAGAGGCTTGCAAAATTTCTACAATTTTAGGAGTAAAGGAGCCTGAATAATATTGCAAGTTTGCGGGTTAGGTTTGATTTTGGTGGATGAATTGGCATTTTGAAAGTAAGAATTAAAAGTGATTTTGTAATGGAGTGACCATGTGAAAGTAGTAAGGTGGATTTTGAGTTTTTTGGGGCGGTGATCTATTTTTATTGGTTGGGGTTGTGCTTGTTAGATAATAAGTTATTGAGCTTATGCTATTGGTCCCTTTATGTTTCTAAAAAGATGAGACACAATAAAATGATGTATGTAAATTCAATTTTGATATTTTTCTCAATTCTTGCCAACATGTCAAACATCGACCACAAGACTATTGATATCGAAGAAGGATTGAATATTATTCAGGATGCCTTCAAGAAGCTCGAGAACGTTCTAGAAGCCTCACTTCACCTCTAAAGACTACATGGTGATATAATTGATATATACAATCATCCATAATATGTGCGCCGACTGCTAATTTAGTCATTACTATTCTCAACAACAGTATGACAAGTACAAGGAAGCATTTCAAGAGTACATCAAATCAACGGTTCTTCCATCTTTGCGAAGAAAGAAAGATGAATTCTTGTTAAGACAATTGCTCAGAAGATGGTAAAATCACGAAGAGATGACCCGCTGGCTCTCAGAGTTTTTTAGTTATCTTGATAGACACCGTATCCCAATACATCAACTTCCTTCTCTTTAAGAAACTGGCTTCTTAGCAATATTAGCTATATGATTGAGTAAAAAGTCAGTGCTTTATTAACCAATGTTTCATCATATACAGAGTAATAGAAGGATAATAAGCCAATTTTTTGAAGAGAAGAAAGTTGATGTCTTGGGACATGGTATATATCAAGATAACTAAAATACTTTGAGAGCTGACGGGTCCTCTCTGTGATTTGGCCATCTTCTGAGCAATTCTCTTAACAAGAGTTCATCTTTCTTTCCTCGCAAAGATGGCAGAACTGTTGATTTGACATACTCTTCAAATGCTTCCTCGTACTTGTCATACAGGTGTAGAAAATAGTGATGACTATAATAGTGGTCAGCATGGGTGAACTATGCTTCTTGTGGGGTTCTCTGGTTTTCCACTTTCTACTTGCAATGTGTTTTCTTTTAAGTGTTGGAGATGTTCCAAACACCTTGGTTTCATTCAATTTGTAAGCCTTGTGGAATTTGGTTTGAATGAAGAATTCGCTTTTACCGTAAGAAAAGAAGAATATGTCATTTAACGACTTCAGAATTCTAGGATATTTTACAACGGTAGAAGATGGGAACAATGCCTTGGAGCAGATTTGGGGATTTTGAGAAGGTGTTAGTGGCAGGAGCCAGTTTGGCAATATTAATGTTGATCTTCCTGTTTCTGTTGCAGTCTATACTTATATATTGATTGGACTTCAAGCATTATTTATGACCTGAATTGTGTATTTGGTCTGGATCAACATTTGATGGTCATCGAAGTCTGTCTTCATGAAGTGGGTATACTGATTTAGGTGTAACCTTTTATGCCTGCATGAAGAAACACTAATCACGTAAGAAAAAATATTTAAGATTTAAACTTCAAAGAAACTAATAGAACAAGGTGACGGGTACAAACAAATGCAATTGTAAAACAAAAATAGGAATAGTGCGCAATCACCTTCAGTTTTGATTGGGTTTCTTTCTTTTTTATTTTTGTATATGCTGTGTCATATTTTTGGATTTCTTTCCCAATTAAGCTTGAAAATCCCTCATTTAGATTTTTTCTTTCCACTGCTAGAGGCGAAGGACAGCTTTAGATGAGCTAAATATGCGCTGTATTTTTGAGGAGGCAGATGTCATTTGTGTAAGTGCTGCCATGTTTCTTAAAATTTTCTTTTTATGAAGGAAATAGCAGTTGAGTATCCTAAATTATGTATGTCCACAGGCTGAAGTTCGTGGTTTTCAGCATGATGGCTTACACCTTCAAGCAAGAAGTAAAAAATATGGAAAGGTTTGTATTCTTGAAAACCTTTTAAAACATTTCTTTTATTGATTGAGTTGCTTCTTGTATTCTACACAAAAAAAATGATAGTCAGTTACATAAGAGTAGCCGGTCGGAGACAGTACAAAATGGAAACTCTAAATGATATGGGCATTGTTGCTTACAAATATAAAACTGAACGGATTAGAACTACCTGTTTATGATTGAGGTGTAATGCAAGAAACCTGGAATGAGGGGGTTGCTTTATTTTGATAGCTATGACACTTGTAGTGGTTTTGTGTATGGTTTGTAACTTGTATTTTGTAATACATTTTGGGTTCTTAAAATTTATTTCAATTTTATTCTTCAGCCTTTTAGTACTGTTACTAATGGCGTTGAGTGTTATTGCAGCTTAGTACTGGTCAACTGCTTACAGTCACACCGTATTTAGTGAAGAGACAGAAACAACATTTCCATCATCTAGAGCAGTACGGTATTGATTTAATAATTGGCTGTAATGGGTTCATATGGGTTGGGGAACATGTTGAAGTCAGAGATGACATGGTAGAAGATCAAGTGAACCAATCTGATCCACAGATTTTAACTCCCAATAAAAATTCTGTGAGTCTTGAAGAACAAGAGAAAAAGTACACGGCACTGGAGACAAGAAAATACATATGCAGGGCTGCTAATGCTGTTAGAATATTATCCACTTTAGGATTCATTATAACATCGGAAATCATCAAGGGAGTTATTGATCTCAGCCTTTCTGCGAATCTTGATATACACGACATGCTTGGTTCCGAGTTCTGTGTTCTGGTTGCCGAAAAAGAGGTAGAAAGGAGAAGCTCAAATAAAAAGAAGCGGTAGATTGTGAGATCGTGGTTAGAAAGCCAGGTTTTACTATCTCTTTACAGGGGTAAAAATAGGAAAGGAATCATTCTAACTGTAGCAAGTCTTTCTTCAATCATGTTTGATACTTTGTAGGGTGGCACTTATAGTTGGATGAACTTATTTTTTTATGTTAAAGCTCTTGCACCTGCGGGGAGATGTGGGATGAAGTGTTTTTCTGATTGGCCGTTGTCACCTTGCTTTTCAGGAGTTGACACCTACAACCCATGTCTGTAGTTTTTTTTTGTTGCATCATCTTATATTCTTATGGGTTGTCTATGAATCTTCCTTTTGTATACTAAATCATGGCAAAATGAGTATTGATTGATATTTTCATACTTTTTCTTTCAGACCAAAATTTTATGGAGCTATTTAAATTGTAGTGGTCTATTCTGTCGAAATAGTTTATCTCAAACTTAATTTATGTGGGTTAAATAGAACCTTTTCATTGTAGAAGTCTTTCAAAGTTAAATTCATTATATCCGCCATCAACTTATGTAATAATAAAAACAGAAGTCATGCTATATAGTTAAAAGTATACTGGAGAAATTACAAAGTTGTGTATCAAAGTATACACTTGTTTTGTATCTAACTATGGAACTGTAACAAGGATGTGAGTATTTTTGTTGAGTAGCGAGTGCTATCCTGCAATGTTCAATCACGGTTATAGGGTATGCAAGTTACTTTCCTAAAAATTATGTCTCTTCCACTAAATAAGATCATATCGCATGGTTAATAATTTGTAGAAGCCATAAAATTTGTGTGAGCTATAAGCAGAGTGGAATAGAGGAGTTCATTCCAAGAGTCTGGAATTCCAGGAAGGCACCAGTGGCTGCAATCTTGGACCATTTTACGGCCTTTGCTATCACTGAAACCTGGTTCTCTATAAATTGAAGGATGCCCATCTTTTCTGTAGTCTGTCATTTTGGTAATGTTGAGGTAAAACACTGGTGTCTTCATCTCTGCTATAACATCTTCGACAATTCCCATTGTCCATGGATATGCTGCAAGATAGCTTTCATTTGTAATGGGTTGTCTCTCCCCATCACATTTACCTCCAGAGTTCCATTGCCCCCCTCTGCAAATTTCAGCCATAGAATCAATTACATAACTACATAATAGAGAAAATATGTAAAAATAAAACGAAGTAGAAGTACACGTTCTTCTTACTTGTAGTGAGAAGCTGAAAATCCAGTGAAAAAAACCCTTGTACGTGTGCTATCAACCGTGGAATCAACCCACTTGGCCCATGTCTTCAGTGCTTTTTGTAATGCTTCAGAAACTTCTAATCTGTCATAGACATGATTACCTTCCTGAAAGTAGTTTCTACTGCAAGAATGAAAATTGATACTAGTTAGCTTTTGAAGTCTGAACTACTTATTAATAATAAAAGAATATAGTGTCTTAGCAGAATCATTTTTTACCCATTTTTTGTCTTGTCATGATTCCACCAGTGTCCTGTGTTGAAAATGATTATGTCAGCATCATAATACTGAGACTTGGAAGCTTGAATCATGTCAAGCCTAAGAGTTTCTCTTTGAGAAACTCCATCATTAGGTGACACTTTCCATTCTTGTACAAGAAATGGGGATTTCACAAAGTCTATGGAGCATCCATAATCCTAATTAACATCACAACATGTCAAAAACAATATCAAACCTTAAACCTTAAGCAAGCTAAAGTTCTATCAAATTTCTTAAGAAAAATAGCTAAGTACACATTCTTACTTTGAATTTGAAAGAAAAGAAACCTTGAATTCTGAATTCACGGCGTCCGGAAACTTCATAGAGTCTGCTCTTATCTTTAAGAGAAGCTCTCAAAGCACACACCAAAGATTGCCACATGTTCCTGTTCAAAGAGTCTCCTACAAACACCACTCTCTTACCTCTCAACATGTGCAACATTTTCAAGCCATCAAACCTATATATTGAAGGAAAAAAAAATCAAATTTAAAACACAAATAAATTAAAATGAATTGGTACATTGGTACGTGGAATTTTACAAGGTAGAAACTATAGAACCTTGGAATTTGACAACCATGTGGCTTCCAACGATATTTAAGAAACTCAAAATCTGAACGTCCATTCTTGAAACAGTTAAAAGTATCATCAAGAAAAGGACACGAACCATGTTGATAAACAGGTTCATGAGAATCATCTTGAATCCAAGAGCCATCAAAGATATCACAAGAATTTAGGTCTTGTGAGTCTGTCTTTGTTGGATTTCCTGGTGTTCTTTCCGCTGCGGTAACAGAAGAGAATGTGTTGCTCTGTGCTTCTGAAACTATGTAAGAAGTGAATGGTGCATTTGCCAATACACGTTTGAAAGAAAGTGGAAAACGAAGAGAAGGAATGGTACTGGTGTAACTGTAACGGGTAGAGTATGTAGTGTATGATACTGAGAGGAGAAACAGAGAGAGAAGGAAAAAAGGAACTGTTAAAATGTGAGTTCTTGGACGTAAGAGAGTGTGTTGAAGAGTTCTTTGAAGTTCAGATGAATTCAGCAATGGTTTCTTGAGGCAGGCCATGAGAATAGAATTTTCAAAGAAGAGTATACATGTTGAAAATTGAATATATATGATATGATATACTATTGAATAGTAAAGGAGCTATTTCATTCTTTCTTTCTTTTCTATATTTCCCTCTTCGTCCTCTTGGTCAAGATGTAGAACTGTTTTGGGATGTAATTTCTGATAGACAGACACAAAATGATAAAATTTAGGCTAGTTCTTTCTTTTACTGATTTAATAATAATTGTCTACAATTGTGTTTTTGAAATTTAAAAGAGTTATTTTTTTTTAGGCTCGAATATAATTAGTTAATATGTGTTGAAGTCTAGCTCTTTCTCTTAAACACAACCAATTAATCCGTGTTGGTGAATTTCGTTACTCTACTAAAAAAATCTAAAATGAAGAGAATTCATGGTAAGTATTGGAATTTTCTATAGAACAAAACTTATGTGCTTATTGCGTAATTCTTAACCAAAAGTAAATTCTTTTATTATAATAAAATTTGAAAAATTACGAATTTGAAGAAATTATTGCTAATTTAAAACCATACAAAAAACACATAAACAAATACACCATTTTTTTTCCTTTTCTAATATATTACAATATGCAAGAAGAAGAAGAAGAAAAAAAAGTTGGCATATTTAACAACTTTACACCAGAATAATACGCGGCTTCCCCTGGATGATGCATGATACTTCACGTTCTCAGTTGACAAGTATCTATCTCATGCAACTTGCGCGCCAGCGGACTAATAATCTATGATTTCCGATATAAAGAAACAAACATCTAGATTCCATCCCCAAACTTAATAATTAATAATTAGTAGTAGTTTAGCATTCATCGGTCAATACACGACACTAATAGCTTTAATTTTGAAGAAGCAAAGAGAAACTTTTTATATAAATGACATCCCCACCAAGTTTCCATCATAGCATGGAGCGTCAAAGTCCGATAGCACTAGTTGTCGGAGTAACGGGAATGGTTGGACTAAGCCTAGCCGAAGCCTTGAAGCAGCCTGGTTGTCTTGGTGGCCCATGGAAAGTTTACGGCTGTGCTCGCCGTTCCCCGGACGAATGGTTCCCTTCTTCCATCCTTGACGGCTTCATAGCCTTTGACGCAGTTAACTCAGCCGACACACGTACCAAGCTATTACCTCTAGCCAATGAAGTCACCCACCTCTTCTGGGTCACGTTCCAGTTTGTAGCTGATGAACAAGTTAACATCACCGTTAACAAATCCATGCTCCTTAACGTTGTCACCGTTCTCAAATCTTCTCCTTCTTCTCCTCTCACCCATATAACGGTCCAAACCGGAACTAAACATTACTTGGGTCCCATACATGACCCGGTCCGGTCTAACCAACTTATTATATGCCACGAACCACCTTTTAACGAGAATATGCCTCGACTCCCTTACCCAAATTTCTACTACACACTTGAGGATCTCGTTGCATCGTACACACCTTCGATTACATACTCAATACATCGATCCTCTCTCATAATAGGTGCGTCTTCAAGAAGTGCAATCAACGCGTTGATGATGCTAGGGACATATGCTGCCATATGTCGTCATGTAGGGTTACCGTTTCGGTATCCAGGAAATAGATACACTTGGGAGCATTTTTGTGATATGTCAGATGCAGGTGTGCTCGCAAAGCAACATGTGTGGGCTGCGGTTACAAAGAATGCTAAGAACCAAGCATTTAATTGTACAAACGGCGACATTTTCACTTGGAAGAGTATGTGGATGTTGCTTAGTGAGGTTTTTGATGTTGAGTTTGTTGAGCTGGATGATAAGGAAGAGTTTGATATCGTTGAGTTGATGCGTGACAAGGGTGAGGTTTGGGACTTGATTGTACAGAAATATGGGCTTCTTAAGACCAAGTTGAAGGAAATTGCTTGCTTTGAAGCCATGGTGCCAGTTGTACGGTTTGAGTTTCAACATGTATCTAGTATGAACAAGAGTAAAGATTATGGGTTTTTGGAGTATGCTGATACGTTTAAGAGTATCAAACTCTGGGTGGCTAAGCTGAGGGAGATGAAACTTATCCCCTCCTACCAACACTAATTGCATTATCGTAATTTTTATCTTCTTTAATTTCGTCAAATAATATTGTTTGTTTTATTATTTCCTTTCGTGCAGTGTAAAAAGTTTTATTTTCTTTGAAGGAAAAAAAAAAGTGTTTATTTGAGGCTAATGTAAAAAATGTTAATAACAATGATCTTGCTATTGAGTGGCCTAAAGACTCTTAATTAAAAAAATATTTATCGAAAATGTTAAATTGTTCAATTCTCAATGCATTCAATTCATTGATTTCTATAAAAACTTACTAATTAAGGTTGTTAAAGAGTGCATTTAGAACACTCGTTAACATTTCTCTTTTTCTTATAATCCATAAATTAGATGATTTGATCTTCGACTGGGGTACTAGTATTACTATTTTTTGTTAATACATGTAATTCAAGTGTGCTAAGAAAATGAATATTATTACATATCAATATGAGAGACGCACAATTCAGATTTGACTCATCAATTATACAAAAGTATATTGGGTATTCGACTCACCAAATTACAAAAATGATTTGAACAATACAAACATGTCACCCACCACCTTAACAAGAAGTCGCCTCCACGGGATAATACCATTTCTCGCCTCCCAAATTTTTCAGACAGTTTTATGTCAAATTAACATTAAATATTTCCAATGCTTGTTATTCCAAGAGGTGGAAAAAAACTTTATCAAAAAGGGAGGAGATTATGCTCCTTATTTCCTGATCATTTCCATTAATTTATTCTAACAATTGTTCAGTCAATCGTTTAATCTCTGTTACAATTTTCCAGAGTATGACTTCTCTGGAATGTGTTTAAAGGACAAATGGGGATATGTTGACATAAAGTTGATAGTTGACTAGTAACTCTGTTGACATATAGCAGCAAAGAATGGACCAAGGGTGATCTAGTGGAACCACTGCCTTCTCATTGTCGCCTACATCTTCCTCACCTTCGTCTTTGTCCACACCATTTTTCTCAGGAGAGCCTAGAGGGCAGACAAGGTACCCTGTTCCCAAATCCTCCTAAAAACAATTTGTGAAAGAAAAAGTAACTCATGCAAAAAGTCACAACATGTTTACAGTAGATTGATGATATAAATTAAACAACAAAATTGATGCATATAACTAAAACTTGTGTGAACCTAACTACATAAAGATGTCTGTCCATTTATGTAAGTCATGTTTTGGAGTTCTTATAGCAAAAACATAACTTTCAAATATAAGTAATCCAAACTATGCCAATAAAGGACCTGGTGATTTTAGCAAAAGCTACATTTCTCGGTGAGTTGGACAATATCACAATGTACTCCATGATTTTAGCAAAATATTACATTTTGCAGCTTCAACAAATTCATTGTGTCGTCGTGATTTCGTTAATCTCACCCTTGTACCGTTAGCATCGATGTAACAATAAGAATCAATCAACAAGTAGATCAAAATGTATATGAAGGAATTATAAAAGATCAAACAAATAGTGTGTAATATTTAATTGAATAGTACATTATATTAAACATACAATGAATAGTTAAATAGAAAAAATACAATGAAAGAAGTTGATTTTGTAAAATCGATGCAAGTTAAAAGTGATTTATATCATTTGCTTTTGACCTTTTTGGTTTCGTAACACCTGAGGTTGATGACCTTCTACATATAGTTTAAAAGGTCATGCATAACAATGTCATGTCTCCTAGGTCCATGAATGTTGAGTTTACGAGGCTTGATTTTGCCATCCAAAAAAGTCTAGTGGTGCAGCTTGTTGCCCGTGTGTCTTCTATTCAAGTGTAACTTTTTATAAAATTAAAAGATTTAAATGTTAAAAAAATATAATTATGGTTGATTACAAAATAGGCAAAAGGGAGTTGAAAACTGAGTTTACACAAAAACTATTTTCTCTACACGGAAATGGAAACATCAAATCCTAACTTGAGTTGAAATCTCAAGAACATCAAATATATCAAATAATAATCAAAATCAATTTTATATTTATAAACTAACTTTTACTTCTCACAAGAATTGAAAACTGTAAACATAGTAAACAAATAAAACATATGAACTCAAGTTCGAACTCTCCTAGCATGTTTGGTACTGACCAAACTGGTGCTAATAATTCTGAAAAGAAATCCTATCAAGACTGGATATAAAGAGAGTAAAGGACATAGTTGAGATTTTGAAATTTTCCTGGTTTGAAACAGAGAAATGGCAAGGGCCAAAGTTAATAGAGTCCACTGAAATTAGAGAACAAAACCTTTTTCCTTCAATATGCATAAACTCATCAGACTAATTTACCTTATTATCATATAAAACAATTTCTGGCGGTGACAACAACATACATTTAGAACTCTATCCAGTTACAAATGCATAAATAACAGCAAATCACACAAACAAAACTGTCGATATTTGTAATGAGCATATTCCGAACAGATGCTTCTTTCTTATTATGCTAATTCTTATCTAGTATGAAACAGTCCCTCATCCATGCAGAAGGATGCCTATTCAGCCCTGCTCATGAGTCATAAGTCATAACTTCTACCTCTGCAGTGTCTAACACACTGCTATCACGAACCTTATCAGAATTTATATAAATTAAACTGATCAGTTAGTTGTGGTGTGAGAAAATTGTTAGTGTTCTAGACTTCTAGTGTAAGCTACAAGAAGGTAATACATGATTTTGTTTGTGTAGTGGTTAAACTAAGATGGGTGCACAACACATGTAAGATGACTGATAATGGATCATTCGCATTCATCAGAGTATCAAATCAGAGGAAGTGACAAAAGAAAGGGATGTAACAAGTTAGGAATTAGTAGAATAAAGGGATAGAAAAATAAAATATGACAAATCAACCCAAACATAGGTATAAAGGTCACTCACTGTTTTCTCTAGTAGTATAAAAGTATACATTATACACCCAACTATAGAAGTTTATGCTTTAAAAGAATGCTTCCTAGTAGCATTTCTTATAGATATACCACGTTGCAAACATAAGCAGAGAAAAGGACATGCAGATGCGTTACATTTTAACAAAAAAAGTAGCGTGTGTGTGTTGTTTTGGTTAGCTTTACTCATTGAATAGTATCAAAACTTTCAGTTTTGTTAAATTATTCCACAGCTCATGTTACAAATGCAGTCGAACACATACTAACATACAAATGCAGCCACCCAAGAGTTCATAATTTCAAGAAAATGGTGAAGGAGAATATTTCAAAACCTCATTCTTCAAGTTCTTAAACTTGATCATTGTTAGGGAGTGAAAGCAAAGACTCTGTATACATGACCGCCTGGTATGGCCCGTCCCAGTAGCCATGAAACCCGAACCGCTGTCCTTGGTCATTGTACTTGACCAATGAATCAAAACCATTTTTTCCAATGATATCATTATATTTTGTAGTGTATATAGGGTAAAAGTAACCAGGAGGAAGAACAAGTGTCTTAGTCCAACAAGATTATGCGTGAATCTTTTTTTAGAGAAATTTGTTTTTGTTCGATCTTCTTTAATATATTCCTCTTTTAATTGAACAATACATACATAATTATCTTTATAAATGGTTGTTGCGTGCAAGTCTATTGTATGTGTTAAATAGTTCACCTCAACCAAACACATTTTTTTAATTCCCTAATCTGAAACTTTCCCACAATTTGAAGGCACTGTTGTTATGGTGTATTACATGAGTCTCCATGAAAGGGTTTTACAACCTCATATAAACAAATAGCTTGTTTTTATTTATCATTATGAGAATTAGACAAATAGCCTGCATATATAAATAAAATAAAAAAACATGCTTGAAAATAATCTCACAAATAATAATAATTTACTATAGCATGTATAATTAGAAAAATATATTATTGTATCCAACCGAGCTAGAATATAATACTTCATGACAAATTAGTTCTTCCTCTTTTTCTCAAGTTCTCAACAATCATTGTTCACCTATTCTCACTTTACAATCATTGGCGTTAACAACAAATGTGATATATCCATATATATTTAAAATAAGTCTTTACCTATTCTACGTATTTTATCTCAGTTTATTTTCTCTAAGACATTAAGGGGGTGTATTAGATTAGGATTTTAAAGGACAAATTTTGTTTAAAAAAGTCTTAAGCATTTTTAAAGACTTTGCATGATTTTAATGACTTTCATGATTTTAATGGATTTCAACGGATTTACATCATAAGATTTGTAAAGATTTTATGGATTTTATAAGGTTTCAAAAGATTTTATGAATTTTAAGTATTCATTGGAAAGAAATGATTATAACCTTTTACAATATTCTCAATACAAACTTTTTTTTTTAACGAGAATATTAGAGAAAGGAGGGAGAGATAGAGAGAGGGGAGAGAGAGAGAGGAGAGAGAGGGAGGGAGGGGAGAGAGATAGAAGAAAGAGAGAGAGATAGAGAGAGATGAATAGAGGAGAGAGATAAAAAAAATCTTAAAAGAAAAACAATCATAAGAAATCTCATGTTTTTATGAGAGACTTTTTTATGCTAAAATTTCACTAGAAAATCCCTTAAAATCCAATTTATTAAACAATCTTTAGAAATTTGAATGATTTTGAATACCGCAAGACTCTTTGTAAGTGATGAAGAGTATTGATTGAATACCACAAGACTTTTTTTAAATGACAAAGAGTCTTGATCGAATACCACAAGATTTTTTTAAAATTGAAAAGAGTCTTAATGAAATACCACAAGACTTTTTTATAATAAATAAGTCTTTTAAAATCCCCTAAAATCTTAATTCAATACACCCTCCTAACTTTCAAAAGCTTTTCGGGACTTCTCATAATATTTATGTCATCAACAAATTGTTGACATCAAATTTTATCACTCCAACAAATAAGCTCGATGATCAATCTATGACAAAATTTAGATCCTTGTTGAATTCTTAGTTGATAGGTTCAAAGTCACACATCTTAATTTTTGAAACAAGAAACATGCATTCGAAATTTGAAATATAAACAAAGGAAAGAAAGTAAAAATGCAGAGAAAATTCGATCATCGTAGTAAATTAGTAAGTAGCTGTAGCGTTTCGTTCCTTCTCTCTAGATAAAACAACACTTCGCTGCCAACACTGCTTTGCTTGGTTTCAATATTAAAAATTCTTTCTACACATTGATGCACACTTTAGGGCATAAATTGTTCTCATATGGCTATGCTCGGTTGGTAAGAAACATGTGGCCATGTTACGACAATGTCAACAGTGAAAGAAACTCCCAGAGCTTTTCTATATAAAGAAACATCAAAGCTTATCCATTAGTATATCAATTCACATGCTTCTTTTTCTAGATATAATTAATTGTAGTGTAACATCACTAGTCACACCAGTCAATACACTGCCATCAAAGGTTCCATTAATTTACCGTGACTGTGATATATGGCGCATCAAAGTCCCGTAGCACTAGTAGTTGGAGTAACGGGAATGGCTGGCCTAAGCTTAGCCAAAGCCTTGAAGCAGCCTGATTGTCTCGGAGGTCCATGGAAAGTTTACGGCGCAGCTCGCCATTCCCCCGACGAATGGTTCCCTTCTTCCATCCTCGACAGCTTCATAACCTTCGACGCAGTTAACTCAGCTGACACACGCGCCAAGCTATTACCTATAGCTAACGAAGTCACCCACCTATTTTGGGTCACATTCCAGCTTGTAGCAGACGAAGAAGTTAAAATCACCGTTAACAAATCCATGCTTCTTAACGTTCTCGCCGTCCTCAAATCTTATCCGTCTTCGCCTCTCACCCATATAACAGTGCAAACAGGAACCAGACATTACTTGGGTCCAGTGCATGACCCGGTTCAGTCGACCAAACTTATCTGCCACGAACCACCTTTCGAAGAGAATATGCCTCGACTCTCTTATCCAAATTTCTATTACGCGCTTGAGGATCTCGTTAAATCCTATGCACCTTCGATTACATACTCAATACATCGTTCATCTATCATAATAGGTGCTTCGCCAAGAAGTGCATACAACACGCTGATGGTACTAGCGACATACGCTGCCATATGTCGCCAGGTAGGATTACCGTTTCGTTATCCAGGAAATAGGTACACTTGGGAGCATTTCTGTGATATGACGGATGCTCGTGTGCTGGCAAAGCAACATGTGTGGGCTGCAGTTACAAAGAAGGCTAAGAACCAGGCGTTTAATTGCACAAATGGTGACGTTTTCACATGGAAGAGTATGTGGAAGGTGCTTTGTAAGACTTTTGCTGTTAAGTTTGTGGAGTTGGATGAAAAGGAAGAGTTTGATTTGGTGCAGTTTATGCGTGATAAGGGTGAGGTTTGGGATCAAATTGTGGAGGAGTATGGACTTCATAAGACCAAATTGGAGGAAATTGCTTGTTTTGAAGCCTTGGTGCCAGTTTTTCGATTTGAGTTTCAACTTGTATCTAGTATGAATAAGAGTAAAAATTATGAGTTTTTTGAGTATGCTGAGACGTTTAATAGTGTGAAATTCTGGGTGATGAAGCTGAGGGAGATGAATCTCATACCCATCTTCTACGAACATTGAACTACATTATTGTTTCTATCTCTCTCTTGTAATAATATCGTTTGTTTCTATCTGCTTTATGTTTTGTTAAAGTGTTTTTCACCTAACAAGAGTTAATAATGCCCATTCCTTTCTTTTGAATGTTGATTTGGATATTGATGGAGTTTTAGCCCATTATTTTAGTTTTTGTTAGTTCATTTGTTTCTTGAGGCTTATACACAGTGAAATAAAAAGGAGAACTACACTTATCAACAATGGAAATTTAGAACTCAGAGACAAGTTAATCTTCTATTTTATCCATATAGTTGACCAGTAACCTTTTCATTTTTTAAAACCCACGTAATAGATAAGAATGGGGTGAACTTTTTCTATTACTCATGATAAGGGTTTAAGACAACCCTCCTTGAACCTAAATACCTAATTATGAAAAATCCCATATAAAAAAATAATATTTTAAAGACAAACAATGGCACGCCTTTTTTTATTCTACATTCAAATATTCATAACAATTTTTACAACTCATTAAAAAGTTTTTGTATCAATCAAGGAGTATTTTCTGAAATATATTACTGTGAACTGAAAGGTACGTATCCAAATTGCATAATGGGATAAAAACGTTGAGCTGCTTTTAAGAACAGCTAAAAGCTTTTATTACTATAGAATAACAATTCTTACTGATTATTACAATTCTAATAGCACATCACATACCAGCAAGAATAAGTAGCTTTTATCGACATTATCACTCTAATATGATTACAACTTGCTCATCTTGAGAGGCCCCATCTCCTTTGCCTTAGCCCTCAGCAGATGTTTCTGTACCTTCCCAGTAGCTGTCTTAGGTAACAGTCCAAAGACAACCGATTTCGGTACCCAGTAAGTCGGCATCTTAGCCCTACAGAACTTCAGTATATCCTCGACTAGACGCTGTTCGTTACTACTATCCACTCCTGGCTTTAATGTCACAAACGCACACGGAGACTCACCCCATTTCTCATCTGGTCTAGCGACCACGGATGTCTCAAGTATTGCAGGATGCGAGTACAGAACATTCTCTACCTCTACACTGCTGATATTTTCAGCACCTGAGATGATGATGTCCTTTGATCTGTCTTTAATTTCTATATATCCATCTGGATGCTTGACCGCAAGATCACCAGAATGATACCATCCATTTGCAAAGCTCTCTTCGTTAGCTTTAGGGTTCTTTAAGTAGCCTTTCATGACAGCATTACCACGCATCACGATTTCGCCAACAGTTTTACCATCAGCAGGTACAGGTTGCATAGTTTTTGTGTTCACAACATCCAAGCCTTCCAAGGCAATGTACTTAACCCCTTGTCTTGCATGGAGCCGGGAACGGGATTCTGGTGGAAGTGAGTCCCACTCTGGTTTCCAGGCACAATAGACGGACGGGCCATAGGTTTCTGAAAGACCATAAGTGTGTGTGACACGAAATCCTCGTTCAGACATGCCGGAAATAACAGAAGGAGGAGGAGCAGCACCAGCAGTATTCACATGTACAACATGAGGTAGAGGAAGTATGGTTTCCTCAGACGGAGCATTAATTATTGAGTTAAGCACCACTGGTGCTGCACAAAAATGAGTCACTTTGTACTTAGCAATGGCTTCATATACTGCTTTTGCTGATACCTGCATAAAAACATCAAGAAAATTTGATTGAGGGTAGATATAAGCAAACTAGTTATTAAAGAAAACAACTCTCAACAAAGTAGACAACAATATTAGTTAACAAAAGAGCATGTTATTGCTAGTTAACCAACAACAAACTGCCTAAAGATGACAGGATTAATCCTGGTCAAAAGTATCATAAGTGTATGTTTGAATCGTGCTACAATTTGTCTTAAAACGGACCCCAATCATTTGTTCATGAGAGACATTCAAGAAATTGCATTAGCATTAATGATAGCATCAATCTTGAAGCTAATATTACAAATCATCAACAAGACTTATACAGAATATTATATTAATCAATGCATTAGGTATCAATGTTGTCAATCACATCCCAGAAAATAGCGATTTGTTCGAATCAATATCACATTTCAAATTCTACTACGCTACAACAACTATTTAACAACACTTTGTATTAAATCATGCATCATGAATCAATAGTAGTTTGATCAAATTTTGCTACGCCGTGGATAAGCATAACAAGTCAACAACTATTTGTTTAAAGCGTTCAAATAAACGCATAGGAAAAGAAACCAATCCCATCAGACATTAGTTTTACCTGGCGGAGGCATATGTTTGTGCCAAAGAGAGCTGCAAGTGTCCAAGTATAGCACCAACCATTGCAATGAAACATGGGTAGAGTCCAAAGATATACAGCTCCTTCATTCATTCCCCAAATAAGTGCACCACTAAGAGACATAAGATACGCTCCACGGTGATGCAAAACCACACCTTTCGGACTAGCAGTGGTCCCAGACGTGTAACCCAAAGCAATGCTCTGCCACTCATCCTCTGGTGGTTTCCAATCGTATTCAGGATCACCGCTTCGAAGAAAGTCCTCATATTCAATGGCTCCTTTGCTCAACGCATATTTAAGTGAATTAGGGTCACAGTTCTCATCGCCGATGACAATTAAAATCGGAGGCTTGAATGTTTTGGCTTTGTCAGACCATATTTTCAATGCTTCTTCTGCCAATGAAAAGAACTCTTGATCCACAATTACAACTGATGCAGTGCAATGTCCAAGAAGAAAAGCTATTGTGAATGCATTTAGCCTAATATTCACAGGGTTTATCACTGCCCCTGCCATTGGGATCCCAAAATGAGCTTCATAGAGAGCTGGAATATTTGGTGCAATAACAGCTACCTGTTATGAGTGAAGTAGCATAAGAAAATTACATTACAAGATAGTACTTTAAAAACTGAATTAGAGTGAAGCATGATTAAGCCCGCTTGAGTTGGCCTGGTGGTGTTGACTTGAGACCTTGGAGTGTGCTCCTCTCAAGGTCTCAGGTCTGATTCTCCCGGTGCCAAATTTGAGTGGGCTAATTTGGCTTCTTCAAAAAACTAAACACATGATTAGATTAGAGAATAGTTCAAAACTATTTTTTTGTCATGTTATATGATACATAAAAATGTTTTTTAAAATTAAAACCGCAAGAAGTTTTTTATCAAAAAAAAAAAAAAAAAGTGTAAATTTAGAGGATGAAAATAATAATTGAAATAAAAACTGTCTATGTCTTAAGAAAGTACATGATCAGCGTTTCAAAGTTCTTACGGTGTTTCCGAGACCGATGGAGTGGTTAGAAAGAGCGGAGGCGAAACGACGGCAGCGTTGATAAGTCTGATGCCACGTGTAGTGAAAGGATCCATGGATGATTGATTTTCTGGTTGGATGAACCTGAGCTGCTCTTTCTAAGAACCATAAAGGTGTTAAGGATGTGTAGTTTGCCGCGTTCTTTGGAAGGTCGTCTATGTCCTTTTTCATACCCATCGCCACTGCTCTTCCGTCTGTCTGTGTGTACGACCAATTGTTCTGTCTTTATTTTATACTCTTACTTTTCAGCATCCACACCGATTATTGCGTCATCCCTATTTTGTATTCAATTTTTTGTATTTTATATTACTTTCTAAAAAATAATTATGGTTTTGTTATGGAATTAATCAAAAGGACAAAAACAAAGATGAAGAAGATGAGAGAGTTTGTGTATTATTCTTTTCACAAATGTATCTTTACACTAAAACATGAGTCATATTTATATTTTTAGGATATAAATAAGCAGGTGAATGATTATTATTATGTAATTAAAGACCGCTAACAATTCATTCACTAGTTGGAGTTATAAGAATGAAAGAGATCAAGAACGGACATATGTAAATCTTTAGCCCGCCTTGTTTGTCTTGGAGTGATCATTTGGTTGTTTTGTTTGACAATAATCATGCATAAGATTAAGAACATCAAAACCATGTTCCATACACTACTCGTTCTCAAATTTGAACTTGCGACGTGTCAGACAAAGTCAAGTAATTGGGTCGCAGTCAAGCTAAATAAGATAATTATCTGATGTTGGAGCCACCAAATGTTCAAGCTTATCTCTAAGGAATAAATGAAACCATGTTTCATTAGTCAATGCGCGATCAAGTTTTTCCTCGATAACATGTGTGCCTAGGCTCTTCAACCAGATGAAATCGTACCCCGTTCGTGTGGATGTTTGATAAACCAACATCCAAAACAACATGTTAAAACCTATTTATTAGCCACAAGGGACACTGAACCTCATTTTCCATTTGCATCCATAATATCGTCAAAATCATCCATTGTACACCAAAGACTATCAAAAAGCTAAGACATTTGTATGATAAAATTCCTAGCATCACACGTCTTGCTACCACCTTAGTAGTCACAATAACAAGTAAATCTCCACCCACCTTGACTAATATCGCCAACTTCTACAACAATGTGATTTTGAGAATAACTCAAAAGTCGATATTTAAAGGACTTACTCTGAAACAATACCAAAGCACTTCCCCTTCCTTCCCGATCAACAACAAAACAATTATCAAAATCCAACAAGTAATAAAATTCCTCAATTTTATTGGTTTTGACTAGTGGACAAGGCACTTAATTTTTGTCATAAAAAAAAACTTAACGACACAGATTGTTATCTGTTGTCTTTCATTCATGTGCAATTTTGACACACGTATATAAAAAATTGTGTATAAAGAAGAAGAAAAAAAACTTAAGTTCTAGAACTCCACTGAGGCTACCTACACCTCGCATGTTCCTAATATACTTATTTCTCTTGGCAGACCTAGTGTTCAAGTCCTTCCATGTCGAATGTTAAGAATAATATTTTATGTGAACCAATTCATTGATCTATAATAAAAAAAAATGTCAAATTTTTAATTTGGAAAGAAGAAAAAAGTGCAAGAGTAATAACGTTTGGTGTCGTAATCACTTTAAATTCCTTTTTTAAAATTGAACTAAACTAAAGTAAACTGCATACATACACCTGAATACTTCAGTTTTTTTTCTTTCAGTATTCTTTATTGGTTTTTAATACTACTTATTTTTTAAGGGATAATACTGCTCATTTATATTATATTTTTAATCTATTTAGGTTGGTCTAGTAGTGTTGATTTGGAAAACTCGAGTATGTTATTTTCAAAGTCTTAGATTTTATTTTACTTGATGCCAATTTCGATTGATTAATTTGGTTTTTTAAAAAAATAAAATTACCAGTTCTTTTTTAAAAACTGTTATCTGAATATTCAAAACCATTCCAAATTATTATACAATATTTTATAGGATAAGCTTTTATAAAATTAATCATTTAAAACAAGGCTTAAATACACTTTTGGCCCCCTATGTTTGCCGTCGTAGCAATTTTGGCCCCCTAATAAAAAAAATGCAATTTTGACCCTCTAATTTTCGCAACTATACTGAAAAGCCGCCACGTGTCCCAAAAAAGGGGCCAAAATTGCAACTTTTTTGTAAAGATAAGGGGTCAAAAGAGCATATTTTCCTAAACATGGCAAAATTAGGGGGTCAAAATTGCATTTTTTTTGTTAGGGTGCCAAAATCGCAACGACGGCAGGGAACCAAAAGTGCATTTAAGCCTTAAAGCAAATAGGAACGTGTATGATCTTATCTTTAGATATATGATTTGTAAAAAAAAAATAGATATATGATTTGTTGTCTCAAAACAAAAATCCAAATCGCATCGTAAACCTCCTAGAATTGCTTCTTTTTAAATAAAAAAAAATTGAAATCGAAACTTGCGTAATTTAAAATCGATCTGATTCACAAACATCTCTCGTTAGAAAGACAATCGGAACTCTAGTTTGTTATTAAAATAAATAATTGAAGAATGAAGACATAATTGTAAATATATTTATATTTAATTTAGCTAAATTAGCGATAGTGTCAGATAAGACAAAGACAATAGAAGAAGAGAAAGGAGTACTGTGATCGAGATAGCTACGACGACGACGACGACGACGACGACGCGATCATATTTCTCAGTTTCTTCCAATCAATCCGAACTGAGCAGACCTTTCTCTATAATCATGTAAATTCTTCATCTTTTCTGTTATCTCTCACCACCCTTTTCATATTTTCTTCATCTTTTTTGGGGTATAGCATAACGTTGATCATAATCTTCAGAGGTTTATGCGATGATGATGATGGCAAATAACTTACCGGGTCAACTTGTTGGATCAGAGATACATGGATTCCACACATTGCAAGGTAAGCTTCCTATTTCACTCTAGCTTCAAACGTCTTTTCCAGTTTCAATTTTAATGGATATAAAGATACAGTAATTAGTGCAAAGTATATCAATGATTTCAATATTACTAGATAGATAATAGATTCTCATACACAATTTTGAGTCTTGGCCGGAACAATCCTCTCCCATCCCAACTCTGGATTAGTAGAGTTCGCTTCCCATGAGAACTCGATGGTTGATACTAAAAAAAGATTGTCAAACACAATGTCCCAACATTTTGTGGGTTGATCCAATAATTAAATCATATGGAAAGTGCAATATTGCGTTCATTTTAATTTTTCTAGGGCATATGAATATGAATCTGGTAGAAAAAAAATTTAAGTATTGGAATACGAGTAAGTGGCTCTGTCTAAATTTACATTCAATATGGTAGAATGGTGTAGAAATTCATGTGTTTTGTATCGGGTTCGAAGTATGTTGTTCCCTTTTCCTTCTTGCACTGCAAATCTTACATGTATTACTTATTACCCTGTCATTAATCAATATTAAATCAGCCCCGTTTACTTGTTTTGAACTTTTTATTTTATATGCCTCAGACCTGGATGTTGCGAGCATTATGGAGGAAGCAAGAACAAGATGGCTTCGTCCCAATGAAATTCATGCCATGCTTTCTAATCACAAGTATTTTACCATCAATGTCAAGCCAATGAATTTGCCTAAAAGTAATTATCTGTTGCTATTAATAGTATCCTGATGTTTGTGAAGAAGAAATGCACCGTTTTTATTCTTCCCTACCATTCATTTTCTCGTAGACTGTTTGTCCTCTAATCGTATTTGTTTTTGTCTTTTTATTCTCTATTTCTTAATTTCCATAATGCAGCTTACCTGCAGATAATAGAAAGTAGCCCATTAGAATTATGAACCAGAGCATTTTGTGATTCGTAGCTTGTTTTGGACAGTATTATAGATTTTTTATTTGTTATTTTGCATCGAAGTAATAAGTTTTTTCTATAAACAGTTAGATGATGTCAAATCTCCAATGACAATGCTATCTTATTATTACTGCTACTTTTTTGTGTATAAACAGGTGGTACTATTGTATTGTTTGACCGCAAGATGCTTCGGAACTTTCGAAAAGATGGGCACAACTGGAAAAAGAAAAAGGATGGAAAAACTGTTAAAGAAGCTCATGAGCACTTAAAAGTGAGGATTTTCATTTTTGTGGATGTTTACATTTGTGTTATTGTTATTATTGGTTCTGGTTATAGATCGAGTGATTAATATCGTATCTGATTTTTTATCTTTCTTTTCTCCACCAATTAGGTTGGTAATGAAGAAAGGATCCATGTATATTATGCACATGGTCTGGATAACCCAAATTTTGTTCGTAGATGTTATTGGCTGCTTGACAAGTATGTAAACCAACCGTTAACTATATTTTTGAATAATTTTGATGTTGTAGTAACCGTACTTCTCAAATTCTTGTATGTATTGGTAAGAGATTATAATTCTTGTATCTTTTCAGGAGCCTGGAACACATCGTCCTTGTTCATTACCGTGAAACACAAGAGGTCTGTATAAATCACTTGCACTATTTTTATTCCTTACAAAAAGCTTAATTTCGCCTCACAACACAAATCATAATTTATCTGTGCCACATGTGTATTGTTTTAGCTGAAATAAGGACCATATATGTATACTGCCATTGGTCAGTTTGAAATTCACTGATCCTTGGGTATATAATGTAGGTTTAGCCGTTTGAACATGTCTCGACCACACCACGATCAACTCCATAAAAAATTTCCTTGCAGCAAAAATGTCTTTTCGATTGGTCTGGTTGGAGATTTTATTTGTTGTCCGTGTGTAGTGTGCAGTCTCTTTTGTTTTTGGGTGTTAAGAAGCAGCTTGTATAGCTCCATTTACCATTACTTGCATGTGAAGGTAGAATCCAAGTCCAACAATGAATCTGTAGGCTTAACAGATATGATGATTGATATGAGCTTTAACAGTTGAATAGTACTACAAGTGGAATAACCATTCTATTTTAGGTTTCAAGTTTGTCTTATTTCATGTGTTGATGATAGTTTCTCAATTAAAATAAGTCTACATTACGAAAAGTATTTATGAGCTTATAGTTGTATATGAATATGTCAAATGAGAGGGCCTTTGAGAAATTGAGATGCTTAAGCTAATTTTACTTTTGCCACAGGCTATTATATATAAAACTTGTGATCGTTGCTATTTTTTTTTTATCCTATAAGTTCTTCTAGGGAATTGTATTCAACCTATTTCGAAATGTTGACACAACCACCATTAGTTCATTGCGGTTATTAATTTGCATTAAGACTGCTAAGTTTAGTTTTATGTGCACGCCATTATCAAAAACCTGAATTTTTTTGAAGTGCCAATACAACTTAGCTCTTTTAAAGAAGTGAAGGTTGTTTCTTGCTACAATATTAAAAAAGGATGTATAATTATGTATATCCCACTCATTGTTTCATTATGTTGAAAGCTGTGCCAATTTCACCGTCCAGTCTTCTTTTGGAAATTTGAAAAATATAGCTCTTCTGTTTTCTCTATAAACATAAAACATACTTTTGGAATGATGCCTACCTATTTCATCAGTGCTAGGATGTTATGTAGTTTCTATTTGTGCAAGACACTTAAAATCCATAGTTATAATCATATGTAAATCCATGCTTGAAGGGATATTTATGCTTTAAAGTTTGATATGAGAATGAACAAAACATGGCTTTATAACTTTCTTTGACTTGTAGCTCATGATACAGTTTCAGGGTTCTCCCATCACTCCCGTAAATTCAAACTCTACTACTGCCTCTGACCCATCTGCACCATGGATTTTGTCAGAAGAAATAGATTCAGGGACCAAAACTGCATATGCTGGTGGTGAGTAATAATTTTTATAAATATTGCAGCTTTCTACTTACAAATCATACTACTGGAAGTAGAGATGTCAATGGGGTGGGATGGGAGCTGGGAGTCTTCCCCTACTCTCTGTCCCGTGGGATCTTCTATCAGTACAATTATATTTTAATAAAAATGTTATAAAAAAAATACAATGTGCCATATGTGCCTTATGTAAGATAAGAGTTTCGTTTTTGGCTCACATGGTGATATACATATATGGTCAAATTGTTGATGCCTTGATTATATGAAAAAAAGTGTTGACAGCCTGACTTTTTAAAAAAATATGGCAACATTGTTGGATTTACTGGACACAGTATATATTTTCATCCGTTATGTTTTGGAAATGGACAGAGATTAATGAAAATATAACAGTCAAAAGCCATGAACTGAGGCTTCACGAGCTTAATACACTTGAATGGGACGACCTAGTCGTAGCAAACGATCTTAACACCTCTGCTGTGCCTAATGGAGGTAAATGGTGATTGATTATGCTTTAACACTACCAGTTACATGTCTGAAAAGCACCATAGTTATTATAATTTTGTATTATCATTTTGCAGGAAAAGTTCCCTATTTTGATCAACAAAATCAAATTTTACTGAATGACAGTTTTAGCAATGTAAGATTAGCTTGTTTCTTTTTCAATTTATACACGTTTCCTTTGCTTCTTTTCTTTTTTTTTTCTTCCATTTTCTAGAGATACTTGATTTGTAATAGCTGCTGTTGTAATCTATGTATGATTATCTCACCAGGTAGCCAACAATGCATCTGCAGAAATTCGTACGTTCAATAATTTAACCCAGCCAATTGCAGTGAGCAATAGTATTCCATACAATTTTTCAGAAAGTGTTACTCTTCAGACAATTAGCAATCAAGGATATCAAAATGAGCAGAGGAACCATCCCATCTCTTCAAGTGGTGTTGATTCCTTAAACACTTTGGTCAATGACAGATTGCAAAGTCAGGACAGCTTTGGAATGTGGGTGAACCAAATCATGTCCGATTCCCCTTGTTCAGTTGATGATTCTGCTCTTGGATCCTCAGTTTCATCCGTTAATGAACCGTATTCATCTCTGGTAGTGGATAATCAGCAACTTTCCCTTCCAGAACAAGTATTTAATCTTACCGATGTGTCCCCTGCGTGGGTGTCTTCCACAGAGAAATCAAAGGTTTCCTTTTCCTTTGTTCGTGTATCTACTTGGTAGCAATTATATCTTTTTTAACAGTTATGACTAGTTGATTTCTCGGTCTTTTCATTCAATCTTAACCGTAGAATTCCAAAGCTGTAAACTGTGGAATATAAACTCTGAAGAATATGCACATCTTAAAGTGTATAACTTTGAAGCATTGACACGGACACCACATTCAGCACCGGTAATAATTTGAGAAAATTGAATTATTGAATGTACCCACATGTGTCAGACACCGACGCATATTGAATACCGGATATGCCTTCAATTTGAAGTGCCAATGCTGCATAGGTGTATAAATCATAATTTGAAGTGTCAGTGCCTTCAATTTACTTACTACATGTTATTTTACAATTTTCACTAAACTTTCTAGGTTCCTTTACTTCGTGCAGATCCTAGTGACTGGACTCTTTAATACAGACTATCTGCACCTCCCAAAGTCCAATCTAATGTGTGTATGTGGTGATGCAAGTGTTCCTGCAGAAATTGTTCAGGATGGGGTCTACCGTTGCTGGGTACCACCGCATTCTCCGGGATTTGTGAATCTCTACTTGAGCTTTGATGGCCATAACCCTATCAGCCAAGTTGTTACTTTTGAGTATCGCACTCCTGTTTTGCATGATCCAGTAGCTTCTATGGAAGAGAAGAACAACTGGGACGAGTTTCAACTTCAAATGAGGCTTTCTTATTTGCTCTTTGCTAAACAACAGAGTCTTGATGTCATCTCTAGTAAAGTATCACTTAGTAGACTAAAGGAGGCAAGGGAATTCTCCTTAAAGACATCATTTATTTCCAATACTTGGCAATACTTAATGAAGTCAACTTTAGACAACAAAATTCCATTTTCGCAAGCTAAAGATGCCCTGTTTGGAATTGCATTGAAAAACAGATTAAAGGAATGGCTTTCAGAAAAAATTGTTTTAGGATGCAAGATTACTGAATACGATGCGCAAGGACAAAGTGTCATCCATTTGTGTGCAATTTTGGAATATACGTGGGCAATTACTTTATTTTCATGGTCAGGCTTATCGCTAGATTTCCGGGATAAATTTGGATGGACTGCTCTTCACTGGGCAGCATATTACGGCAGGTATAATACATAAACACCCCGCTTGTTCAAACATGCTAGTTATATAATATAAAAATGATTCATATGCCTTTACCTAATTGCATATGTTTATGTAATAGTAGGCGCACGACATGATATCAGTGAGTACCCTTGCTGACCATGTTTGTCTAAATTTAAATTCTTTCCGGCCTCTTTCTTCTAATAAAATGTTAACTTTTTTAATCCAAGGTAAGTGAGCCGGTGCATTGTCCATGCTTCAAGTCCAAATGACTCATGTGCAAGTGGGTGTATTATATATAGGGAAATGTTAATAAGTACCCCGGGGGCACTTGTTAAGGAATTATAAAAGGAAATATTACCTTGGAAATAGTGTATTATACTTTTTGAAAGTTGAAAAAGTGTTTTTTTCAATACAAATCTTGTCTTTTCTTTCCACTTTTAGTTTCTTAACCAGTGCCCCGGGGGCACCAGTTAACAAAACCCTTGTATATAATATAAAAACCATTCATATCTTCACGTAATGGATTTTTAAGCCTTTCAAGTAGTTGGTTGACTTGGTCCATGACAACACCATTAGTTCTAATGTAAACATTGGCCTAAGAATCCATTTCTTACATGGTTTCAGCATCCAAGTTCCTTTCTGTTTGTAGATAACTAGAGATTATAATAACCTATATGAATGTAGCTTGAATTTAAGTAAAATAGGGTCATGGAACTCTGAATGAAATATTTTTTTCTATATTTGATTTAAACATTGTGTCTTCAGGGAGAAAATGGTTGCAACTTTGTTGTCAGCTGGGGCAAAGCCAAACTTGGTCACGGATCCAACTCACCAAAACCCTGGTGGATGTACTGCCGCTGATCTTGCTTATACGAGGGGTTATCATGGCTTAGCAGCTTATCTTTCGGAAAAGTCTCTAGTTGAGCAGTTCAATGACATGAGCTTAGCTGGAAATATCAGCGGCTCACTGGAAACTAGTACGGATGATCCACTAAATTCCGAGAACCTTACCGAGGAGCAGCTCTATGTGAAAGATACACTGGCAGCTTACCGGACAGCTGCCGATGCAGCAGCACGCATACAAGAAGCATATAGGCAGCATTCCTTAAAGTTACAAACAGAGGCAGTTGAGTTTTCCAGCCCAGAAGCTGAAGCGCGCAAAATAGTTGCAGCAATGAAGATTCAGCATGCCTTCCGCAATTTTGAGACAAAGAAAACGATGGCTGCTGCTGCTCGAATACAACATAGATTCCGCACATGGAAGATTCGTAGAGATTTTCTCAACATGCGCCGTCAAGCTATCAAGATTCAAGTAAGAGCTACACTTACTGCCTTCATCATTACCGATATTTTGTAGCAAGACACGTTATTTATTTATCATTTTTATACTGATCGAGTGAATTAAGATTGATTTCAGTTGATCCTTTATTCGTCAGTTCAGCAACTAAGCTTTAACAAATCAATTGATACAATGCAGGCTGCTTTCAGGTGCTTTCAACAACGGAAACAATATTGTAAAATCATTTGGTCAGTTGGCGTGGTTGAGAAAGCAGTGTTGCGTTGGCGTTTAAAGAGAAAGGGCTTCCGTGGGCTCCGGATTAATACCGAGGAAGAATCGGGAGATCAGAATCAGCAAAGTGATGCAGAGGAGGAATTCTTTCGGACTGGTAGGAAACAAGCCGAAGAACGTGTCGAGAGAAGTGTAATACGAGTGCAGGCTATGTTCCGTTCTAAGAAAGCGCAAGAAGATTACAGGAGGATGAAGTTGGCCCTTAATCAAGCAAAGGTAGTAACAGTTAATTATAATTTGATTATTATTCCTAGGAATTGGAGAAATTGCTTTTGCGCCCTATGTGTTCTTACTTGTAGAATATTCCTTTGTGCAGCTGGAACGGGAATATGAAAAAATGCTTAGTAATGAAGTTGACATGAAAATGAAGAGGTAGTTTAGCCGAAGTTCTTAAAAATGTTGTTATTGTTAGGATGCACACTCAGCAGAACGTGAACGGAGGTTGGTGCTGTTTTTGTATATCAAATAGACTGTAAATTCCCTTCTTTAATATCCTTTCATTGACGATTGGCCTCTATGTGCCGTCCCAAAGTTCAATAAACAGAATAGGTAGACCAAAGGTAGTATATGGGGATGGTAATGAGCTTCTCTAATTCCTTGCACATTAAGACCTCGAAAACTGGAGCTTTAAGCACCCTGGCTGAGGAAATTATCATATTTGTATTGATTTTAGCTATTATGTGCCAGCATATCTTAAATAATTAACACATGTATAAAGACATTTTTACTTGGTACACATGATCAGTTATCTCTAATATTTGTTGTTATGGTACATTTGGAAAAAAGCTAAAAGCAGGAAAAGGGAGACTAAATTGCAGGAAAATGAGGGTTGGGATTGTCTACCTTTGGTGACTTTGTCTCTCTCTCAACTTTCTCAGTCATTTAAATAATTTATTATAATCATCAACATATATATAAGATGCACTGAAGATACCAAATAGTAAATGTAGAGAATCCTTCCCCGAAAAATGGTCTTCATAACTTCTGAGAGCAGAGGTGAAGACAGAGGAGACGCGGGATACTCCAAAACAATGAATTTTTATTTATAAGTCAAGTCATGAGACAGTTGGTAATCCAAGCAAGTGCAAGTACTTCCTCCGTTTTAAAATAGGTGTCACTTTAGCAAAAAAATGTGTTTTAAAATGAATGCCATTTACGATATGAGCAATGGTGGTGCCGACAATTGGGTGATTTTCAAGATGTTTTAGATTCATTACAATCCCTAATATAATGGAAGAAGTTTTCATCCCCCTCCAATCCAAGCACCTTTACTAACCAACTTTAATCCATGAATTAACCCTCGCAAATCCGCCATAGTCGAAGTAAAACGATGAAGATTACAGGTGAAACCACGAATATAACCACCCTTGGAGTCTCTAAACCTCTGCATTCTGGAGTGGCAGAGTGACGAATATGAGTCATTTGTGTTGAGCTTGAAAACATTTGAAGGAGGTGGGATCCACTTAATATTGATCTCATGTTTACTACCTTAAACATAAAAGGGAGGACGAACAATTGTTTTTTTTAATGACATTATAGTGCCGGTTATTAATGGTTTGTTTATTGTTGTACTTATATGCAGATATGCTGACTAACAAAATTTTACACGAGTTACACTAGAATGGCCGGTAAGGGGATGTTATCATGCAAGATACAAAAAGAAATTAAAAAAACGAAGTAAATTTTGTATGGAAAAGATCTTTTTTTCACTTTTAATTTTAAGAGATTGATTATTCAAATTCCAAAATAAAGGAGCTTTTAAAAATGATATAAATTTTGATTGCTCATTTAACATATATCTGGTCCAAAAAATATCTCTGATTTTAGGCAAAAAAATATATAAATATCTCTAAACATTAGGCAAAAAAAATATAAATATCTCTAAACATTAGGCAAAAAAAATATAAATATCTCTTAAACATATATTTTTCTTGTATTTTATTTTTTAAAAATAAACGATATTTATTTATTTAATTAAATTGATAAAGTACATCAATAGAATGTAAATTAGCTAAAACAAAAAGATAATTTGCGAACAAACTCACAACATTTATGTAAATTGCATAAAACTCCGTAACAAGACGGAAAAGTAAAATCCCTAAAAAAAAAGACAGAAAAGTAAAACGTCACACAACTACGAACAAAGACGGCAAAAATCACAACAACAACAAAAAAAATATACATAAAAATCACTTATTTAAATAATAATTAGTAAAGAGCACACTGTTTGGAAGATTTCGAGTCAAAAATTGACATTAAATCACTCTTTATGGATGAACGAGAAGAAACATGGTTTTAGAAAGTTGGACGGAGGCTGAAGAGAGAAAGTTGGTAGTAGTATTTTTCTATACACGCTCAAAATCGAATTTCTATCTACATACTCAAGGGTTCCTTAATAAAAAAAAATAAAAAAAAAACCTACATACTCAAGGGTACTGTAAAAAGAAAAACTATATATTTAAGATACCTAATTGTCAGCCAATCGTGTTGTACTTGTACCATCTTGACAAAGAGGGACAACTATCATATTCAATATCATTGATACCAAGTGTCCTAACATTACTGCAGCCTCCTATATTTGGCTTGGCTTCTGAACGAAGAATATGAATAAATGTCCTGAAGATTGTTAACCAAAGGAAAAAGCACTGCCCAACAAACACAAAGCATTTGTAACATTCAAGCCACTATTATTAATTCTGCAATTTTAATAACCGATATAGACTGCAACACAAGATTTTCAACTTCTACATGCATGTTTCAGAACTAAGAAAAACTAATCAAAACTGCCATTCAACTATTATTATCCAATTTACATGAGCAAAGTATAAAACTACAATGCTAATGTTGAAACTGTATCAGCACGATGATATAATCGAGTACTACGAGCAAACTTGAACTGTATCCCTATTTAATATACTGAGAAAGCCACTGAAAGCCTTCACCATATCCCATCTTGCGAACAATACTACACATGAACACCTCTAAAGGACGGACATTGGAGTCAGAAAGATTAATCTTGCCCTTGCCTGTAGTGAAGTTAGTCAAGCCCAAATTATGACGTAACTCATCCTCTGATGCAGCATAAGGAATGTCAATCTTGTTTCCTAAGATAAGGAAAGGTACATTTCCTAGTGACTCATCAGCAAGAAGAGCATCCAGCTCCTTCTTTGATTCTGGAAATCTTTCCTTGTCAAATGCATCAACCAGGTAGACTACAGCATCCACCTGTACCATATGAAATCTACAATTAACATGAAAGCCACAGAATACCACCACATGATTACATTCACGCTTACATGATATCAATGCATATGATTACGTTAAGGACAGTCGTGCAAAAACAAACACATATGATAACATTCAAGACTGACAATTCAGATTAAAGACGTGTCAAGTATCCAACACACCGAAAAGATACCAACACATGTGGTTATATTTAATCACTTTCATTTTCTTAAACTATTATAGGTGTATGAGCGTGTGCGTCAGTGATTCATTGCTCGGTTCACAGCACACCTATAGAACACTGACAGTGTACAACTAGTAATATAGCCAAGCATAAGTGTTTTCGAAACAAATACAAATTGTTCCTATTTGAGGCGTATCAGACACTATGGGTTATTATATTTTAAAATAGTCAATGAAATTAAAAATCTTATGTTAGTCCTTATGAACCCCTAAATTTAAATGTGGTTGAGAATTTTAAAATTCAGAATTTCAAAATTGACATGATCCAACAATTTTATGACTAAATTAACAATTCATTAAATTAATTAATAAAACCATTTATAAAAGAAATGACCTGAGCATAATAGTCCCTCCAGACCCTACGAGCAATTTGGTGACCACCCAAATCAAAAGCTTTAAACTTTATCTTCCCAATACTCAATTCTTCCGAAGTAGGATGTTGTGTTGGTTGATGCTGAACTAATCTCTGCAAAATATTTCAATTAATTAATACTTCTTGAGTTGCATGATGAAAAAACATGATAGAATAGAATAAAAAATACCTCGTCTTTGAGCATGTGAAGCAAAGTTGTTTTGCCAGCATTATCTAACCCTAGGAATAAAATTTTGGCCTCTTTTTGCCACAGACCAAGGGTAGCAAGAATTCCATAAAACCAATCAAAAAGAAACATTTTATTTCAGAAACAAAAACAAAACACTTTTTCTTTCTTTTATATATTGTGTAGTTTTTGTCTTCAGCGTATATATAGTGGAGGGTGATTCAATACTTGTTACGGGTGTATCCTGTAAATTATGCGAGGGCCGTGGGGAATGGTAACTTGGAGTAGCCGGTTATTGGGAAGAAATTCCAGTTGTAGGGGTTTGATTGGTTGGTACGCGTCATCGGGTGTGATAATTTAGTAATTGTTCTAATTAAAACCAAAGATCACAGTCACGTCAAAAAACAAACCCACAGATTTACTCTAATTAATTAATTAATAATTTAAACAAAAAAGACTTTCTCTTATTTTTTACTTCAAAAAATGGCACGAGATTTTCTCAATTTTTATTTTTTGTTGCAGATTTTCTCAAATTATTTTTTGAAGGAAGATTTTCTCAAATTATTAACCATGAATTTTAAGCCTACCTCAAGAGTTATTGTGAGTTAGCTCTCCACAAAAAGAATCTCCTGTGTAAACATTGGAATCATCTTTGAAATTTTTATTTTTTTTTAAATGTAGGAGTAATTTTATTTTTTTCTTTCGCATCGGTTTCCGACCTACTAAAGATGGACGATCAATCCAGCTCGTGCGTAGAGGCATGCGCACTGATCAAGCGTTGTTTCCTCTGGGGAATCGAACACAATATTCCCCAGATACGTCCTTTGAAGGAACTTCTTGTTACTGTAGCTCAAGCAACTTGGTTATGTTAACAAGTGTTAAGGATACTTTTAAAAAATAAAATAATTATGAAATTTCATATAAAAAAAGTAATTTTTTAATCTTTATATATCTAAATGTTAAACAGTGTTGTAAGCAACCTGATTAACCCTAATCCCGCCCTTTTTTGAGGGTTTTGAAAAATATTTAGGAAAAAAATCTCTACAGAGATTCGAACCCATGCCATTTTGGTTACTTTAAAGTATTTTAACTATCAAGTCATTTGCTATTTTTGTGATATCTTTTGGCTTCCACAACATGATATCCAATATTAAACTCCCTTTTCAAAAAGCCAATTAATTCCTTTTCCTTTTTTTCCAAATGGTTTCGTACCCTTTTTTCTCCTTTCAACTGATACTTATATATGAAACTCTACAAAACCCCGTACATCATACGGGTTAGAGTCTAGTCTTTTAATAAGTTGAATGCAGTTTCCAAGATTCCAAGTTGAAATAAGAGTAGAAAAGAGAATAATTTACTAAAAAATCAATTATGATTTTGGGCTTGTCTAAGTTACAGCCTGATGGGAGAGCCCATCTCAGTCTCCACCCGGTCCATTTGTTTCAGAGTCACACATATATAAACTCCCTCTAGTTCTCTCTGATCTTGTTCCGCCAAGAAAAACCCTAGGGCAACCGCATCTTCTGAATTAGGTTTCGCCTCCTTCAATTTCTCTAATTTTCAATTCGTATATCGTCCCCTTATCTCTTCTTAACTCTTCTTGTGTTGAATTTCAGTAATGGCGAAGTCGAAGAATCACACCGCTCACAACCAGTCTTACAAGGCTCACAAAAATGGCATCAAGAAGCCAAAGAGGCATCGCCACACTTCCACCAAGGGTGTATGTATTCTCAGTTTTCAATTCTTTTATTGATTTTGAAATTATCGATTTCTATTGATTAATGATTTATTTTTGTTTTATAACTGTAGATGGATCCAAAGTTTTTGAGGAACCAGAGGTATGCAAGGAAGCACAACAAGAAAAACGGTGAAATCGCTACTGAAGAAGAGTAAATTGTTAATCTATATTGGGGATTTATGTACTTCCATCTTAGACTTGTTATGTTATTTTGATTTATGTAGTGAATTTGCATTACTCTGTTACCAGTTTGCTGGTTTTTGTTTAAGACCAATGAAGTTTTATTAATGAATATTTAGTGTCTTGTGTTTTTTTAATTATAGTTATCTTAATTGCTCGGGCCAGATCTCATTTATTTCAGCTTTGTGCTTTATCCTGATTATTTTGAGCAATTTGGCATGCGTATAGACCTCAATTTAGTTTAGTCTGAAACATAAAACAGAAAATAGCACTTTATGCATGATATGCACCTTAAAGCTTTGTTAAGCTCTGTTTGTGAGCTAGGAGAGAAAGGGAGGGCTTTAGGGTGGAGGTGGGAAATATACGAGAAAATATAATTGAGAAATATTTCACGAGTTTTAAATTGCCACTTTTTTTAGATAGGAGTTGAATCAATGCTTACTATCAATATTTTTTTATATGTCAAGATTATTATATTATAATAGCATAGATTGAATTTGTTTACTCATTTAAAACCTTCAAAATCCTCATTGGATACAATTTGAGTTCCCTTTTTTCAGAAGGATTTTGTATTTTGAACAAAATGTGCCCCCTTTAACCCTCAAACAAAGATTTAGTGTTTTAGCTTGGAGGGCTTGTAAGAAACAATTTATCACTATTGTTGTTAAAAAAATTATTACCCTCTAAAATTCATTAATGTTTTTCTATTTTTTGAGTTCTTCCAAATGTTGGTTTTTATTCCTGTGCGCCTGCATCCTAGTGCTAATCTTGGTTTTTCTGAGATTGCTGAGATATCTTAGTCACAGTTTTATGCATGTATTTAGATAACTGTGTTTTTAGCATAATTAATAATTTGCTAACATTATTAAGCTTTACAAATAACAGTTTTTCTTGGTGACATTTGTAGTAGACTTTCATTTTGATTGCACCTGTCTTGTTATATGAACGTAGGTTGGTTTGTAACCTTATAATAGACGCATTTCATCAGTCTGCAGTCTGTACGCTATGTGCAGATGTTTTTGTTTTTATTCAATTAGTCAATAGCTATGATTTGAAATTTGATCTTGTTTACTATTTGATTTGAAACTATGATTTTGATATTACTATATTGTATAGTTCAAGGCATATTTCATGGGTGTTTTGAAAATCTAATTTGAATGAGTTAATGAAGTGTAATTTGTTATCACTGTGGATATGCTAGAATCATGGTGACCTATCATGATTTTGCAAAAGCTACACCAAATTCTTTGCAAAACAGCGGTGGATCACCCGTGATTTTGGTATAATCTTGATATCGAACATAATACATTTTGATGTTTGTAAGCTGTTTTTTCCTTTAATTTCTTGCAGTAAGTTTTATAGCTTTTAGAAATATACCGAGGAAATGAATATACTCAGATTCCTCGGTGGTGGTAATGCATGTTTACATGGGAAACCCCCAATATTTTCCTCATCATTTCCCCAGAACCCCGCTGTTTGCCCCCGTTGGCTCTAACTATTCCCCTTTACGTGTAAAACTTATTCGGTGGAATTAAGAGCAGCACAATTAGTGTTTTGGCGTCTGTTTCTGTATCACCATCTTCTTTACTATATTATGGGTGTATTTGTGAAAAACAAGTTCCCCTGTCTAAGGAAACTTGTTATGAAGATAATGCAGTTTTCACTCTTTACTAAAACTGCATGTAAATGTTTAAACATTCACTAGTATTACACTTTCGGGTAAGTCTCTTCTATAATCTGTTGATTCATATTCATAATATACACATGCCTGGTAGTATTTGTCATATGGTATGCATAGACAATCCATTACAAGTGTTTCAAGTTACTACTAATAAATATGGACCGGGTCAGCTGGTTCAATCTGTTGGACCGGGAATCTGACCTCTGACCAGTCCAAAACACACTCAAAATGGATTGTTAATTAACCGGAACGGCGAAAACTAGTCAAAATTGGTGTTAGTAGTTTGTGTTGGACCACAATTATACAGCACTTGTTTCCTCTGAGGATTATCATGTAATTGGCATTTAAAGTACCTTAATATGCTCTGGTTTACTCGTACTTCAGCTCTTGCTTTTGTTTACCTTGAATATTGTTGATTTGGTCTTGTGCTTTGTATATCCAAAATCATTTTTTAATCATTTCTTTATTAATTAATGAATTCACGTGTTTCCTACCAGCTACCAAGTGTCATCCAAATCGATTTGTAAACCTCAAATCGATTTGTAAACCTTTATTAATTAATGAATTTACGTGTTTCTTTATTAAACTTTCTTTGTGAAGGCATTTTGTGGGTAGTTTCTGATGTTTTAAGAATTTAATTGTTGTGCAACTTCAGGTCAAAAATTACATTGTTTTCTCTTTTGATGAACCAACTTTACAAACTTTTCTGTTCGGAATACAAGTTTTTGTTAGTTAAAAAGTCAAGCTTATTTTGTTTTGACAACCCTTCTTTGCACATACAAACCTCAAATTTAAAGGACTTGTGCGTGACCAAAATAACTTAAATGATCAACTGTTACTAACCTCAAACTTAAAGTCGTCTGATGTTTAGTCTATAGATATACTTTATAGTTTATAAAGTGTTTTTATGAATTTTGACCCCAACTCTTGCATTATAGAAACCATTTTTATACTAAAGTACATGTTAAGTTTTAATGACCCTCGTTGCTTTTTCTTTATTTATTTTTTAAAATTTTTTATGAAACTTCATAGATTCGATCTACTCGTTAATAATTATTATCAATTTGGCGAAATATAATGTAATTGTGAAAACAGTTACTCGAGTCAATGCTTCTGTCATGATTTAAACTCCACTCATGATGAATTTGTTTACATTTTAGGATAAATTTTTGAAAGTTTGAAACAACAATTATTTCCAAGTTTTTGTATGTAGTTCGTGCGTAGCCAAGGACCCAAGTTCTTGGATTTTTCCTATTGCATCATCGTTATTTACAAACAATTTTATCTTCTTAAATTCAGCATACATTAATAATTTGTTTACAAAAACACCCTTATTAAATACTTCCACTGTTTCTAAATATAAGCAAAGTTGACTTTTTAGATTCATTCATTTAATGATGTATGTGGTTCATTATATGGACCACATACATCATTAAATGAATGAATCTAAAAAATCAATTTTGCTTATATTTAAAAATGGAGGGAGTATACCATTGAATAACGTAAACACTCTACAAAAATGATTTATTTAAGGGTCTTGCTAACCAGTGTCCTCAGGACAATGGTTAAGGAATCTATAAATATAAGTTTTGTCTTGAAAATATAAGATGTTACTTTTGATAAAGTAATGGTTACACAACTTTTTAATGAAAACTTACTTGTTTTGGATATTTAACCATTGTCCTCGGGGCACTAGTTAGCATTCTCCTTTATTTAATATTACCAAGACAAGATAAATATGTACTCCCTCCGTTACTAACTAATTATAAGTAAATTTGACTTTTTAGGTTCATACAATTAATGATGTATGTTGTTCTTCTTAATACCAATGATTTTCGTTAGATAAGTTAGATGTTTTGATAATAAGAAATCAATGGAGTAAACATCAATAAATAGTAATGATTTTACAGCAATAACAACTCTTACTAATGACAGGTAAGTGAAGATAAGATTATTGTGATGAGTTAATTCAAATGTGAGTATACCAAAAAATAGTAACGACCTTTCAACAATAACAACTACTACTAATGGTAGGTACTAAGTGACTGGATAAGATTGTTGTGATGTGTCAATTCAAATGCGAGTAAATACCAATAAATACTAATGACCTTTCAACAATAACAACTCCTACTAATGGCAAGTAAACGACTAGATAAGATTGTTGTGATGTGTCAATTCAAATGTGAGTTAGGGTCTTACATTAAATGCACAGAGAAATATATGAGCAAACAAAATGATTCATGTCAAAAGGAAAGAGAAGTGTTAAATGATAATTTGTAATTTTCCATGTTCCTAGGTTCCTTAATGTATCTAGTAGTCTATTCATGTATCAGTAAGTTCCAGAGAATGACATTTAATATTTCTAGGTGCATTCACTTATTTACTAGAACTTTCTATGCATCAGTATAACTAGAGGTTCTATGTATTGACAAGGTATTGCAATGAAAAGAAACATTATTGCCAATTTATAACTTTCACGTTTTATGTTCCTTTTATTCCTCTTTCTCCAACAGTTTTGGTACCAGAGCAGCCTGGTTTATTTTTTAAAAAAAGGAATGGCAACGTCAAATTCAAATTCAATCTTCTCTTACACAACAAATCAAATTCCGGTTTTCAATGGTGAACACTATGATTACTAGAATTCTCAAATGGAAACTATATTTATCTCTCAAGATCTGTGGGATGTGGTTGAAGACGGATACGAAGAACGCCCAATTCGAAGAAACGCTTCCTCGATTGCAGAGAAAGAGAATGAATACAAGGAGAATGTGAAGAAA
>Ga0315915_1000086_pt1 | contig 64128 bp, 38 predicted proteins | sample MpolbnodulesMG_FD_207738 | JGI IMG/M metagenome (GOLD analysis project Ga0315915, IMG submission 207738) | Medicago polymorpha root nodule microbial communities from Los Angeles, California, United States - branched nodules | ecosystem: Host-associated > Plants > Roots > Nodule | place: USA... | reverse complement strand
TAAGTGTATATATTGTATTGTCCGTCAAAAAAAAAAGTGTATATATTGTATTAAGGTGAATATAACATAATTGCAGTAACCCACCTTAATTTTTCAAAAACTATAATATGTACCATGATTCTAGTCTATCTATCGTGATATCAACTGTAGGTTAAACTTGAAAGTTTATGATTTAGTAGGGATTAAATAGAAAAAATTCAAACTATCATATAAGCTACGTTGCTTTTTGTTTGGACAAAAGTTGTTGATTAGTCTTTAAAAGAACTTTTAGGACTAGTTGAACATGGTATAATTTGTCGTTAATTGTGAGAAACTATATTAATTCCAACTTAACTTTATTAATAAAAAAATGTATGCAAATTAGGATTCAAATAAGTGAGTAGACAAGTTTGGAAAACAATGAAGGACAAGTTAGAAAGGGAGTTGTATGGTACATAGTTAGTAGTGATCGTAATGAAGTTCATGTTATATTGGCTACTTCCTGGCTATTGGTCCACAACAACAGGTTCGTAGAAAGCACAGATTGTCCTTTGACACCTTTTTCTTGTCGTTTGTTTCCTAAAAATAGAGAACAATGCCGTTTATTCTCCGACCTGTATGTGTTTGGCATTTCAGTGGAGTGGAGCGTTTGTACAACCCACTCGACCCACATAAAATTAATTTCAACATGTCACTTTTAATGTGACCAAAGAGCCATTTTAATGAGACGCTTTTCTAAATGAATTGAAGTTGTAAATACATCCCTAGTGTCCTTCTTATTAGTAATTTTATATACCAAATTGATCAACAGAAAACTCAATTTAAAACTAAATTGTCGGCTTAAAAATTGATTTAATGACCAAGATGATTGATAAGAGATACTTGAAAGTATTTATAATTTTGTTAAATTTTGAGATTGTAGTGATAGTGTCTTTGACATTCAAGATTCAACGACTAAAATAATTGTTTACCACATTACTCGTTTTAAAATATAAAATATGGTAAAAAATAATAATATAGTCATTTATATTAAGTATATTGAATATATATTTTTCAAACTTTTTAAAATGTAAGCTCATTGATCAACATATTAGGAGAATGAGGGAATCGATTCTATGGTATCACATGAGAGTCTAGTTAAATTCTTGCCCTTGATTTAGTAGAGAGGAAAAAAAAGAAATGAGAAATTTTGAAATTAAAAATCGGAAAAAACATATTTTAAAGGTAGAGATTTTTCCACTTGAGAAGACACAAGAGAAAAAAAAAATTGGGTTCTGAATGTTTTGATGCAACCTAAGGTTTTCAAATTGGTTTGATCGCGATCATCTCTGAACTAGTAAGATGTGTTATTTAACATATTGCTCACGACCTTTTGATGACTAATTTTTGGCGTGTGTTGTTTCAACTTGTCATGTGTGCGTTGGCAATGAGGAAAAAGTTGAATGGTGAATGATCTCTCCAAAGAATTTTTTTCACAAATAAGATAAAAAGTACTTTGGAGGAAGAAGTCCGTATTGAACAACATGCTGTAACCATTGTTGCTAATTAGTAATTCCATTGAAACTATTTCTTTTTTATTTTACAAACGAAACTATTTCTTTGACATGCCTCACATTTTAAACAGTTGTGAACAAAACTTTTGACTATGAAAATTGTAAAAATCCTAAAAATTGTATTTTATTTCTCCAAATTCGAAAAAACAAGAAAATTGAGTGAACACTTTACACCATTCAGACTTATTTTATTTTTTATACAAAATGCCACACTTCTCATAATCATTAAACTTGAAATTAATGTCACACTTCTTATAATCTTTAAATTTGAAATTTTGAAAGGTTTTTGAGATCACAAGGGGACGATAAATTTTCATAAATTTTCAATAGGAAAATAGGACATGATCAAAAGGTGCAACCTAGAAAATCTATGTGTACGTGTAGCTCATCATTACATCAAACGCCCACAAGGCATGCATCTGATAAAGAATGATCGTGCTTGATGATTGTTATATGCGCTCTCAATTTAGCTCAACAGTCCCTCAGTTTATTGGAACATAACTTCAAATCACACAAAATATATTGGGATTTCGATCCAATCGACTTTGTTTGCATTGGAGACCTCCTTATTTCTAAGGTTGGCCAATACACATGGCGCATGGAGCAATTTCCATCGTGCTTACTTGATATTTAATTCTTTAACACGTGCTCTTAAAACACTTGTTAACATTTGTCTTATAGTTATCTTCATGAACAATTTTTCACTCACCACCGAACAAGAGTGAAGAATTTAACAACTAGAATTAAGATATATTGATTTAAGCCAATCAAACACAGGGAAAATTTGTACCATGTGTCAAATAATCAAGTACTGACGAAGATAATAGGAATTAATAACTAGTACTAAACCAACAAAACCATAAAATAATTCCATGTCTGGTTTCTCTAGAAAAGATCCTCAAATCACATTGGGGAGGTGATGTTGTGTATATTATCATGTATTAAAATGCTAATTGAATTATAAAGCTACTCCCAAAAGCTACAGCTTGGACATTCACATGGGTGTGCATTTGAAGCGAGGCTCTGGGATACAAAAACAAGTAGAAATATATGGTAACTCTTGTGTGTGACCAAAATGTCACTCCCCATAGATGGCCCCAGTAGGCTGTAACCCAGGCTTCCAGGTTCCAGCATTGCATCACATAAGCCTGTTCAGAAAAATGTTTTTACCTCTGCAAACGAAACATGTACTTAAATAAATGAGACTTTGAACGCAATTGATTTCATAAAAGATATAGTAGTATTTGATTAAGATCGAGTTTAATGTGTAATAATTTGTTCGGATATGTTTTCCTCTAAAAATAAGAGCCTGTTTGGAGACACAATGGAAATAGCATTAACACAGGTGCAGAAAGTCTTCCTTCCAAGATGTATAATCACTTTTACCTAGTAAGTAAATAAGACCTGTATTTTTTACCTAACTCAATGCCTAATGATTTCCACATGTGTGATAGCTTTTCACGGTGTACCCCAATTTTACCTCACCCAGTGTCTAGTCAAACGAGCTTTAAGTCAATTGATTATACTGCACAGAATCTACATAGGACCCACAATCTGATTTGATCTCCCAATCCCAACTCCCATTTTCCAGTAACTACCAAACTCAAAAACAAAATGGCATGCTCCCAAAAGACTCTTTACAGACACAGGCAAAAGTAAAAAGAAAAAGAGAACCAGTTTGGATTCTGTATACATCATTGAAAATCCAAACAAAACTAACCCAGCTGCCCCCCACCCAACCCCGGAGAATTAATCAATGCACCGAACTTATCCAGCATTGCATTATTACATCCAATAGAAGCCCTACACTGGGAAGTCAAATGTACACTACACACGGCAATGGAAAGGGATCTGGCTTCTCAGAGTTTAAAATAAGCAATATATCCAGCTTTGTGTTGGGTTATCCCATATTTGGGTGAGAAACGAAACTTTTCTTTCACTTTACATTCTACCTATTTAGAAGAGTCCGTTTAAAAATAAAACTTTAGAAGAGTCACATTCCACAGAAGCCACTTTAATTCCTTCTTTGCATTGAGGTTTTAATATACTTCTAATCAATAAAAATATCAGGATTTCTTCTAATCAATAAAAGTGTTAGGATTTCTTCTAAACCCAATTTACCCATATTACAAGCGGCGCGTCTCAGTGAAAAACTGCGACGGGAATGTGAATCCCAGCCCACTTCTGGTTCCCGGCCGCTCCAGGTGGGCGAGCGGGTTCCAGGTTCCAGGTTCGCGTGCTCCGGTTCCCTCCCCAGGAAAATCATGATTTTGCCCATAAAATCTGAATCGTTTGAAGGGCAATTAAGGTTTCTTGCAAAACCCTAACACTTTTATCTCTTCTCCTTTCCATTCTCTTTCTGTATCCACCATTTTCAACCCTCACCTTCATTACATGTTCTCTGTTTTTTTTATCAATGTTTTTTTTGTTTGTTACATTGGAATTAGCTACTACTTGAATAGACATTAAAAGACATATTGAATCTCTAACTAGTAATTGTTTTATCATATCTTTTTTTGTTCTCTGTTTTTTATACAATCCTCTGTTCTTATACAATCTATCCTTTGCAGTCCCAGCAATCCCGCTACCCGGGATCCCACCATCCCCTTGTGGGGTCCGCACCGCTATATAGGATTGACTACCTAGATTACAGCAGAAATATTAGCACAACAAAATTGTTGTCCAACACGAACTTGAACTTGGATTACATGCAAATGTGGGTTCCTGCATTCATGCAATCAGCCACAATGATGGCCATTGAACCAAGATCAAACGATGCAGATTTCAAACAGAGTTCTTTAGTTTTTTTTAGAGAGAAAAAAAAAACACAATCGAGCTTGAAATCTACACTGTCCTATGTGGCTGACTGCGAGAAGGCGGAAACATAGAACTGCATGGAATCTGAATTCATCCAAATAAATAGTTATAAATGGTAAATTTTTAAATGGTGCTAAAATAAGAAGTACGATTTTTGAAGTTCATATAACTTCACGTACATGTTTAGATTCACGGTTTGGGTTGTATTGACAGTGAATTTGACATAATCACGATGACCCGCTGTCATTTTGCAAAAACTACACAGTAGAACTTCAACAAAATCACTATGCCACCTCGATTTTGTTGAACCCAACTAAATTACAAGCATGCTCGTAATCAACACCAAAGAAATTTTCAGAAACTAGTCAATAAAACAGGGTACATTTCTAACGAATCTCATCCTCTAAATCTCATTGACAAATCAGCCTAATTCTGTGAATCTAACATCCTAATTCAACACAAACATGTAATCAAAACCGCAAAAGCAAGAATAGCAAAAACGAAATAACAAATTCAGATCCAAAATGCAAACTAAACTGCATCAATTAATCATTAATCAATAGTACAATAATCTCTTAGCATAAAAAATATCACATAACTATAAACCCTAAGCAATTAGCTTTGGATCTAATAAAAAAAAATCTGCAACAATTTCAATTCAACCAACCTCATAATAGAAAACTCCACCAAGTCACAGATCCCACCAATTACACGCGTTGAATCGCGGCATTAGCAGCGGCAGCACCACCTAGAAACGATAAGAATCCCGAACTACTCACCTCCTGATCATCAAGAAACAAATCTTCCGGAACACGGAACGCACCATGCGCAGACACAATCGCCAATCCAACCATAAGCGCAGAGATCAACAACGATCCAACGGTTGTAAGAAACACAACGAAAATCGTTAGAACCACAAGAATCCCTAGCGTTTCACGATCTGCAAACGTGCGTCCGAAGAGAACGAGAGGTTGATCGGAAGGACGGAAGAGGTAGAGAAACGACCACGAAGCAAGAAGACCGAGAAGAACGAGCAAGGAGAATGGATGTGTGATTAGGGAAACAGCGAGAGCGAAGATGATTAGGGTTAGGTAATTGACACGAAAGTATGTGAAATTCTTGCGGATTCGGGAGTATGCTTCGGCGAGAGTTTCGGGACGGGAGATGGAGGAACGGTCGATGAGTTCGGACCAGGGACGGCGTTGGGAGAAGGCTTGACGGAGGGAGGAGGAGATGCGGGAGATGAAGGCGCGGAAAGCGGGGGTGGCGATCGGTGGTTGAGATTGGGTGGTGCTGGTGGTGGATATGGTGGATTGGGAAGTGGAAACGGGGAGTGTCGGTGGAGAGGACATGGTGGCGCGTGAATCTCCGATTAACGCGCGTGAGTTTGAATGATAAGGAGAGGTAGTGGTTTTGGGGATTTTGGGTTTGAGTTTGTGAGAAGAAATGTGAAAGATGTAAAGTTATGTTTGGTCAAAAATAACGTTGCTAATATGGGATGTGCTTATTATATTTTGAGATCAGAGATGTAAAACTTTTTTTTTAAAAAAATAATAATAGAATAAGCTAAATAATGCTAGTGTATCATAATAATTGAAGGTTATCCATCAATTTTGTTTTTTACTTTTACATTTACTTTTTACTCAAAAACTTTTACATTACTTTTAGAAATAATTTTACATGACATTGTATTTTATTATATTTCGTTCTGAAATATCTGAGTTCGATTTTATATGTTATTTTTGGATTAAATATCATATTATTATGACATCTTTTCACCATAAATCAAGGGTTATAACAGAAGAAAAAAACATTATATTTCATTATCTGTTATTTTCTACTTTTTTCTTTCACATCACGTCTTTTCAATTCAAATATATAGTTACCAATTTTTTTTTAATTTAAATTAGGTTAACTCATTATTTATTAAAAATGCAAATATAATTTAGAGGGGACCCAAAATCTCTACGAGGACCACGAGAGAAAGACACTTTGGTCATATCATAAGTACATCTATTAGTTTGTTGAGTGGTGAAAATAAACTAAAATGTTACAATTAGATAAAATAGCTCTACAATATTCTATAATGAAGCTTGACATTGAGCACATCATCTACAATTTGTTTACAATCTAATTCAAAAATAACATTTTTTATCACGAAATCAGTGATCCATTGACGAGAATGTAGTAAACCCCAAGCTTCACATACCATAACTTGAAGTTTCGTATGTCATTATTGTCATGACAAAATTGTCTTGGACATCTCTAAGACACTAATGCCTGAGCAAACTAATTGTTCAATTGTGTTGGGGAGTCTGAGGAACGTTTGGAACGACAATGTGCTAAACGTCTAGGACCCGCTATGAGAGAGACACCACGCTCGTACCCAAAAACCCTAAGGCAATGGGTTTATGGATCTTCTCTCTTATATATCCAATGTTTGCTCCATTTCTAGTCGATGTGGGACATTATCACTCACACTTGATTTCCAACAACCTTCCCCTCAAGTGTGACTCACCCACATCACTAGGATGATCCATACTAGGATCCCGCTCCCCTAGCAAGTCTAACCAGGCTCTGATACCAGTTTGTTGGGGAGTATGGAGAGCGCTTGAAGCGGCAATGAGCTAAACGCCTAGGACTCGCTAAGAGAGAGACACCACACTCTTACCCAAAACCTTCAGGCAATGAGTTTATGGGTCCCCTTAAGTGTGACTCACCCACGTCACTAGGATGATCCAAGTAGGATCCCTCTCTCACTCCCTCAACAAGCCTAACTAAGCTCTGATACCAGTTTATTATAACAGGACGCGAGAATAATAACAATAATAGTAAAATATAGAATGAAAAATGACATAAGATTTAGCGTGGTATCCATAAATATGCTGAGTGATGACTAATGCAGAGCTACTGAAAAGAATTTTACTATAATTGATAATTACAAATTACAAATACGGAATAGTAGAGGTAACGTCAGCTATAGCAAAAGCCACCAACTATTGGTGCAAGCAATACTAACGCACAAAGTTTTTATTTATATGGTCAAGTCTTTGCATATTTATTCATATTATTCGATGTGGGACATTTTTCCAACACTAATTCAAGGCATATTTCAATACAAAGGTTGCACCATCAACGTTACACTTTAAAAACCTTTATGAAGGGGATTTGCAAGTGGCATTAAAGAATGAGATAACCTAGTGTTAGTCTTGTGATTTGAATGAGCATGTTGCCATTAGTTTAATAAATTAACATCTCTAATAACAACTCCTTTAATTGTCTCGAACTTTCCCATTTCATAGCTTTGCATTTCTTTTCGCTTAATACTACTTCAAACTACCAAAACAAAAATGGACATTTCAGATTCATTGAAAGAGTTCTACACCTTCAAAAATATCACCAAATCCCTCTCCATATGTTATTTCTTGTGTTTTTCTCATCTTCAACTCCATCATCCTGAGACACCTTTTCGCATGGTTCATCATCCGCCCTTCAATGAAAACGTGTAGAAGACACACCACATCATCTAATGTGATGGTCATCTTCCCCATTGACATGTAAAAACTGCTAGTCTCATCATGCCACCTCTCGCACAAAGCAGTAATCATGGCATGATAGTTGGGTACCCCATAAACAACAAATCATGCAGACCACTCATCCTTACAGGATCCCAAAACGATAATTGATTCTTTAATTGGCACTAGAGATCAACCACCTTAGACCCAAAACCATAACTGATCTCAAAACCATAATTGATTGTGTGATGGACCCTTACTTGTAATTGAAATAAAAGTTGAAGTTGATTTGGTTGTGTTTGATGAAGTTCACACTTAGAGGGATGAAATTCGCACTTGCTTTTTATTTCGAACATTATGGCAAAAGCTTCTGACTGTTCGTATGAAAATTAAAACTCTGTGTGAGTTAACTTCCACTGGTACCAAGCGTAAGTTAACTTCTGTTGGGGTTAAGCGCAAATTAACTCACAATGGGTCCTGAGTAACAATTAACTTACATTGAGGTTAATTGTGGAAATTCGGGGTGGAAATGAGCAATTTTGAAAGGGAGAAGAGTAAAAGTCCCCTAGTTATTTATAGCTTAACTTTAAAGGACAAGTAGAAGTAGCCACCACTTTTCATCTTCTTCCTGTTTCATTTCTCATCCTTTTTCCACTTTGGTTTCTCCTGTTCTTCTTCTTATATTGTGTGACACCTCTGTATTATTTCTTACCAGTTTTCTTTTCTTAGTTTGTGAGAGTAAGAGTTGGTCAGAGGTGCAAAAAGAAATATTCAGAGTGTGCAAAGTGCAAAAATATAAGATTTTATGTGTGAATTTTAAAAGTTAACCCTCAACTATGTGTAGAACCGCCCATGGATCCCACCCAACATGGCTCACCAAACTCCGAAATGTTCTTAAGTAAACAATTCGTCTATCTTTAAATATGATTTTTTTAAATGAGTTTAAAATATAGACGATTTGTTTGAAAGAATCCGAGTTTGATTTTTAGGTGAAACAATTCTTATCCAAATTTTATTTACTTCCCAGCCAAATTCTTATTTATTAATGGCCCCGTCCCATATGAATCAGATGGTTAACACAAGAGAAAAACTCAATAATGATTTTTTTAATTGAGTCTCTAAGACCATACACAACAGAGCACCCCAGTTTAAGTGCTTAAATGAGACCCCTTTGTCCACATCAGTTATTCTACAATAATACTTATTAAGCACCAATTTTCTTCAACCCAGCACCACAAAAGGAATTACTAAATAGGTCCCACAAATAATTATATATCATTACGTTTCAATAAAAAATTATTTATCTCATTATGATTTATTAAATGGGGTCTACAAAAAGTGAAGAGAGAGAGAGGTTGCTTCTACGGTCATCCTTCTCAATAGACACTCAAATATTATACTCCACAATGGAGGTGCCTATTTAATATGGTGCTAAATAGGTGAAACATCAACCATTGTGGATGATCTTATATATTAAAATAAGCATGACTAATTTAATCTATTATCATTTATCAATTCCTTATTCTTTTGTGTAGTATATAATTAGATCTCTTAAATTGCAGGGACAGTTAAAGATCATTAAAAAAAAATCATAGATCTAAATCTATATATTTTTTTGCCACATTTAAAGACTCAATTATAATCTATTTAACATCAGATCTTATTTAAAAATAGTTTCAAACGACGACTTGTCAAAAGAAAATAGTTCTAGAACCTTTAACATAATCAAACAAATAATGTAATTTCAGTTAGAATACGATGGTCTCATACATCAATCATATCCATTGAATTGGTCTTTTCGCAACAAGTTAGAATTGATGTCATGATTAGTTGTAGATAACCTTAAAAGAAACACATAGTATTATGGTCTTACGAAAGAAATAAGGCACGCACCAAATATATGCATGCAATCAATGGAGAAAGATAAAAACAAAAAAAACAAATATATGCAAATTAAGATACACATTGCATGGCTGGTGGGTCATGCTTAAAGTAAAAAAAAAAAGTCTTTGGTAGCTTACTACTAGTTTTACACTTATTTTTTCCTTCCCTCTCCTAATTCTCGATCTCTCTTAATTTTTGATCTCTCTCTTAATCTTACTATCTCTTTGATTATATTTTAAATTATTCAATGAAGAGAGTGATAGACAATTATTACGAGATAGAAGGAGAAAAAGTTAAAAGGAAATGATCCATCTGATGTATACCGTACACACCACACCTCTCTTTTTTTTCTCCATAATTTCTTTTTTGTTGGTTACATAAATTTAAAATACACATATTAGTGTTCGTCTTGACTATAGTATACAATAAACACAATTAATATATAATCATCTTGTATTCTTTTTTTTTTTTGTTGAAGCAATCATCTAGTATACCTCGTGGAGGGAGATTATCCATTTTCTTAGTTTTGTTTCAATGATTAAAGCAGTCTTTTCGTATCAAAACTTTTGTGCATCTTCAAAGTAGGAATATATTCACATATTAGGTTTACCGGTTTGAATACGCTGAAACTTAAGTAGGCAGAAAGGCAAAATAAAGTTTGAAGCATTTATGTATCACAAAGAAAATAGTCGAAGCATTTTATGAAAGATTGCTTACAACACAAGTCAACTATATATAGAAGAACACATGAGCTTATAATAAGAATATAACAATTTTTTAACTTTTAAAGAATTGAATGTACCATTTTTACAATTTTTTGATACAGTATTTCAATGTAAGTTTTTTCTTAATGCGTCGATGCTCTTTAACATTTTTTTTAAAAAATAATATAAAGAACATCTAAACTTTTTTGTTTTTCTTTGACTGGATAGAGCATCTGAAACTTTTTAATAAGTTAGGGATGGTTTGTCTTAAAAGCACATAGCATATTATTTGAAGACAATCTCCAATCAAATTAACGTTTTGCCGAGCTGCTCAGATCCAATCTCCAACCCTCCGATCTCCAACCTGTAATAATTGATTTATATAAAATGCAGGATTTTAAAATAAGGGATCAATTTTATGAGCGGATGAAAATAAGGAACCAAAATCGTAATTAAGTTTAAATAATTTTACACAAGTGTATAATCAAATATCTATGCTAAATTTAATATAAAATACAAGTGATTTGAGATTTTTACTGGTGCAATGTCACCATTTTTACAGTATTTTGAATCAATGCAATTAATTGTTCAATCTTAATCCAACAGCCACTAATGTATTGACGAAATGAATGCAGTCGTGGACCGACTATGACATCCTTTCGTACGACACACAAATTGATAAAAAAAAGTCAATGAATGTCGTGTAGTACATTCAATCCAAATCATTAAATTATTAAATTAATTATCCTTGTTATACGATTATCTTGTTTTGTGGTTATGCTAAAGCCATGCATACTTAATACGAGCACATGTGATGGAAATCATGAATCTCCAAAAAACCAGTTATCTTCTCCTACCACTCCTCTTGGTTTTAATTATTCGTCGTTATAATCTCATGCACTACTTTTGACTTTTTTTACCTAACAAGAATCTTAACTTTGCGTCCATAAAACAAACAACTCTCAAAATATGAAGCCTAGCTTAATAATGACTATATATATATATGAGTATATAACAACCACATAGAGTAATAGAATTAATCAAATTAACTTAGGTTGCATATATCCATCAATGGCTTATTGCAAAACTCTTGATGTGTTTTCATGGGTTCAAAATCTTCCACCAATATCCGAATGGAAAACAAGTTCTATGTCCTTAAGCTTATGTTCATTGCTAAACTCATCTCAACCATCACTTAATCTTACCATATCAAAAAACCACCAATCCCAAAAACTCTCTTTTGCTATTGTAGCAGATTATAATATCCCTATTTTTCTTTGGACCTCAAAACCATTCAAACCTAGCAATAAAATATCACATGAAGAAACCATTTCAAATCTCCTTGTTAATTTCATACAAGACATCCTTAACTATGGTTCAAAAAATACGTATAATAGTGTCTTCATTAAATTTCCAAAACTTGAAACTATTCCAAACTTTAGTGACATTTTCAACCTTGCTTTTTTAACTCTCTTATTCTTGGTTTGCATTTACGAAGCTCCTTCGGATCTTCGTTATGGTTGTCTTAGTGCATTAAAGGAACAATTATCAGGTTGTGAATCAAGAAAATCGTCAAAGTTGTTGATGAAACTATTAGGTTCTAATTTGGAAGAGAAGTGGATGCGTTCTATTAACCTTGCTATTACAAATTGGATTGTGGAATTAAAAGAAGTAGCTAAACATCATTATAGCATGTTTAGAACACCATCTCCTTTATTTTCTTATGCATTTTCAACATTTGGGTTGTGGAAAGTTCAATTGTATTGTCCTCTTATAAATATGGATGTTGTTAGTGCTAATAATCATGCAGCTGATGAGAGACTTCAATTCTCTCTCAAATATCAACAACTTGAAGGTGTTCTTCAATTCAACCACAAAGCCTTTATCAAAGAGAAGTGGGTCGAAATCATGGTGAACATTGACAACATAAGGTAAATATTAAATCTGTTTAGAAGTATTATTTTACAAACTTACCTTTTCAAGATAGAATTAAATTATGTTTCCATCAAACCTAATTTTTTTTTTTTTTTCTTTTTTTTTTTTTTTACAAAACATCATATCTAAAAGTTGCATATTTACTACTACATCCGTCCCTAATTATAAGACCCTTTTGAGGAAAAAAAATTGTCTCTTTTTATAAGACCCATTTGGTATTTCCAATTACATTAATTATTTCTTTACCACCATACTCCTATTTATTTTGCATTTTTTCTTCCATCAACAATAAATATTATGTTGAAAACATAAACTAACTCTCTCACTTAAGGATAAAATTGTAAAAACAATAGTAATTATAAAAAATTTTAATATTATTTCTAACTTTCTTAATTCCTGTGATTTTGGTAAAAGGGTCCTATATTTAAGAACGGATGTATACTTAAACCATTTGTCATTAAAAAATCTAGACCAAGAAAAAAAAACTACTACTATCAATTAATTACTAACATTTTGTGGTTAAAAAAAATAAGACTAATCTAAATTAAGGAGTTAATATGTTTTTTAATGGATACTAGAACCAACCAAATCTCTACTTTTTTCTTAGAATGTTCGTGTATGTATTACGAGTGGTTTTCGAACCCTCTCTTTTGTTTTGATTCTTAATGTTTGTTAGAGTGGGTCAAATACTCGTTGTACTTAAATTTAGATTGTGGGTTGAGTACTCTATACTTTTTTCCCTTTCATCAAATGAAAATTCTTTGCAGTAAAAAAAATTACCTTCATAAGTAACTTTTAATTTTATTTTCGTTTTAATTTGTTTTATTTTATCATATATAATCAATTAATTGAACATTTAAATTTATTTGGTTAGATGTGATGTTTTCAAACTAGTAGATGACACCCTTATGAAAGAAAGAGGAGCTGGTGCATCTGAAAAACATTTCCCATCAAGAATATCATTGCAACTCACCCCAACACTCCAACATCAAGTATTAAGTGTATCCGTAGGAAAATCCTCAGAAAATCCAATAATGGAAATAGGCATGGAAAAAAGTGTAGAAGCTACATTTCAACCAACAAATCCCTACATAGGACTCAATGTATCAGCTGGAGAATCCACAACAATGAGTTTAAAGCCTTGGAAATTTGAAGAATCGGTTTATGGTTATAGTGCAAATTTGAATTGGTTTCTTCATGATAGTATGGATGGCAAAGAAGTCTTTTCAACAAAGCCTTCAAAATTTGAATTAATTAACCCTAAGTCTTGGTTTAAAGATAGGTATTCAAGTGCTTATCGTCCTTTTACTAGACAAGGTGGAGTTATTTTTGCTGGTGATGAATATGGAGAAAGTGTGTGTTGGAAAGTTGATAAAGGTGCTAGAGGGAAGATTATGGAATGGGAAATTAGGGGTTGGATATGGTTAACTTATTTGCCTAATAAGTATAGGACATTCTACCATGAAACTAGGAGGTTGGAGTTTAGGGAAATTGTCCATCTCAATATTCCGTAGCTTAGGAATAACGCAGAATATGAATAAATTACTTTAGCTACCACAATAATATGTATTGGTATTGTTGCGATTCAATATTATTTAACAAGTAATATTATTCCTTTCAAAAAAACAAGTAATTTGTTGTAATTCTTTCAAAAAAGAAGTAATATTATTGTAAAATAAGTAATGTAATTCTTTCAAAGGTTAGAAGTTGGTTGTTGGTGGTTAATGATATTGTTGATTTAGAAAGGTCTAATATTGTCCTTAATGACCCAAGATAAGTCTAATGTAATAAAATAGTCAAAATATATAAAGATTATAATGAGTTAGTTGCATTAGATATTTTAGAGACAAGCTATCATATTCTAGAAGGATCTAGAGAATTGGTAAGTTTAGAACGCAAATGTTATAAATAAGGGAATGGTAATGTAATCATCAATCAAATGAATGAAGAAGAAATATATTTTTTTTTAACAAAGAAGAAATTAGTTTGTTAGGTTAATTATAGACTTATAGTTGTAGCTTTTAGTCATTTTTAGAGTAATTTTCCTCAATTAATGAACAAGCCCAAAAGTTGTTTATTACATTGTGTCATCCTAAATCTTTCGCCACGGCTAGTCCCTACACATTGTGAGATAGTTGAGATGATAACATTCTTAGTACTTACATTTTTCTAAGATCACCAATGTATCAATACTATATGTACTAATGTATTATACTAGCATCGTGAGGCTTACAATTATAGCTTAAACAATATTACAATCCTGCCTTACAAGCTTTGCACAAAATCACTCTTTAAAAAATGTAAAGCAGCAATAAAGTGACTGTGTTTTATTTTTGAGAAGGATCATTCTCCAGAACAAGGAACATTTTTGCCACTTTATTGGTAAGAATGATTGGAAAGAATCTGAACTTTTTCGTCTTTAATATATGAAGATGAAGATGTCGTCATAAAAGACTTAAAGGTTTCTTCACAATTAAGATCTGTTTTAGTCTCATAAGCAGACAAAAATACAGTTTTAAAAATTTAGTGGTCTGGCCCACATGAAAAAGAAGAGAACATTATACGTTGTTAGTTAAGAATGTTATGTTCCTTATCATGTGTGCATTAGACAATATTGTACTTGCAAGAGGAAATAATGCACCATGCATACTTTTCACATGTATTGAAGATCATTTTGAAACCTATAGATTTGTGTCCAACGACTATATTCTCATTTCAAGTTGATCAAGTGAATCTACTTATTTATAAATAGAAGTACCATCTATTTTTTTTTTGAGGGATACCATCTAAGAGGAATGCTATGGACAACCTCTTTAACACTCACTCTTAAATACTCTCTCGGCCATTGGTCCACATCATTAATCTTTTAAAACCAAATACAGGCTGACCGGCTCTACCAATTTCATATACTGACAACTTTTTGTTCAGACTTCAACCAAAAACAAAAGAAATTGTGACCGCTGTGCCTTGATGCTTCAACAAAAAACTCGTGAGTGGTGTGAGAGCTCAAACACAACTACCACATCGACGAACTCTATCATTGTTCTTACAGTGCTTTGACATTTTGGCATCAAGGTAAATCAAATTTCGTGAATTTGCTAACACTAAACTTTTAATATTGTTTGAAACATGACAAAGTAAAGCTACATAACAACTTCACTAACACCACTGCACCAATACACCTATCCTTCCACACATGATTATTATTTATTTTTTAACTAGGTTTATTAAAACCTACTTAAAACAAAGAAAAAAATTAATCTTTAAGCGAAGATTGGAGCAACCAACTAATTTGATTGGAAATGAAATGAATAGTGAACAAAGGTAATTGATTTAACTGAAATTGATGATTGGAGTGATGGATTGCAGCAACAATTTGCAGAGGTCGTGGTGGTTTTGGTGGACACATCGACAATAGTGGTGACACATGTGTTTCGACGGCTACAATCAGTTGTTTCGAAGATGGCGGTGTTTGTTTTGAATGAATGTGGATTAATGGCTGAGCTCTTTTGCCTCGTCAAGCAGAATTGATGGTCGCTGATGGTGATGGTTAGTTTAGGATGAAGACCCTTCGAATTCCATTGGGGATGATGACAAAGTGAATTAAAAAAAAATACAGTGCACTCAAAGAACCGGTAGCCAAAAAAATAGTTTAAAATATTGATGACATGGCCCAATCCAAGAGAGTGTGGTTGTGGGAGAGTGTTTGAGCGCCTGTCGCTAGCACTCCTCTTGCATAATATATTGTGTGAAGTGAAGGTCGGTTTAAACCTCATACACACACCAAACACCACTTATGCACATGAAATAAATTTATAGCCATTAAACTATTTGACAGAAACTTTATTAATTAACTCGATTTGACTTTTTTCTATGTTTGATTATAAACGAACAAATTCAATCTTTATTAGTTCGGGTGTCATTCAAGATCGCTCATGTGATTGAACTAAACCATTACTCATATAATTAGTTACAAGTGTTATTTAAAAAAAAAATATAAAGTGATTTTTTAATCATGTTATATTATTTATTTTATCGTAGCGTGCGTGCTTATTTCAATGGTGTTCAAAATAGAAAGATAAAAAAACTTATGATTTTTTAAAATAAACTTCTTAATTAATTTAATAGTGTAAAGAAAATATATGACATTTCATAAATTATATGGCTATAAATTTATTTCATGTGCATAAGTGGTGTTTGGTGTGTGTATGAGTTTAATCCACCTTCACTTCACACAATATATTATGTAATATCTTTAACAACCAAGCAAACATTGATTTGGTTTGAATTTTCATTTATGGATATTTTAATTTAAATTGTAGTAAATATTTTTAATTTATAATAAATTTGAAAAAAAGAGTTTGATGAATGTGATGCAGTGTCGAACGGAGAAAGTGAAGTGAAGGCGATGATTTCAAAGCAGTGCAACTACTACAACAACAACAACAACACGTTATTTTAATTCGTTAAAAACTTGGCCATTTACATCTCTATCTATAATAACAAGTTCCTCACACTTTACACATTCGCATCAAATTCCCATTTTTTCCCTTCCATGGATTCCTCCGCTGCAATTCGATCTTCTCACTGTACCCCTCTCTCTCTCTCTCTCGTTAGAAACAATTTAACTGTATCATACTTATAAACTCATACACATGATTGGAATGTAATATGCTGACAGTGTAAACCTTTTTACACCAACATTACAACAAAATTGAACTCTTATTCTTGAGATTAATTTCTATGCACTGATGCTGTAAATAGATATCTGTAAAGATATTTTAGTAGCATCATAAAGTGATTTCATTCGATGCATGTGTAAAATGGTTTTACACCGTCACTGCATACAAAATCACATTGGTTTAGAAGTTATTCAAATAAGGATATTCATGTATTTGTTATTGTTATCATCATGCTTAGAGGTCATATTAAAAACCATTGCATTGCAATAAGATGCTTACTGTTAGTTTTTGAATTTTGGTCCCACAGGTTTTATGTCCCATATGCACTCCTCTCTTCAGAAACCAGGTCTAATTCACATTCAAAGTAGGTCTTTCGTCCAGAACTCGGCAATTAGTGATAAACACATTGTTTCTCGCAACAAATGGAATCGAACGCTGGTGTCATGTACAAAAACATCAAAAACAATTGACACTGCCAAGTCTGAGGGTGGGTTGTTCAGATTCTGAAATTAATTTTTACTTTTATTTGTGATTTTTGTGGCTGTTGGTTGAAGTTGGCAACTGGAAAGCCTTGTTCTTTTTATGCTGTTCATATTTGATTTCTAGCTTTTGCTGTGGTATAAGATTTTGAAATCCGTTAATTATTATAGAAGTCCTCGGCAACAGTTTTATATTTCTATACATATCATCGGAGATTTATATTTTCTCTAACTATTATCCTGATGGAATTTAAATTTCTTAACTTCTACCAATGCTCATAAATTCGTAGTTAGTATGTGAATATGTTGACTTGTAATAGCTATGTGTCATTTCTTGTTGTTTTTTTGCTTCTTTTTAAGTAATTATACTTGGATGCTTATATTTAGACAACAATTCTATTTCTGTTAATAATTTAAAACTGCAGTTTGGAGGTAACATGTTATTGCAGTTTGGCTGTTATACCTTAACACCTGATAATAGTGTTATAATGCTGCAGCTTCTTTGGAGAGCATTACAAAAGAATCTTTGGAGAAAAAACCTTTGCAAACATTTCCGAATGGATTTGAGGTCTATAGCTATCCTTGCTTATATTTATCCGAAATATAATATAGCTTACTATTGATAAAGGAATAAATGATATACTATAGAAAACCATTCATTAACCGCCATTTTCCAATGCGAATTTGAATATCTTATCATCCCCTGCGACTGCGAGCTTTTAGTACAATGAAGCACATCGTCTTAAAAAAAAATACAATGGACATACTTAGGCAATCATATTGATACTCTTTTTACCAATCTATAGGACAAAGTTATATTTCCCACATTAAAATACTTCTGTTTGATGGTGATAGTAGTTACATTTGATCATAATCTTGTGAACTCTTTTCCCTGACTTGGATAATGTCTGGTTTTCTTATGATCAGGCTTTAATATCAGATGTATGCGATGAGACTGAAATTGCTGAACTGAAATTAAAGGTACCCTCTAGTCTCTTGTTTTCTGCTTCCATAAAATTTGAAATACACTTTAAGTATAATTAAAAGGATAAAAAGAAATTTCACTGTATGCTTATAACCATGTGGCTATAGACACAATATGGTTTCTACAATTCCTTTTCATGTGTATTTCGTTAGTTTTAGAAATTGGGCTTTTAGGCCCTAACTAACCCCAATAGGTGAAGTATGCTCAAGTCTTATTAGGACTATGTGGGGTTAGCCATGTGAGTCAAATGACGTCATAATGTCCTATATAAATCATGCCTATCAATCTAAATCCTTCTTTAATTGTTTGACCTATATTATTTTATGTCTTCTTCAACTTCCTACTACTAGATTACTCTTCATCTGATCTGAAGACATGCAGTCTAACTGAATTTTTTAATAGATGTTGCTGGCCTACATGTATATCGCCCTCTAATATGCTGTGACAACTATAGTGAATGCAATAAATATAGTTGTCTCTAGATATGTTATAGCAAATGTGGTTAATGATAATGTTGTTTCTGTCCAGCGCAGCAGATTGTAAATTCAGGTGCTTTGGGGCCCATTATTATGTCAGAATATATTACATTTTACTTTTCTTTTTTGTGAACTTTGAATTTTGATAATAGACAATTTTACAGATATTGATAAAGCAATGTATGCAACAGCTTAGATTCAACTGTGCATCTTTTAGTCTACCCAGTTTATCAAAAGAAACGTGCTTTTAGCCTATTGTATATATGGATCTTGTGAATGATTTTATTTGACTTTTGTTGTTATAACAGGTTGGAGAATTTGAGATGCATATGAAGAGAAACATTGGATTATCAGCCGCTCCTGTGTCCAACATTTCCCTAACTACACCACCGCCTGTTCCAACTAAACCTATGGTTGATTCTGCATCTTCAACCCCTACACCATCACCATCAAAATCATCTCCAGAAAAGACCAATCCATTTCTAAATGACTCGAATGATAAGTCGCCAAAGTTGGCTGCATTGGAGGCTTCTGGTAACAAAAATTATGTCTTGGTAGCATCTACTACGGTATGTAATATATAAATATATACGTTGAGCTTTGCTTGCTCCTATTTGCCATCTTTGACATGAGCTAAGTAAACTATACAATCACTATTTTTCTTCTATCTCTGTTAATAGGTTGGTTCATTTCGAAGAGGTAGAACTGTGAAAGGGAAGCAGCAACCTCCTGTTTGTAACGAGGTATTTGACATGTTCCCGTGTCTATTATCATTGTGGTGTTTCACAAGTCATCAGCTTGTTATTACCTAGATCACAATTCTCATAATTGAATACTCCTTTTGCATTTTACTTTTAATCACAAACTCCTGCACAGCGATGCAAGCACAGACAAACACACATTATTTACATCTCAAGGTTCTGCTAATTCACATCTCCTATTTATAGTTTGCTGACCAACCTAAGTCTACCAGCTGGACCTAACTAACATGCATATGCTGACTTTTTTAATCAAATTAATCAAAAAAAAAATATTGTGGCAGAATTATACATTTTATCTTGAGTACTCTGATATAGGTTGACGTATATATTTCTACTAGGGTAATTTTACGTTATTCTTCAAATGTTTGCCAGGTTTGTCGTATTTTTTGCATAAACTCAATTTTCTGTTTTCAATTTTGAAATCCACAGGGTGATATGATCAAAGATGGGCAACTTATAGGTTATGTGGATCAAGTTGGCACTTCACTCCCTGTTAAGGTGATCTTGTCAATTTCTGTAACTATACATCCTTCCTAAGTGTTGAAGCTACTGACTTTCTTTTTCTTTCAAACCTTGCAGTCAGATGTGGATGGAGAAGTGTTGAAGCTACTCTTTCAGGATGGAGGTATAATGTTTGTGACTTCTAATAAGATATATCAAATTGTTTGATATTTGACTCGAGTAGTTTGGGTCTTCTTTCATAAAAAAATAGTACGGGTCTTCTCAAATAAGAATAGTATAAGTATGCTTCCACTAATTAAGAGTGGAAAAATTTATTGACGAAGACCAAAGAAAATGGTTTATTGAAATGACAGTAATTTCATTCTTGCATATATATGTAAAATAGAAAGAATTTCCATGTCCCAACTACTACTATATTTTATAGTAGTTGGCTAATCTTCTATTTATAGACTAATTTGAAGGCTATGGCCTTACTCTCTCATATCATGTTGATCTAATTTCTGTTGCTCTTTCTTAGCATGGTTCGTCATTATTTTCTGTATTCCGTGTCCAGTTGCAGATAGTTACTAACCACATACTGTCAACAACACTCGGACAATATTATGAATGTTTTAACTTATAATGGCTCTTTGATGATTGGCTGTTCATATTTATTATTCTTCTACTTTAATTGACGAGCAAATTAGAGGACATACATAGTTTCGATGAAGTTCTTAGTCTGTTTGCTGTTTACTGTTTACAGAGGCTGTTGGTTATGGAGACCCTCTTATTGCTGTGTTACCATCATTCCACAATATCAAGTGAGCCTGCCTATCATACTGTTGATGATTAGTTATGCGCCATTTATTTGTTTGGGAGCTGAGATGTGAATTCAGTTTACGGCCTAGTTATTCTCTGTATTTGCAGCAAATATCATTTAGGCATACTGGTGAATTTTTTTAACAATAGATTCATAAATAATGATTTTTGCAATTGTATTGGGCTAAGTTGGCATTTGACCGTTACTGCCATGTTTGCTATACTTTCCTTTTTTCTTTTATTGACACTAGTTGCATAAGCTATATTGTAATGACAATTTCAATTTTCGTTGTTATATATAAGAGGAGGTAGGTGAGGCAAAATCACACTAGCTGCTGAGTTTGCTAGTTTCATGAGTCCTTTTGAACCCCAAATATGTGATAAACACGTTTGGAGATATTTGCACCAGTTTTGAAATACGCTCACATTACCATTTTGCTAGCATTCATGGAAAAGGAAATTATATTGCCTGAGCAAAAGTTGTATTATTCCATCAAGTTCTATACTCTGGACAGAATGATGTTGGCGATAAATATCATGTGCCATGATAGAGCAGAGATAACAATTGTAAAGTAAAGCAAAATGATAAAAGATGAAATAGATGAATTTGTAATATTAAATGGTGAAGAAAAGGATGAACAATCTGCAATATGCAGCCAAGAGCATAAGCTCCTCAGCAAGATTTCTCTCACTGCCTAACCATTAAGGTTCTAACAGAAAAATGATCTAGAATAATCCTTCACATTCCTCATGGTGTCCTTAGAACCCTTCACAATTATCACTGTAATAATCCATAATGATCAAGTAATGGCTGATTTTGAACATACTGTAGATATAAAACATAATTATAAAACATAATTTTATGAATGAACATGGTCAACAAGATTATTATGCATCAAAATTCAATCTTTTTCTGGACCCAACTCCTCTCTCATCCTTTGAACCAGCATCTCTTTAACTTTGTCCAAGGCACGTTGGAGGTTTTCCAGCTGTATATTTGACACAACCCATGAGTCTATCTTCATACACTTCTTTTAATGTTTCAATAATATGAATGATTATTATTCCCTAATACAAAGTAAATAGTTTTGAATGCTATACTTCTGTAAACAGTAATCTGTCTGTCAGTTCCATACCTCTTGCTTAGCGAATCTGTTATGTACAAATAATCCACTGTACAGATCAAAACTATCTCTCATGGTGGTGTTCTTCTGCAATTAAATTGTGAACTGTCAATTAATTGCAGATTGGAGGAAGAATAGGGAAAGTTTGGAAAAAAATGGTTGAAGGTGTACCAGTTGAGTAAGTGTTTGAAAGCCTTTTGTATCAATAGGTGTGGACTCAATGTCCATTTCTGCCAATGTCCTAATAAAAAAAGAAACTCAAAATTTGACCTGCTAAGCATGTATATCAGTATATGTATGATTTAATGCTCAGATTGCAGCCTACCTGCCTATAGTGTGTGTTATAAATTGGCTCTTTGCAGCTATTTTATCATGTTCCTCACAGGACATTTGTAGCATCTTACAACCCTGTCCGGAAAAAGTAAGGTCAAATAATTAATCACCTCGGATAAATGTGAGTCACAATAAATTCTTTTAGTGCTTCTTTAAGAATGTAACACTGCCAATTTTGAATTGAAGCTTGAAAAATATGTTGAAAACTTGCTGCAGGATAGAGTTAAAACATTGATTTGTAAAATGTCATACCGGTAGAGAACCTCATGCATAAGTTATAACATTTATCACCTTATCCTTGTGTCATTTTCATATCAGGTGTGATTCCTTCTTCTGCATTAAGCCTTTTCAGAATATACTAATACTGATGTGTGATATTATTGATAGCTAGTTCAAAATCTGTTTGATATTGGGGCTAAAACTAACTGGACACTTTACCATTTCATCATTTGCAAAATTAGTTGGAAAGACTTTGTGATTTACGATGAGTTGATGGCAAATGACTAAGGAACTAACTTACCTCACTAGCAAAAATATGGAGAAAATTAGAGCAGGTAGCTTCATCGCGTATTCTAACTTTATCATACATGAAATTCAGATCTTTCCACCCATTTTTTCCACTTTCTGGTCCAAACATTGGGTGTGTGCAGAGTATATCTGACTCCTCTGGCAGAACCTGTAATGCAAACATAGGCCGGAGGAGTATTAGTGCATGTTTGGATTTACGGTGAGTTTTGTCAAAATCCACCGTGATTCCAAACATGGCGTCCTTGATATGTGAGTATGATTTGCCATCATATTGTCCTATTGGCAGTGCTCTTAAACTATGAAGCGCACACTCAGACACCAGACACGACATTGATAATAATTTGAAAAAATAATACAGAATTACCCGCAATAAAAGTTCTCTTGGGTGTTCCTTAACTGAAAGAACATCAACAAAGAGTGTTGTTGGTTTCTTAAGACATGCAAGTGGCATAGAACTGAGAACCTTGGAAAAAGACAGAATGGATGTGCATATGAGTATGACATCGTTGTTAGCCTCAATGAATGTTCTTACATCCCTGAAACATAGTATGTAGAGTTGACTTATAAAGGTGCTCATATTTTAATTTCCTTGTATTAATATAATGAGAAAAAAAAAATGGTTTACCTGAAGAATTGGATGCCCAATTGGATACATGTGTGAGAATAATCAGTTCTTGAAGTTGCAGTTAGAGTGTGGCCTTGTTTGATCATAGTCTTTGCCAGAAATTGACCAAAGGAACCAAATCCAACTATGCCAATTTTCAGAGAAGGTGAATTTGACATGATTGGCTAATAGAAAGGGAAATGAATCGATGTAAGAAAGTCTAATTATGGGAAAAGAAGTGATTGTAGTTATAATAAATCGGTCCTTTTTTTGTTTATTTTTTATTTATTTATATTTTGGCTTCACAGATTTTTTTTTGTCAAGTAGTGGGAAAGTGGGGGACACGGGAGCTCACACATTTTAAACGAGGAGAAATTGAGTGTGTAAAATTCGAACACAACTCCTGCATATATTATGCATTGTTCTACCATCTACTGCAAACTCATAGGGACTGACTTCACATATTATTAGACGGAATCAACTCCCTATTGGAAAATTACTTAATTCCACAAAGAAAAAAAATCTAATTTAATTGGTTTAAACGTGGTTAAATTAATTTGTGATTATAAGTTAACTATAATTTTAGACGGTGTTGAGATCCAATGAAAAAGAAGCATGAACCTTATTTGATATTTTAAATTGAGGTGTGTTATTTGAACAACTATTTATGTGACAATTTTTGGGACAACCATAAATTTACAAAGAAAATTAGGTATTGACATGGAAACCAAAACAATAGAGAGAAAAAGTAAAATTATAATATGAGTATAAAAAAGGAAGTTGTCATAAAATGGTTGTACAAATATCATTTCTCTTTTAAATTTCATATGAGATGATTATAAAATTGTTATCGGTGTCATCATGAATTAATAATCATTTTTTCTTCTTCAATGTTTTTAGATATAAAAAAAAAGGTTTGGGGGACACTCTTTAAATATTCTAAATTAAAAAGTTATTTATTTAGAAATTCAAATACTTCAATTTTTATTGTATTAAATACATAAATTTTCTAAAAAAAATAATACGATTTAAAGTCCTTAAAGACTGTCCTTTGGACAATTATTTAAGGGAGGCACACTTGGTTGGACATAAACCCAATTAAAAATATTTGGGCACACATACAAAATCAAGTAAAAATTAAAGGAAAATAAAATTACAAAATATTAATTGATGTGACTAAATATTTTTAATTCAATTTTGTTAATTTCATGTGAGTGTGCCCATATAATATTTATTTGAGGTTGTGTCCATGAAAAACTTTCCCTATTTAAGATCCTTTGGTAAAAAAAAGCATTAATTTATAAAATAATATAGGGTTAGCTTGACGATAGCTTAATCCAAAGAAAAATGATTTTGAACCTTACTAAGAAAAGAGAAAATTATTTTATATTCTCATTCGTTTGGGAACCACGACAGAAAAGAAAAGCGACGAGAGTTTAAGGATGATCAAACCAAACTCTAGATACCACATTGATTTTATATTGAATAGGTGAGAGATGTCACTCGTTATAAATCTATGAAGTACGAAGGTCTCTATGATTAAATGTGTCCCTCTATTTGATACACGTCGGTGTGTCTGACACATGTATAACACTCCTACAGTAAGTGTCTCACAATTCTAGGCTAGTGTACACAAAAAATATACCCCCTCCGTCCCTATATTTAAACACACATTTGACTTTATTTTTGTCCCTAAATGTAAACCCCTTTTCAAATTACTAGATGCATTTATTATTTTTTTCTTAAACATACCCCTAATTAATACTACTAACTTATCTTGAAATATGAAAAGTCAAATTTAATACACATATAAACAAATGACAATTTGATAATATTAACACATAAAATAGACACATTAATTACACTTATAGTTTTTTTTAAGAAATGTGAAAAATGTAAAAAGGTGTTTACATATATGGATAGAGGGAATATTTTCTTATGTTTGACACACCTTAAACACCTCTAAGACACTTTCACAGGAGTTAAATGTGTGTCATAAAAGTGATGATCACGATGAAGGGGGTTAAAACATTAAATTTGATACATCATTTTTAACTTTTTGGTATAGTAGATTGATGAATGAAGAAGAAAGCTATAATCTTAAATGCACTTTTGGTTCCTCCATTTTAAAAAATAAATGTTTAACCCTTCATTGTAAAATCAACATTTTGGTTCTCTATTCTCCCTTAAAATAACTTTTTAGTTCTTTATTTCAAATTTTCCTACTTTTCCACCCTCATTCTATTTTAAGGTCAATTTCGATGATGTGGTCTGGTTACAGATGATGTGACAACGTTCAACCGGATAAATCTATTATGGATATGATAGCATGACAATAGAAGGTTCAAGTTAAAACATTTTATAAAATAGATGTTATTCAATTAAAAATTTAATGGAAAAGTTAGATCCTAAAACAAGAGCAAACTTCATCCTAAAATAGGATTGCATCAGCAATCAAAATTGATCCTAAAATAGTATTGAAAGTAAAATGAAAGGTTTTAAAATAGGACTAGGTGGTAAAGTTCGGAAAAATTGAAACAAGGATACCGAAAGCTGGTTTTTAAAATGAAGGGTCAAAACTTATTTAAAAAAAATAAGAGAACCAAAAGATTATTGAAGTCTTATTTTAAAGAACATTTTTGTAGTGAAATAAACTGTCCCATGCACACATATATTTTAATTATCAATTTATATCTTTTATAGACAATGTTGATATTTTATTTAACAATGTCGATGAGTCGATATCTTATATTTTAAAATTAACAATGTCAACGTGTTTCCATTCATGTTATGTCAATTCACATTTTATCTTTATCTTATGTGTAATTTGAATTTTTCTCAATAGTTTAAAAATTTGTGATTGATGACGAGTGAATAATGAACTAGTAACTTACCTCATTAGCAAAATAATTGCGGAAATTAGAGCAGTTAGCTTCATCACATATTCTAACTTTATCATACACGAAAGTGAGATCTTTGCACCCATCCTTTCCACTCTCTGGTCCAACCATTTGGTGTGTGCAGAGTATACCTGACTCTTCTGGTAGGAAGAGGTCTCTTGGATGTTTTTTCACTAAAGGAACATCAAGTGGTGTTGGTCGCTTAAGACAATTGCAAGCAAATGACAGAACTGAGAATGGATGTGCATATGAGCATGACATTTTTGTTGGCCTCAATGATATCGCTAGAACATACTTCATCCGTTTTAAAATGTAAGTAAAAATTGGTCAATAAATATTAATGTATTTGTTTTAAAATTTGTATCAAATACATCAACTTATGTTGATCCGTTTTTGCTTATATTTTATGACGGGTGGAGTAATATGTAGAGTTGACATATTATGCAACATGAATGAATGAATATAAACGTGTTTGTTTTAATTTCCTCATATTAATAAACTAATAACGGAATTTTTTTTAGACAAAACTTAAGTGTATTTTATTAAATATTTTTTTGTAGGATTCTTAACTAAAAATACTTTCTTTAAAATTGAATAGTTTAGTTAAAAAACTTACAAAATGCACCTATGTTTTTTCCAAAAATACATTTTCTCCAATTTCTTAGAATCATACGAAAAAATTTCTCCAAATTTTTTTGGAGAATTGAAAAAACAAATCTTAGATACATTTTGAAGAAATTGAATAGTTTAGATATTTTTTCGTATGATTCTTAACCAAAAATACATTTTTTTTTATACTATAAGAAACTTTGAGAAAATGATTGGTTTGAAAAAAATTGAATTTTAGTTAAAAAGCTTACAAAATGCACCCATGTTTTTTTCATAAATGTATTTTTAACTAAAATATTAAACACGAAAGTGGACCTAATTATTGATCTAGTCCATACACATATGTGAGGGTGCAGATGTATGTGTGTTTCTCAATGATAGACACCATATTTGTGTTTAACACATCCATTACACTCACATAAATGTGTCCAAAATATTAATGTCTACACATTCTTGAGCTATAGGCCAGTGCTTCTATATCATCTGCACCTCCAACGAAGAACACACCAACATGGTATGCTAAGGATGATGTTGATTGTGAAAATAATTGTGTGGTATTATTTGGGGTTAAATAAGTTTTTTGTCCCTATAAATATACAGATTTTGATTTTAGTCCTTATAAAATAAAACAAGGTGTTTTCATTCTCATAAATTTTTTTGTTTTGTTTTCGGTCCTTGATGAAAATAGTTTTGACGTGTTCTTGACATTTTTGTAACATAATACGAACATACAAAAGTTGAACATAATAAACAGACATAACATGAACTCATTTTGAACATAAAAGAGTTATAATCTTGACATTCATATTAACATAAATTGGCTATTAGGGACCAAATACAAAATTAAAAAAAATTTGTGAGGACGAAAAAACTTATTTAACCCTATTATTTTTACCTCTATCAACTAGGATTACATCGAAATAAGGTGCCATTTTGAGAACCTTAATGGTCATGTATTGAATTGCTTTGTTTGTTATTTCAACACTACCATTAATTTCCCTTTGCTTGTGAAAAGAAAGAATCAAAATGTTGGCTATTCTGTCGGACAAATATCATCATTCATGGTTTCGTAATTTGAGACTGAATGAAATAATTCAATTGATGCATACCCTTTGTTCTGTTGTTCATATTGGTGAAATGCATTGTTGATTTAAGTCGATTTTGATTTGATGAGGCGCATTGTAGGATATCATGTGGTTGATGCATAGATCCAACTCACCTTTGCTATGTTGAATGATTTTTTTTTGTTTTGTGATGATATTGTATTGAAGGATCATAAATGAGTTTTATAGGGGTCTTATGATATCATTTATTACTATAATTGAAAACACCGCCAATGAGAACTCTTGAACTGAAAATATCTGTCATACGCAAAAGAAAAGTTGTCATGCTAATTTTTAGTTAACTAATAAACAAATAAAAAGTTGGTCTTTTGAGTCCTAAAGGTGTGAGACGGTATTAATGTAGACCAAGAATATATTGAAATTGCAAAAATATTACGAGTGTATTTTTCATTAGTAATTTCATGTAGTATTCGAAGATCAAACTTACTAACTAACTATAGACACATCCTCCTTAAAAAAGAAAAAAAAACTATATAAACACATCCGATAACCAAACTCAATAAGAAACGACACACTCATTTTTTTTGAGAGGAAGAAAAGACACACTCATAGTTTTACAATTTTTATACATTCGAAGACTAAAATGATCATTTGGTTCTCAAATGTGTCTTTTGTTAATTAATTTAATTCATAAAATTAGTAACAAAATATACACTTGAAAACATTTTTATAAATTTGATAAATTCAAGGACTAAACTAGTGACAATGCCTTACACATTTAGGGTCAAAATCAATGTTAAATTCAAATACAACAATGTATGCCTTCCATAGAATATAAACAACAGGCTATGCAATGCCCCTTGCATTAAGAATGAGTCCTATCACAAAACATTCTTTCAAAGGTACATTATTGTAATATCCTGGTAACATAACAACTCCAATCTTCACCACACCAGAAACAACCACAATGATGGACATAATCCACATGGACTTGTAATCAATTTTGAAGAGATTAGTTTGTAGTCCATTAACAACAAGGTAAGTTGGATAGAAAAAACCAAAAGATAATGTCTCCATTTTAGCAATCAAACTTGTTGGTTTTTTCTATCCAACTTACCTTGTTGCTAATCGGCCGATGTCGGTGTTTAGGATTTTAAGCTCTGTGAGGAGCATTGCTATGACAAAAAAAAGCAGTAAAGGATTGTGTAGTAGCTAATAGTGGAAGAGAATTTGAAAGGCTTTTGTCCATGGAAATATGAGTGACCGTAAAAATGGACAAACCAGTTGGAATTGCAAATGTGAATAAGAATACAGAAAGATAATGGCCTTTTTTTTCAGTCTTCATTAATGTGGCAGGATCCATCTTTACACCTATTATGAAGAAGAAGAACATCACTCCAAATGCTTCTGATGTTTCAATTACCATTGAACCTTTTAGAGGAAACAATGAATTTAACAACATCATATTTTTGTGACCAAGAAATGATGGGCCAATTAGTACTCCACCCTGTTCCCATGCAAGATTTGTTATTATATACTATAACAATTGTAGTTAAATGTTCACATAATCAACTTTTTTTTCATCATTCACATAAGACACAAGATACATTATTGTTTGTAAATATACTTATCAAAGTTCTTTAAGTTGTTTGTAACAACAAAAATTTCCTTTGCTCTATATATTATATTTGGATGAATTGATTGTACTCAAATATTTAGTGAGATCCAGTTAAGGACAAAACTGTATTACACATACATCTAATCAAATAACATCATCACTTTGTTATGAATCCGAATTTGGTTCTTTATTTACCTTCCATTTATCGTTCATTTACGAGAAAGAAAACACAAGTGAAAGACTAGTGAGACCTTTGCTCAAAAAAAGATTAGTGAGACCTAGTAGTGGGGTCCACTTATTAAAATGGCTTCCACAATTCTTCTATTTGTGTCTATCTTTTTCGTAAATGGACAGTAAGCAAATGATAGATAAATAGAGCAAACCTCATTTCTTTTGTTATATTTGTTCATAAAATATCTCTACAAATATATACATGTGAGATGTGATTGGATGCTCACGTAGTGTTTTTTTTTTACTCCACAAATTAAATTCTTAATAGATATATTATACTCTTTGTTTATAAATCATGAGCCACATTTAATATCAATATTTTATGATCAATAAGACAAACATGTAAAAATATGGGATAGAGAAAAGCTTACAAGTTACAAGAATATGAGATATACAATGGATGATTGACCAAGTAGTTTGAGAGACAAAGATCGATACATTGAGAGACAATGGCAATCAAAGAATATTGGATTAATAAGAGGGTTGGCATAGTGCCAGATATCATGACGTGCATAATTGTGAGGATTTTGGCACACCAATGTAATGTTTTCTTGATTCAGAACTCATATATATGAATTTAAGGGAACAATTAAAGAAAAGGATAAACTACATTCATGTATATTTTTCTCTTTCCTTTAGTATTTTTCCTAGAAGAAGAAATTAGAGATGCAAGGTTAAGAGAGAGAAAGATCTAAAGCCGAAATTGAGGAAGGAAAATGAGAGGGTGGTCTTGTATTTACGTCTCACACTCGATTATAAAGTGGAAGTTCTATAAATTTATATTTTGTACAAATACAAACCTGCAAATATGTTCATATCAATATTTCATTATGAGTTTAAATATTGACTGCAAGTCAGCAACACCGATAATCAATTGGCTCAAGTGTTACAAGATTTGAGCCGCTTAAGCAAGTGGTTATGAGTTCAATCTTTATCTCTTTTGTATGGAAAAAAAAAAGCGGTTGGGAGGTGAGTTTATGTTCCCCATAGATTCTTTGACAAAGATTAATAATGACTAAAGGGTGGTGGAAACTTTTAACCTATTTAACATTCAAATCCATAAAAAAAAAAACTATGACTGAGCTATCAATAATCAGACTTGTAAAATGAGGAGAAATCCAGGGGTACATGTTTCTGCGCATTTTGGGGGGGGGGAAGTCAATTCTAGATGGATCACTCCTCCTGCGAATTTGATGAGAATCAATGTGATGCAATTTTTGGATTCAGTAAATAGATGGGAATTTGGATTTTTCATTAGAGATTGCAAAGGGCATCCGACTGGTACATTAAAATGTTTTTTTGCAAGGTGAATAAGTGGGGAGTATGAAGTTCGAACTCCGACGCATGCATATAACAATACATTGTCTCTACCAACTAAGTTATGCTTACGGAATGTTCAAAATCACAATGTTAACCAATAGTATATACTTGTAACTTTTGAGTGATATGTTTCTTCATTTTTATTTTATAATAAATATAACTTATGACTTATATAGAACCATCAAGAAAAGTACCGGTGACTTACTTTTTATGCAAAGTTAGAAAACGACCATTTTTATTAAATATAATTTTTTTTCTTTTAACTATGTTCTATGAATCAAAATTTTGTTTAGGCACTCACAAAATTTATGATGGGTTAAAATAGAAATACCATATAGTTAACCCTTATTTGGGTTCGATAAATAAAGAGGTCACAACCCCTACGCCACACACACCGATAATTGCCGTTCTAGTTGACATCTCATCATAACAAGGAGATATAGAGAATAACAAACAGTTCTCTAACATTCTCCAAAGAACCGACCCTTAACATTTGCCTCCAAAAAGCATGTTCCTGATGGTTGTTTGGATCTGCAAGCTTGTAATGCATGCTAACCACAGTAAATTGGCCATATCGCGATTTCTTGGCCAAATCAGCTCGTCCTTTCCAAGATCCACATGAGGAGGCGAAACAGTTTGGTCTCTTTTGAAGAAACCATCAGAAACCATGAGGAACATCAATTTCTTCTTCCACTAGACACAAAAATCAGCATCGTCAAGCTCACTAAGAGCACCTTCCTCCTCAAAAATATCTAAACAATCCTCGTAGTAGGATTTTACCATTGGATCGATCATTGGGTTATACATGTGAGTCATTTACTCATTTCACATATATTAAGAAAAATGTAAATGTGACGGAGATAGAAAAATGATTTTAACTGCTCTTGTCAAGTATTGGTGCGCTGAGTTGAGCAATTTTAATGATGCGACATCTGATCCATTTTCGATTGTAAAAGTGTCAAAACAAATCATAGAAAGCTTAAAAACTTAATATCATTCAGATTTTAGGTTTTTATTTTGAATTAAAATTGACTAATACACATTACACAGATCTAAAATGAATCGGAAATTTTCCTAATGAAATAGCAAAGAGACTTCATTCTTATGCCAACTTCGAATCATAACTCTAATAATATTAGATTAAAAATTGCAACAAAAAAAATAAGACTTAAAACTTAGAAATTTATCCTTCAACGTTGTGCCCTTATGAATCCTACCAACCATTGTTATTTGGAGGGGACAAAACTAACATTGAATTCTTATCAATGATCCTTAGTTTTCACTCGTTTATTGCAACAATATCCAAGATACATAAAGTTCAAAACTAGGCATCTAGTTTGTCAAAAAAATTGATATAAAAAGCATAATATCAGCAACATTAAAAACAACTTCAGCATATTTTGAGAGTATGGATTTATCAGGGTATGGATCGACCCCCGGTGTCCCCCCTGTAATGCACGGTGAATAATCTGATATGATACTACTCGCTTGCGCTCGTAACCCATAATAGTCTCCACTCTTCAAATATCGTTGAGCATCCACGAGACTAATACGAGCACCACCATTACCGGTCCCGAATAAACTCAAACAATACTCATAATGATCTTTTGCATTGGAGCCACTTTGAGAAATTAGTTTCTTGAGTATATTGATTACGTTGGTCAAGTCAATTTTTGCAACATCAATAGTGTATTGAGCAAGGGTAACAAGATCGGCACCATGCTTTGATTTGAGAAGAGTTAAGCAAAATGAAGGGTTGTCGACATTCTTGCAAATAGTATCAACATCCACAACTTTCGAAGCATATGAGGATACACAACTTAACAGAAAGACCACCACCAAAGAGGAGAAACGAATCATATTGAATAATTGTTTTTCTTTTCTATTAGCAATTTTGTTTGGTTTTACTCATATGGACTTTTATAGTTTTCTTCAATTGAAAATTAGGGTATAAAGATATACTTCATCTGTTTCAAAATACATGTCGCATTTTCGCAATGTGCAATATTCATATGACTTACTTTGATTATACTTTTTAACTAATGTATAAACACAAATTTTAGTATGTAAGATGTTGTTTGATTTGTCTCGACAAATATTTTCAAAATATTAAATTTTTATAATTTTTTACTTTATATAATTAAAGTTATTAACCGTCAAAGTTGTGCATACATGTGTAAAGTGGTTGACTGAGACATGTATTTTGAAACGGAGGTAGTATATTTTTGACAAAAAAATGGTATAAATATATTGATTTGCCGTATTTAAATTTATGAATTGCATTGAATATATGATTTCCCCAGATTTAAATTTATGAATTACATTGAATATATTCATTGAATCAAAATTGACTAATTAAGTATCCTCATAACGTCTCTTTCAAAACCCTTAAAAAAACGTCTCTTTCAAAAAAAGTATGTTCATAATGTCCTTAAACAAAAGTATGTTCATAACGTTTCTAAAAAATCTTTAGAAAAAAGCATGTTCATAATGAATTTTAATATTTACACTAGTGTAGTTAGTCGGAGTATGCATTGGTATAGCTTAAAAAAATGTTTCTTGTTTTGACAAAAAGTTTCATGTTCTAGATATTTAGAGATAGTAATTTTTTATTTTTTTTGGCTTTCGCACCGGTTTCCGACCCACCAAAGGTGGGCGATTAATTCGGTTCGTGTGTAGAGGCATACGCACCGGCAAAGCGTTGTTCCCCCGGAAATCGAACCCGGTATTCCCCGAGTACGTCCTTGGAAAGAGCTCCTTGTCACTAGAGCCCAAACAACTTGGTTTACAGATAATAAATTTGAGTATTCCTAACTTATTTTAATAAAAAGTTTCATTTTTTTTTTTAAATATAAGTAATTATTTACAACTCTGTTATTTAGAAAAGAAAAAAAAATGTTGTTTTACACACAATATAATGATTTGGCAACTAAAACACAACTATATGTCATAAGAGAAATATATTGAAGGGTGTTTGCAGTTGCAAGATGGATTTGTGCAAGTATTGAGTACTTGTGAAGCAATGGGAATCCTAGACTATATGCCTTCTTATTTGGGGGCCTAACAAAGAGGTACCTATGGGGTGTTTTAGGTATGTGGCGACTCTCACCCATGATTTTTCTTGCAAGGTTTTCGTGTATTTCTTGAAGCAAAAATCTAAAGTCTTTACCAAATTCATGTTATGGAAGGCAGAGGTAAATAATCAAATAGACAGAAAAATCAAGTATTTGCGATCAGGTAATGGGACATGGTACAGTGATTCAAATTTAAAGAAGTTACGTCAAGAACATGATATTCATATGCATTTTTTAGTTAGAAAGACACCACAACAAAATGGTGTAGTAAAGAGAATGAACATGTCTATAAATAAAAGGGCAAGATGTCTCTTGTTAAATGTTGAAATATCAAAAGGTTTCTAGGTAGAGGCAATTAACACAATGTGCTATCTCATTAACATGTCACCGTAGGTTTCATTTGAGGGGAATGTTGTAGAGGAGGTATGAACATGTAATCCCATTGATCCTTCAGTTATAGGAGTTCTACAACAGGATATGTCTTTACTCTAGCATGAGGACCTATTTTTTGGAAATCATCAGTTTTATCTGTAGTGGCAAAGTTACAACTAAACTTGAGTACATGGCAGAAACTGAAGTTGTCAAAGAAGATTTAAGGCTTACAAGATTGGTGAGATAATTGGGTGTTGAGAAATGTAGAGTTCAGTTGCATTGTGATAGTCAGTGTCATTTATTTGGAAAAAAATCAGGTGTATCATGCTAGGACCAAACATATTGAGAGTCAGATGGTTGAATTGTATAGCTTTAACACAAATTTTAACTTGTATTTTTTCACACATTCGTAGGGAGGGCAAAGCTGTTGCTGATGCTTTAGCCAAGAATTGCCTTAATCTTCCTAGCTTGCACTCTCAATGGTGGCCAGATCCACCCCTTTTTATTTTACCTTTTGTTACAAAGAGACAATATAGGTTTACCTTTTTTTCGGACTGTCACCATGTAATATGTACTACGGTTCAGGCCTCTCCTAGTTTATAGTTTTCTTTGCTTGATTTTAAAAAAAGGGTTTTTCTTACACATTTTAATTGTTGCTCACTTAATTGATGTGAATGATAGGCTTCTTGATAGAGAATCAATGGTTGAGGATCTGTTTTGGGCGATTAGAGGATGTGGAGGAGCAAGCTTTGTTGTTATGGTAGCAGGGAGTATAAAACTAGTTCATGTTCCATCAAATGTCAATTGCTCTCGTTTCAGCTTATGTTTGTTATTCTCCTGAAATTTCAGCTAAGTACCTAGATTCTTCTTGCACTTATTTATAACTTGTTTATTTGAATTTGAGATTCTTCTAAATCATTCCTGTCATTTGTGTATGCTATCAAATATGGTTAAACTGGGATGATTAAAAGAAACAACTTCTAGGGGAATAATTAGTGCCATGGCTATTATTTCCATTGAGATATATATGATATAAATCCTACTAGTGTTATAGCTTCTTTGGCAAACACGTATTCGTTGGATTAATCATCTGTAATTGAAAATTCTGTTGTTGGTGATATTCATATTTTCGTGAACTTGGAGTATGACTCAATTTCTCAATTTATAAATTCCTTAATCATGTTTTGAAATATACAAACATTTGCAGGAAGGTGTCCAAGGAAGTACAAACACTATGAAACAGTAGCGTCATTCTATATTTGGAGTAAACGTGAATGAAATTTTACAAGCCGCAAGACATGGTATATTGTATTTTAATCTTTGAGTTCTTATTTCAATATTATGAAAACATCTATTAACTTGAGTTTGTAACTTGTATTCTTTTATTTTCAATAGGTTCCAGATGCTTCTAGCACAAATTGACCCAACGTATTCTACAATTCTAAACACTCAAATGTAGAGGGAAGAGAGGAAGATTAAAAGCCAATTTTATCACGATGCGGATATCATCCGATTTCTTTGTAATTTTTGAGATTGTTACGACTTTATATGTTCTAAAATAATATATGGTGCTATTAGGTTGATATTTTAAATTTTTTTTTATAATTTGACATGCTTGTAAGATTTGGTGTTAGTTTTTCAATATAATTTAACTTTTCGTTTATTTTGTTTTATATTTACAGTATGCGTAAATAAAAAATATTAGCCAACTTTTGCTATTAAAAGTGTATTTGTTTGAGTCAAAATATTTGTTGAAAAAAATGTTGATAAAACCTTTACCAACGATAAAAGTGGTGGGTAAACGATTAAGAAATGTCACTAAAACCTATAGCAACAGAGACTCTACTGTGGGTATAGCGAATTAATTGCTTCCTATTAATCCTATTCCAACGGAAAACACCGTGGGTATAGTACCAGTTTTTTTCCAAGCAGAAAAACCATCCTTATAGGCTATTGTGACAGTTATTTTTTATTCGTATAGAAAATTAAAAAGGACAGAGAAATAGTACCGTTGGAATAGGTTTTAGTGCTATACCAACGGTTTTTTACCCTTTACCGTCAGACTTTTGCTATCACTATAAATTAGTTGACCAAGAGGAAGTCCTTGCTTATCTTTATATGCAAAAGAATTTGACAGGTATTGGTTCTGACTATTTGAATTAATAACTTTTCTTACTGTTTGATTTCTGCGGAAAATAATTCAGTTTGATTCGCTTCAAAAACTGTGGAATGATTGGGTAGCTAAGTTTATTTTTATTTTTAATCATGTTTACAATTTAGTTAAAAGTTGTTTGTGACTGTATTGAGAGAATTAGGTAGAGCATAGAGACATGTAACTAGATTCTCATACATTGAAAATCATATTTTTAAATTTTAAGTGACGACAATCATATTTGTAACTTGCAAGTGTTCTGATTGATTCTATTGTTTCTAAATGACGACTATCATATTTTTAATTTGCAGGAACAACAAATGGTAATGTCTTACCATCGAAAATCAAACAGTTAATTTCTCGTAGAGGTTTTGATTTTGTGTTTTACCTGCTTCAATAATATTTTTCGATAACATTTCTTGTAAGTTTTTCATTATTTGTTTCAATCCCTTTTCAACTTCTGTTTTTGCTGCTCTTGTGTTGCTATTGGTGTTGGTCGCATGTTTGCAGTGTTGAAGGACAATTACCAGATTCTGCCATGGTCCTTCAACTTGCAAGCATGTCAAACAATTGAAAAGCGTACAACCAATCAATTTTCATTAGCTACTTAAATCCCCTCATGGCTAGTATAAGTGATTAATAGGTTTACATAGTGCATCTTATTTTATTGTATCAGTTATCAAGAAGTTTGGTCTAAATGTTGATCCAAAAGTAGAGTTGTGATTTGCATTGATTGTGTAAAGCATACTATTTGTTATGTAATTTTCAGATTCAATAATTGGATAAAATATGTTGTGGGGTAAAATATGTGGTGGGGTAAAATATGTTGACTCTTATTGCATTATTGTTACACATTATTCATAACTACTAAGGATTCGATTAATACACATTATCTATAACTGTCATGATTATAATGAAAACATAAAATGGTATAACTGAAATGGAAAACAAAGAAACAATACATATGTCTAATAATTAAGTTTTTGCCATGAAGCCACCATCATAAGGAATGCCGGTGGAATTCAACCAAGTACTAGCTCCAATCCAAGGTTCAACGGTGAACTTAGCAGCTTCATCTCTGGTGATTATACCTTTTGCCCATTTGACCCTTGCTGTAGCATTGGCACCAGGCTCAATGTTGCCAAACTCAGCAAAGTATGAATTTTCAATGTTTGATTGATTTTTCATCCAAATCATATATCCATGGTTTCCATGGTCTTGCCAAGTATGTCTTCACTGTTGGCAGATATGGTATGAGATCAGCATATGGAATTATAGTGCAGTTCTGGAGTACTATGCCGGTACTTAAACTAGTGTTTCTGCCTGTGCCATCGGCCACCACAACATTCCACTGTCCTAGAGCAGGCTTTCTCACCAAAATCGTCGAGTTCTGGATTAAGGTAATCGATTGACCATATATAAAGTTGATGGTTCATAATTTCTATATTAAATATTATTTTCAACGCACGCACGCGTGCGCGCACACGCGTGCGCACTCACACATATACAGACACACACACGCATACATATATTAAAAAGGTCACGCATTAACGGAATTGACTATAGCAAAAGAGGATATACTCTCATAATGTGACAAAACCAAAATCTGATTTCTAGCGGACAAAATACTCATATTTAGTGTCCGACACACATTATATAGAATTACTTTCAATTGAATAAACTTATGGAATTTTTTCTTAATTTTGTCTTATTCTCTCTAAACGCACTTAAAAGACCTCTATTAAAATTTCACTTTAGGCCTAAAAATACATTGGACCGGTCCTGAACTGATTTATATTCGTCATTGTCGTCCTTTGCCACAGTCGCGTTAGGTTGGATGATGTCTCCTTTTAGAAGTTGAGAGATTAGTGCATGATCACGATCGGGTAACCATGACGGGTAACCATCTCTATCGACCTCAAGAAGGCGACGATGCCCTGCCATACCAGTATCAATGCTAGCTAGAAGAGAAAAAGCGAAAATGGAGATAAAAATGCTTCGCGCCGAGTCAGCTAAGCGCCATGTGTTCAAAGATTCCATCCTTGAAGATTTTATAGAAAAACAAAAAAACGTAAAATTGCAAGGAAATATGTAATTCTAATGTGACTGCATTACCTAATTATTTTGGTCTAAAAAAATTGGCCAAGCTATACGTTTGTATTCACCCAACAAAAAAAATAATTAACTCTAAAAAACACGCTTTTAAAAAAAAAATATATAACTTTCTACAGCTAAGTATATAATTTTCAACATAGAGTATTGTTGCTTTATAAGTGTATATATAGCACAACTATCCCAACTTAACTGAGAATACCAGACTATTAATATAGTGTATTCTCATTCCAATCATTACCTCAAATAATTTGGTTGTCACCAAAAAATTAACATATTTATGAATGACATTAAGAAAAAAAATACAACAAAACTGATAGGTAAACATAACAAAATGTCTTAAGTTCTGCACTACATATCATCAAATATTAAACTGAAAAGTTAAGAGAAAAACCCAACACAACACACTATACATGATGACAAATTTAGACATGCATATAGATGTTTCTTTAAGTGATATTATATTTATGTGATATATAATGAGACATTTTTTTTAAAGGATATAATGAAAAATAATAATAATTTTTTATATATGATGCCCCGACATGAGTAAATAAATGATACATACTACAGCATATACAGAAATGAATTAGTTCCTGACTCTCTTGTTTAGAAAAGAAAAATACTAGTATTCATCATAAAGCAAATCATTAGCCATGGCAGTATATAAATGCATCATATATGGAACTATACATGTTTTGAAAATAAAGAATAAGAATCTATAACAATTACATTTTAATTTTTAGCCCTTGAAAATAATTACCTTCTTCCATTATATAAAACAAATCATTAACCATGGCAGTATAGAAATGCATCATATATGGAACTATAAATTTTTTGAAAATAAAGAATAAGAATCTATAACAATTACCTTTTAATTTTTATCCCTTGAGAATAATCACCTTCTTCCAGGCTCTTGGTGCTTGCTTGAAGTTTTAGTACTTTATCTTCTTCACCTTTAACTATGAAGAATTGTGGTTGTTCAACGTATATACTTCCTTCTCAAGTTTTTAACAATGCAGACTTAACACCAAGTTGAACAAACTCCCATTGATAGCAGTTTGCTATATCAATTACTAATCTGACTGTATTTATTCTTTCCTATATAAAAAATAAATAAAAAAATTCTTTCCTATATCAAGCTACATTACTTGAACACGGCTTACTAATTTTTGACTTATGAACATGAAGTGAGTAGCGTGCATTTGATGTTTTAATATGCTCAAATAATGTAATAGAATTGATTAAAAAAAAGTGTGTAATTACAACGAGTCACACAAAAGTGTGTAATTCAGATAAACAATTCATTTTTGGATATGTTTGAAAAATAGTGAAATACTATATTTAGTGTAATTCATTTATTTTGATGCCAAGAAGATCCTTTATTCTTGCATCTAAAATATCAGAGCTAGTACATATAAGCAAACAATAGCCCTATGTACCTCCAAGGATCATAATGACTTTATATTCTTTTCATAACACAAAATTGTGTGTATATATTGATTAAGAGTCAATGTATATCAATTAAGTGGTATCGCATGCATTAAGAATTGTTAACACTCTGGGAAAAATCCATATGCACACCTAACATAGATTGCATATGAGAATTTTGAAAACCCCTAAATCTATAAAAAAAAAAAAAAAAATTCATCTTTTTTTCGTTAGGACAAAACTGTGCTAAATTTGTTTCTATTCATTTTTGCTCATAAGCGGCTTCCTTTGGCGAAGCATTTCTATTCATTTTGTCTTTCCATCTGAAATAGAAAACAATAAAAGATATAAAAAAAATTACAGACAAATGAAATGGAATCAATTAATAAACAATATATATTAAAAAATTACAGAAAATTAAATTTTAATTTCCTTACCGAGTAAGTAATCTGTGTCGTATTCAGAATTGAATACATCAATAGGATTTGATATCGGATAGATATCCGAAGGCACACTATTTTTGCCACATAATTTTACTTTTGTGTTAAACTGAAAATTGAGTTTCTACTCGTGCTTTGTGGTCCGATAAGATCCAAGATTCGCAACAACACCAAAGTTACTCATAGTGTAGACCTTTCCCTCTCACAGTGACGTGAATCTCATAGATGTTATCTGATCTTGGTGCCATCATAACTTCTTCTTTTTTAGGTTGAGAGGGAAGAGAAGTAGGCATATGATTGAATAGAAGAAAACATTGGTATGTATAGGCTAATTGCATAAATAAAATATTATTGGAAGCAATGTGAAAATAAAAATATGACAAAATCAACATCAAATCATTGCAATATGATTGGTTCAAAAAATGACATTGACACAGGTCAATGTAACATTGGAGGAATATTTACAAATGACATGAATTAATTTTAATAATTTTTTAATTATTTCTATCAATTCATCTCTACAACTCGGTTATGGAAATAACATTATAGGCTTAGGATTTTCTTATCAGTTAAAGTTAATTACACGTGAATCAAGCATACCATTGAATTCTATCTTTTTTCCTTTTAAAAAAAATGATTTGTGCTCATTTTTTTGTTTTTTCTGTTTATGAATCCGTATAATTCGGTTATGGAAATACAATTTGAAGTATAAAATTTCAACTGCAGTCAAGGCAAATAAAAATATCAATGAATTCTAAATAAGTTTTTTTTTCAATGCATCCTTAGTAGTTAAGGCAAATAAATATTTCTTAAACAAAATTATTCTGATTATCAAATATCGTGGCGTCAAATTATAAACTCGAACACTAAAATTTTTAAAAAATGAATCAACAATTTCATAAATACTAAAATTTTCTAATAACAAAACATCAATTTTTAAAGTTTTTTTTTTTGAAGAGGTTAAAATGAAATATATTACCACATCAAAAGATCCCCGTAGCACAAGGTGTACCAGGGTGTAAAACACCAAGTCTTAACAATATTTACAGTCACAAAACAGGAAAAAAGCAGAATAAAGCTTTAGCCTACGCCTAAAATGGTGAAAGGACTAAGCCACCACGCATGATAGTTGAAGGGAAGAGAAGGGTATTTCTCCTTCAGCCACATGAATGCGAGCGACTTGATTTTGTCTACAACATTAGGAATTGAGCTCTGCTTGCCGTTAAATAACCTGTTATTTCTTTCTTTCCAAATTTCCCACGTGGTTGCAAACCAGATAGCCTGTAAAATTGCACCACGGGCCTTCACGCTACCACCATCTAAGAAAAACTGATTAAAATGGTCGACCACACCAAGGGGAATGGCTGCTAGAAAAACTGATTAAAATGGTTGAGACGCCGAGTCACCAGAATAATAAATACCAAACCGCACCAAACATAGGACAGTGTAAAAACAAATGACTGCTAGTTTCGACTGTGTTACAACCAACTATACACAACCGAGAATCAAAAGGAATCACACCACGACGGAGGAGATTGTCCTTCGTTGGTAGCCTATCACGAAACAGCCGCCACGCAAACAGGACAACCTTGAGAGGAATATGTTTATTCCAAAGAGATGGCATCGGCACCGTACCAGCTCTAGACGGATGTGAAGCTTGCACTTTATAAGCACTACGGACGGAAAAAACATGAGATGTTTCCAACTTCCAATGTCAAGTATCTATTTTATCAACCTGTAAAGACACACTTTGAAGTAAAAAGGTTAAATCCCTCACCCCCTCCTCTTCCCACATAATTTTTAAAGTTGATTATAACTGCCAATAGAATTTTTAATTGATTAGTCACAATAAGGACACAATGTTTATTAAAAAAAAAAATCAAGAAACTCATTACCCTTTGGTTGCCAAAATTTTCGGTTAGCTCAGCATAGTAATTTCATATGTAAATTTTCGGTTGCAATCCTGGTACATTAAATACTCCTCCGAATTTTAGCACACAACATTTTGGTGTGTATATGAATGAAAACATTAAATGCACCTTTCAATATAAGGTTGCCACGTGTACTATCAAAATAAAATAGGGGAAATGTTTATAACAGAGATAGAGATGTTCATAACATCTCTTTCAAAAAAGTATGTTCATAATGTTTCTAAAAAATCTTTCAAAAAAAAGAAGTATGTTCATAATGAATTTGAATATTTACACCACTGATTTTATTAAATTGGTTGTGTTGGACGGGTTAGTTCATTATTCCATGTCAATGGTGTATTGAGCAAGGATAATGAGACCCGCACCATGCTTTGATTTGAGAAGAGTTAAGCAAAGTAGAGTGTTGTCAACATTCTTGCAAATAGTCTCAACGTCCACAGCTTTCATAGCATATATGGATGCAACACACACATAAAAGAAATACAGCCACAAATAAAGAGGAACAAATCATCTATATCTATAATGTATATAAAGAGAATAATCTCAACTCTTTTAGACTGACATTTTCTTTTTTTAAAAATGTCTTCAATTTTCAATACAAATAACACACGTAATAAATAAATAAAAATAAATTTAAATATTAAAATAAAAGTGTAACAAACACAAATATTCAATTTTTTTCTTTATCATTTAAAAAGTATAACAAACTAGATGGTGTATTTATACTTACTTTTTCATTATCCCAATTATACCCTTAACCAACAACTTTTTCTGTAATAAAGATTTTTGTTGGTGTCATTAAAAAAATAAGAATTTAGATTATAATTTTTTGTTATATTAGTTTCATTTAAATAGAAAATTATGGTCAGTTTGATTTGTTATCATTTGATAGCAAAAAAATAATTATATTTGTACTTTTAATTAAAATCAAAATTTCATAAAAATACATCATTCATAATTCTCAAATGTTGGCGCACTAAAAAGAGTGGAAAGACGTTTCGCTAGTATTGTATAATTTGCTTCTTCTCAATTTTCAATTTAGTTTGGTTTTACTCCTTGACGGTGAAAATAAGGGTATAAAGATTTTATATATCAAAATTGAATTAGTTAATTTTATTCAAATTGGTTTTACTCCATCAAATTTAGTTTAGTTTTCTTTTTCTCATATTGTATAGTTTTTTAAAATATTTTCCATTGGTCAACATTGAATTAGTTAATTTTATTGATTTGAATTAGTCAAGTATTTTGTATTTTTTTAACTGTTTTAATTTTTTTTCCCTAAAAAAAAAACTGTTTTAATTTTTTTAACACTTTTTACACTGTCTATGTAAACTTTTTAATTAGCATTTTTTAAAAACTTTAGTGGACCAACCGCGGACACTTTTTACATCCTCGTTTTTATATAAACTCCATCTCCTAAAACACACTTCTTGATGACTCCTAAAAAAATCTAGCTACTTTTGACTCATTCTTGGTTGAAGGTCATCCCATTTCTTGCTTTCCAAATTATCAAAACATTTGAAAACCAAAATTACAATTAACATTTCTCTATCTTTTTTAATTACATTTCTCTTCGAAGATAATATGATTTAGGGTTTAGGGTTTACCACAACCTGTAATACACAATAATGAAGCACTCAAATTAATTTACCTCTCTTTCACTTAGATTATCTTTATAGGAAGCCTATTTTGAAAATACCTCAATACTTTCAAAGGGATCAAACGATTCGAAACCTCTTTTATCCCACTCCACTTCCTCATTCTCTACTTCAATCAACAAAAGGCATGCATCCCTCACTCTATAGTTTGAATCACTCCCTCCTTCCACCTATCTAACTTATCCTCCAACCATAACACCACTTCATTACAAACCTCCTCCAACTCCTTTTCCTGTTGAAACAATCTCCTTCTCCAGTTCCATTTCAGTATTCTCACACCCCCACCACAAATTTCAGCAACATATTTATCTTTGTCTAACAATATTTCTAAAAGTCTGCTCAAATGAAGATGATGCAATATATCTCTGTCTATCCACAAATCAAATCTAAAGTTAGAATCTCTTCCATCACCAATGAGTTTCCTTAAATTTCTGTCAAACAAACTCTCACCTACTTGTCTCGTAATCCTCCTAATTGACTTTAGATCCCTCCTCCAAATTTGTCAATAAGAACCTATTAGAATACTAATCAATAACTGCCTTGTAACTAAAAGTTAGTTAAGTATTTTTCAAAATTTGTATTGTGAAACTTCAAGACTTAATGAAACTCATATTGCAAGCAATAATTCGCTCTATTCTCTCTTCTTCTTCCTGATGCAAACACTAGAACCCATATTATAACTGTTTTCAGTTTTAACAGTTTATGAAATGCAATCTGGTTATAACTATTGTCCCATTCAAAATCAAAGTTGACTTTAGTTTATTTATTAACCAAAACGAGAGCCGGGTTGTTTCAATCTAGTTTATGAAATGCAACCCGAAACAAAAACCAGACAGTTTTCAGCCATTTTCGATAGTAAAAGTATCAAAACAAAATATAGAAGAAAGCTTAGAAACTTAATATCATTCAGATTTTAGGTTTTATTTTGAATTAAAATTGACTAAAACACATTACCCAAATCTAAAATGGATCATAAATTTTCCTAATGAAATAGCATAGAGATTTCATTCTTATGCCAACTTTAATCATAACTTTAATAATATTAGATTAAAAATCACAAAAAAATAAGACTTAAAACTTAAAAATTTATCCTTCAACATTGTGCCCTTATGAATCCTACCAACCATTGTTATTTGGAGGGGACAAAACTAACAATATTGTCTTCTTATCAATGATCCTTAGTTTTTATTTATGAGGAATAAGAAGAAAAAAAATGAGCTCAAATATTGTTATAATTTTATCAATGTCGAAATTGACTTGTTATTGCAACAATATCCAAGATACACAAAGTTCAAAACTAGGCATCTAGTTTGCCAATAAAAGAGATATAAAAAGCATAATATCAGCAACATTGAAAACAACTTCAGCATATTTTGGGAGTATAGATTTATCAAGGTATGGAGGGACACCTGGTGTCCCCCTGTAATGGAAGATGAATAATCTGCTATGATATTATTCGCTTGCACTCGTAACCCATAATAGTCTCCACTCTTCAAATATTGTTCAGCATCCACAAGCCTACGAAGAGAACCATGTTTGGTCCCAAATAAACTCATATTTTTTAAGATAGATAAGTGGCGTGTTCGAGGTTCGAACATCAACCTCTGCATATATCATGCAATGTCTAAACACAATAAGCTAAACTCACATAATACAAGACTTGGATATTAATTATATTATAAAAATAGTTTGAAGACCTTTTGATAAAAAAGGTTTTGTTAAAAAAAAAATTGAAAAGTGTTTAAAAAAAAAGTGCATTCATTAAAAGTTATAAAAACAGGATAATCTCCTGCAGACAAAATTAAAGTTAGCAGGGCGATTTAAATTTAAATTCAAAATTGACTTTGTTAATTTATTAACAACTAAAACGCGAGAACAACACAAATGATATGTCACTTTAAAATACCAATAAAAAATTAATTTATTTTTCATATTACTCTGTATCCTTAATTATTTCTTAATAGTTGTGAAATGTCCAAACCATCGTATAATTTAGGACAGAGGGAGTACCTTCTAATCATCGAACTTAAGCAGGGTTGTTTCAATCCGATTTGTGAAATGTGGACCGAAACCAAAACATCATGGTTTCCGACCATTTTCGGTAGTAAATGTATCAAAACAAACCATAGAAAGCTTCAAAACTTACGATCATTCAAATTTTTTGTTTTATTTTGAATTAAAATTTACTAAAATAGCAAAGGGATTTCACTCTTATGCCAACTTGAATCATAAATCCAACAATATTAGATCCCCTCAAAAAAAAAACACAATATTAGATTAAAAATTGCAAAAAATTAAGACTTAAAACTTGCATATATATATGATTCAATGTGCCCATATGAATCCTAGGAACCATTGTTATTTGGAGGGGACAATAGTCAATACTAACATTGACTTCTTATCAATGATCCTTAATCATTGTTAGTAACTTGGGCATTTTTTATTTATGCCGAATAAGAAATAAAATAGAATTCATTTTGTTAAAATTTTTATTAATGTCACGATTGACTCGTTATTGCAATATAAGATACACAAAGAATAAAACTAAGCATCCTTGATTAAGGATGTCTCGTCTAAATAAATTATTTTTGGTGGAAAGACGGTTTCAAAGAATACGCCAAGTAAACAAAGATAACTTCAAAAGAATGTCCTTATGCCAAATAAAATCATAAAATTTCTTTGTAGCATTGACTTAAAATATTTATGCAAATCCGTATTAATTAATTAATATTTATAGGTAAATACTTAGTTGTAGGTATATGCCAATTTTAATTTATTTTTTTGAGAGGTCATATGCCGATTTTATTTTTTGAGAGGGCATATGCCAAATTTTTATTAGTGACATCTCACTTGAGTAATTTTACCCAACTTTTTTCAAAGGGTCATGCTTCCTTATCTAAATCATCATTAAAAAATTTTGTGGAGTAAAATTTTATTAATGTCGAAATTGACTTATTTAGTGCAACAATATCCAAGATACACAAAGTTCAAAACTAGGCATCTACTTTGTCAAAAAAAGAGATATAAAAAGCATAATATCAGCAACATTGAAAACAACTTCAGCATATTTTGGGAGTATAGATTTATCAGGGTATGCAGGGATACCGGGTGTCCCTCCGTTAATACAATCTGAATGATCTGCTATGATATTATTCGCTTCCACACGTAAGCTAAAATAATCTCCATTCTTTAAATATTGTTGCGCATTCTTAAGAGAACTAATAGCACCACCATTACCGGTCCCAAATAAACTCAAACAATACTCATAATGAGCTTTTGCCTTGGGATCACCACCACTTTGAGAAATTAGTTTTCTAAGCAGATTAATTGTGTTGTTCAACTCAATATGTGTCACGTCAATAGTGTATTGAGCAAGGGTAACGAGATCGGCGCCATGCTTTGATTTGAGAAGAGTTAAGCAAAATGAAGAGTTGTCGACATTCTTGCAAATAGTATCAACATCTACAACTTTTGAAGCATATGAGGATACACAACTTAAAAGAAAGACCACCACCACCAAAGAGGAGAAACGAATCATATTGAATAATTATTTTTCTTTTCTATTAGCAATTTTGTTTGGTTTTACTCATATGGGCTTTATATAGTTTTCTTCAATTGAAAATTTGGGTATAAAGGTTTTAACAAAAAAAAAATGGTATAAATATATTGACCTCCCCATGTTTAAATTTATTAATGACATTGAATATATGATTTCCCCAGATTTGAATTTATTAATTACATTGAATATATTCATTGAATCAAACTTAACTAATTAAGTATGTTCATAATTTAGTCAAAAAAAAAAAGTATGTTCATATTTTTGTTTTGTTGTAAACCAGGTGTTCTCCATGCGCAACAGGGAAGACTACTCCTCGAGCATTGTGAGACCCAAATAGGCGGCAAGTTTACCCTAAGAGTTTTAACATTGCTGCATGCCGCGTGCCCAAAGCTGAATTTGAACCCTTGACCTTGGTTAAATCTAAAGAGACTCATTTCATCTCATCAAAGCGTTGTTGGATTGTATGTTCATAACTTTGTCAACAAAGTATGTACATAACATTTCTAAGAAATCCTTAAAAAAAACGTTTCAAAAAAAATAAAAAATACTTCGTCAGTCGCGTAATAAATATATTGATTGATGATTTCCCTGTATTTAAATTTATTAATTACATTGAATATATGCGATTTCCTCAGATTTGAATTTATTAGGTCAATTATTTTTTTGAAAGGAATTTACATCTTTATCTTTATATTTATCTTTTGTTTATGAGTTTTTCTAACCTGTGCAACTTTGCACAACTTAAGGTGCAATTAATACACTTTATTATTGTCTCTCTCCTGTTAACCTTTTTTGACTTTTCACATAGACTTAATCGAAAAGAAGGATTGAAGCCATTGTGATGATTCTGATTGAGAACACCACCAACAAAGGACTATATGATCCTCAAAGTTACAGTGTCTCCCACACGTTTTTAGCCGCGTGTTAGAACTTACATTTCAATTAAACGTCGATGTGGCAGTGGAGGAGGCACATAAATGTTTTCTGTTTTGTGGCAGAGACGGAGGGAATCGGAGAGGTGAGGAATCACACGGTGTAGATCCAACCCGGCGGCGTGACGAAGATCATGGTAAGGGATAGTGCTCATGGGAATTCGAATGATCGGTTAGATATTTGTGGAGATTTCGGTTGCCGGATTCAAGTTGCCGGAGCTTGCTAGTGCGGTGTTTGTTGATGGAGAAATAACTGTTACGGTGGTGATCTGGTTATTGGTGATGATAGACTTGTGTTTGTGATGATGATGGTGAAAAAATTTAAGGCTGATTAATATGAGAGAGAAAAGTCAAAAAAGGTTAATAGGAGAGAGACAATAATAAAGTGTATTAACTGCACCTTAAGCTGCGCAAAGTTGCACAGGTTAGAAAACCCCTTTCTTTATAATAACTAGAATTCTACCCGTGCTCCGCATGGGTCATTCACACATTAAATATTAACCACAAATTGAAAGATATATCATAGAAATAAAACATTTGATAAATACAAACTACATTGAATTTCAAATTAAAACTGTCTCGTGTATACACTACCACAATCATATGATGTCATACATTGCGAAATACTTCATGATATACCAAATTTGAACTCACGTTAGTGTTTTTACCATCTTCATCAGTTATAATCTCTTGAAGTAACTCTTGCATGTAGAAGTTCAATTGAATGGATCCAATGCTAAAAGGGCATTAAATACACGTAGGCATGCTTAGAATGATACCCTATAACTTTCTAACCTCAACATTTGTCATTAATATAAGACATAGTGTACATTTGAACTACTCAATGCACTATTAGTCACAAAAATATGATGGCCCTTTGAGTGTTGCTTGAAATCTTTGCTACAGTGATAACAAAAAACTTAATTATAATCTGCATAAATGAATATATAGAAACTTGCCTACGTTCAGCCATTAGAGGTTCGATGATGCGTTGAGAGAATTCTTTATAGCTTAATGTAAACTGCAAACAAAGGAGGGTGTCATTGCACTTGTATATATAGAGTGGAATGGAGAGTTTGAATCATAGATATGTGTGTATATAATGATAGAATATAATATTTTGTTATAATTGGCTATAATTAGTTTCCTGTAATTATGTTGTATAATGATTAGATGGTTGACTAAACGTTACACAATAGTTGTATATATTCTATTCAAACTACCCAATCAACATCCTTTATGTGATAGAATATAATATTTTGTCATAATTAGCTATAATTAGTTTCCTGTAATTATGTTGTATAATGGTTAGATAATTGATTAAACGTTTCACAATAGTATATATTCTAGGCAAATTCTATGGCACACCAATATATTTAAGTGCACCGGTACACTCACTCTTTAAATTAATAGTTAAATGAGTTGTTTTTTGAAGAAAAATATTACTTTTTTATCATTTATAATTATAATAACTAAATCTTATTCATAAAAAATGGCAACAAAATAAAATTTTTATTTTTTGAATTTTTATCACTCATAATTGAGAACATTCATTATTTTTTATGATAATATGTAAAAAAAATGACTGTGATTCTTATAAACAATGAAATGATATTTTTTTTCTTATGAAATGATGTTCTATAAAATATAAATATTGACAAATAGCTATTTATTACATAAAAAATGATCGTTAATTTATAAAATTATGAAGCAGGAGTACCGGTACACCTCACTTTGTGAGTGTACTGTAGAAGTTCCCTATATTCTATTCAAACTACCTGATCAACATCATTTATGTGATAGAATAGAATATTTTGTCATAATTGGCTATAATTAGTTTCCTCTAATTATGCTGTATAATGATTAGATAGTTGATTAAACGTTATCAAAGGTCATGATAAATGCTTGAGGGTTTAGTGGTTAGTTGGGAGATATGGTCGCATTAAATGCTGACAAAGGAGGGAAAACTTGGAGTGTTTAGGGTTAACTACCAGCTTGACAAGTTTAGCTTTTATAATAATAAAGGATAATAAACATAAATATTTGGCTTTCATAGAAACAATAGTACACATGACACTTTAAAATGCAATCAATCATTTAATGCTTTTCTAACATCATATTTCTCTCATCAAAATTTATTATCCTTAAACGTAAAAAAAAACTATTATCCTTATCATTTTATAGTGATTCAAACAAAATTGTTGGCTAAAAGTACGGTGTGTAAATGCTATTAACTAGCAATGTCTTTTTTGATTTATTTCAAAGTTAAATATGACAGAGGAAGATATTTTATAGGGTCCTGCGTCCCTGGAGCACTGGTTAAGCATACAAAAAAAGGTAATTATTACCAAAAAGGGAAACTGTTTTGACTTATTTATGGATTAATTACACAATTTTCAATGCAATAATTGCTATAAAATTTCCTTTTTCAGTATCTTTAACCAGTGCCCCGGGGACACCGGTTAGCATTTCCCTATTTTACATGCTCTTTCTATTTCATATGTTTTAATCTGATCATAAAACCAATCCGATCATAACATGTGTCACGTGATATTTATAAGCCAACCAGATATTAACATGTCAATTTTTCATTGTTGCATTATTATGCATTGATTAGGGGTTCAAAATTAATTTGTTAGTCTTTTTCCGTTATATATATTCCATCAAACTTGCATAATTTTCATCTCATTGCTAATTTCATCCAATGACATCTTTGAAATCAATTCAATCGAAGAATCATGAAGCGTAGTCGTGCGAATTATACGCGTTTGGTTCGTTCGATGACTAAAACAAGAAGATCATGTAAATTGGCATTAACCATGCTTATTGTTGTAAATCAATTATCAAAACAAAATACTTGATCAATTGGAGTTTATGACCATGCTTTTCATGTTCTTATTGAATATCAATTTAATCAATTCTTATCACATTATTCTATTTCGTCTGTATTATTCTATCTTTAAACAATGACATTTTTTTTTCGGGGACATTGCTTTCTAATTTTTTTTTCATGAATATTCAAATATGAAAATAATGTTATTACAAAAAGATGTACATTTTTTATCGACATGGTCATGTTGATGACGTTTGGTAAAACTTTGGGCTTGGAAAATTGACATCCAAACATCATTGTTATAATCTTCCGTTAGTAGGTGAATTAACCGACTCAAACCATACATAATAATGGATAGCCGATGGAATTTGGTTTTGTAGACATTGCTAGGATAATGATCTTAATTGATTTGATTTGAGTATGTTCTTTTTTCTTAATTTTGTTATGTTCTACGTTTTTTTTACAAGAATGTTATGTACGACGTAATATTGATCTTTCTATAACAGTATATTATTGTTGGAGTTATTGTGGAGTAAAGATATAAATCATCTATTCTGATTTCATTTTCATAAAACACTATGTTAATTATTGTCAAAGAAACCAATACATGAATAATATAACATGCACATGTTCTATTTCCGTTGTTTCTAAATATGAATCAACCAATAATGTAAAAAAAATCAATCAATTAATCAACGTGTTTGACTTCTCTTACTTGGAATGGAAATCTTATATCATCATATAAAATGTATAATTAAATTAAAGGAATGATTAAATGACAATAAAAATTCGTTAATGAATTTAAACGAAAAATAACCGTTCAAATAAGGCTTAACAAAAAGATCCAAATAAGAATATGTACATTTTACAAATCCTTTTAGTGTATTTTAATCTCAACAAGAGTGCACCAAAGATCCTATGCAAATCTTCTCCATTTTCATTTTCTCTAAGATAAAAAAAAAACGATGTTAGCCCTTTAATTGTTTCTTACGTTGGTACCATTCCATACCTTAATATATATGTGTGTGTGAAGAAAAAATGTTTATGAATTAGATTATTGTTTGTAAGATTTTAAAAAAAATTGTAAGGTGGATATTTATTATTTTTAATAAAAAAAAACTAAATTTTATAATAACAAAAAATGGTGAATAAAAATAAAAGTCTACTCCCCTCCAAAAACAAAAATTTACTAGAAATGGTAATGTTCACATTTGGATTGGAATCATATTAGACACAAAAATATATAAAGGTTTATTTAGGAAGAAAAAAAATATAAAGGTTTTTTAGTGCTTTATTTAAAATTGATTTTTTGGTATATGCAAATTTCACAATTGTAAATAAATAAAAATAAATAGCTTAATTTTTTTCAATTAAATCTCTAGATTAAACAAGGAAAGTGTCTAAAAGATTTAAAACAAAAAAACTCAGTATCCGGCTCAATGACCAACTAATCTATGTAATCAATCTCATGTCCACTATAGAGTGGTCCATTTAAAACCAAAGAAAACTTTGTACGGTCTAGCCTACTCAAATTTGCATTGGAAGAATTAAATCTAATACCTAAAGATGCTTACATTTCAAGGTGTTAAGCATATACATCTGATCCGACAAAATTGTCTAAAAAGGCTATTTAGAAAGAAATATACTCAAACATGCCTTTGTAAGAATAAAGTTAATGTTAAATTGTTCCCTTAAGACATAAGTTAAAAATTAAAATTATATTTAAAAAATAAATTTTATATTAAAAAATTAAATGTTTTCAAGCTAAAGAATAGTACACACTCTCCAATATTTCCTTTCTATGTTAAATTTCTTAATTTATACCATAAGGGCGTAAGCAAGCATTTTCCTGAAAATAATTCAAAATAAATTGCAGAATAAGAAAATAAACCTTTCGAAGCTAAAAAATTAGCATAACGAATATTATTAAGTTTCCCCTCTGAAAATTAATAATCGTTTCAAATTCTAATAAGTTTTATCATAGAAAGATATTTCACATATATATGATGAGCTTTCAAAATTATAATGAAGATTGTAATTGTATTGCAATTTTTTATTATTAAATATATCCTTATAATGTTGGGACTTCCTGGGGTTAAACGAGGTTGGATAATCACATTAGGTTAAGATTAGTCACACAAGTGAGTTTGATATCATATCTTCATCTAAATCTTTAAGGCATTAGGTATATAAAGTCATCTTACTTATATGTTTCTCACCATATACTCTTGCATCTAATTGGAAACTTGAGACTCTCTACATCTTTGATTAGATAACATAGTCAAATTAGACATGAGAAGGCATAACATGGTAAAAATGTAGGATGATGGTGATTTAATGGTGGGAGATTTGGCCTCTTCAAAAAAAAATGGTGGGAGATTTGTGTTCCTTTCTTTTAAGAGAGATAAAATAAATTAGAAAAAGAAAAAATGCAAAAATTGAATCACCATCATCCCACCATTCTAATAAGTTAACATAAGAGGAATAATAAGAAAAGAAAAAAATGAGTGTGTGCTTTGTCTATGAGATTATAGGGAACATACTGAGTTGTTAGTAATCTTTTAAATCTGTTGAAGGAGTTGCGAATTTTTGTGCAAATATTTGTTTAATAAGCATGAATTTTTTCAACTCAGTAGAATACATATGTAATTTTCCATTGTCAAATATCACCAAAGAACAAATGTGAAGGAATATAAAATAATAGATATTGAATAAAAAAAAATATAGCATGAAAATGAATGACATCCAATAACTAAACTTTAAGATAAAAAAAAAAAAATGACATTTAAAAACTAACAAATCAATTTATCATAATGTTGGATTAATATTGTGACTTCTGGATGAGTCTACAATGGGTTGGAGCATCATATTATGCCAATAGCAACAATGCAAATGAAAATGACAACACTTCTTCCCACGAAACCTTAAGACATTAGGTATGTGACCCATCTCACTTTTATGTTGTTTAAAATCTATTCTTCCATCCAATGTACAATGTCAACTCACACTTAACACATTAACATCTCTTAATAAAATGTGTGACTGAGGTGAAGGCTGCGGCGTGGGATTGTGATAGTTACAAATGCACAGGCCCTGATGGTATTACCTTTGGTTTCATAAAGGATTTTTGGGGCATGCTGAAGGATGATGTTATGCGTTTTTTTATGGAATTTCATAGGAATGGTAGGTTGACTAAAGGGATAAATATCACTTTTATTGCTCTTATTCTTAAGGTTGATAGCCCTCAACGTCTGAATGACTTTCAATCACCGATTGGCTTATACACATAATAGGGAAGCTTGTCTCTGATTTCACTAATCTTAAACAAACTATTACAGTGGGCACACCCAAATACTCGAGACTAAAACAAACTAGTTTTCTAAGGTTTGGCAGTAGCAAGGCCGATGCTGGAAAATGCTCTGAAACTATTAATGCATGTGGATATCAACTTAGTTCATGGTTGGAGAATGTTGGCAATGTGAATCGTGAAATCATATGTTTAACTATATGGTTTCTAAATTGCTTTCATAGTATCCTAGAATTTAGTTTTCGCTTGATTAAAATACAAATCTCCTTTCAGACTTTAAATTAAATACATTTTTTAAATGTTAATTATATTAAGGGTTTTCTTGCTTAACACATTTTAATTGTTGCTCACTTAATTGATGTGAATGGTAGGCTTCTTGATAGAGAATCAATGGTTGAGGATCTAGCTATTTTGGGCGATTAGAGGATGCGGGGGAGCAAACTTTGTTGTTATGATAGCAGGGAGGATGAAACAAGTTCATGTTGGGCTTAAATATTGCACTCGTCCCTGCAAATATGACCCGTTTAAGGTTTGGTTCCTGCAAAAATTTTTGTTTTTTAAAATAGTCCCTGGAGGGACTATTTTAAAAAACAAATTTTTTTGCAGGCACCTGTTTAAAAAACAAAATATTTTGCAGGGACCAAAAACTACAAAATGGGTCTAGTCATCATGTGTCACGTATGCAAATCATCACAAAAATGGGGTCAGAGACTATTTTAAAAAACAAAAATTTTTGCAGGGACCAAAAACAAATTTTTTTTTACAAGGACTTAAACGGGCCATATTTGCAGGGACGAGTGCAATATTTAAGCCTATTTGTTATTCTCCTGAAATTTCAGCTAAGTACCTGTCCTAGATTATTCTTGCGCTTATTTATAACTTGTTTATTTGAATTGAAGATTCTTCTAAATCATTCCCGTCATTTGAGTATGCTGTCAAATATGGTTAAACTGAGATGATTAAAAGAGACATGGCTAATATTTCCATGAGAGACCACTACTAGAAATTCCCATATTTCCTGCGTTCCCGAATTTCCTGCAGATTCGGATGTAAATTTCGCAGCAAACCCGTTTCCTGCGGATATTGCTAAGGATTAAGGTTCCCAGCTAATCTTGTTTCCTGTTGGTCAGATTGGATTTGGAAGACCTGCCGTGATATGTATCCTGCAAACATTCCGCAGGAAACTCGGCTTGAAAATAATTTCCGTAGATAAAACTGCAGGAAAAGTCTTCAACGACACAAAAATCCGTTTGTAAATCCGCAGCTAAAGCATTTTGATCTAATGTTTTCAAATGGGAGGATATTCAACTTCAATGCATTCCAAAAACAATAAAACTATAAATTATTTATTTAAAATTATTTTATTTATTTTAAAGAAGATAAAGTATTTATACATTTTAGCAATTAGAGCAAACTAGTTGTACTTCAAACTCACCATAGGCATAACCTTTAAAAACACTAAAATTTCAAAAGAATGTTTAACAAGAAAAAGGATCAATAAATCTCTGCCAAGAATTAAATTTTCATTGGCCGAATTAAAACCATCGTTAGATTGCAAAATTTTTAGCTCTTCCAATGGTGGAAGTTCTTTGGAGGTCTCCAGTTTCCTTGTCTTTGTCAATGATGGAGTAGGATCTCTAACCAAACTTGCTCAATTAACTACTTGCTTTGAGCCACTCCTCGTTTCCACGTTCTTCTCTGAGATTGTCTTTCTTTTCGCTAGTACAAACAGTTGTACCATTAGTACCGTATTTGAACTAATTATTTCGGAGCTTATCCCTAGCGATTCAATTACATGTAAAAAGAATATTAACACCATAATCACTGTTATCACATGATCATCAATGTTACAATAACTCACACAGAAACTCAATCCTCCAAGTTAGTGTGTAATCTTTAAAGAGAACAGTCTGACTTTTACAAGCAGTCTACAGGTGAGCATATGGATCAATCAATATTACGCAACTAGGATTGTTCCATTATTTAATTAAAAAGAATAAAACTCTCAGAGTACATATGCATGCCTGGTTAACATATGAAACACTTCTTTGAAAAACCATGTTTTATGATTTGAGCTATGAATTGCAAGCACTTAAACTCGTTCGCCGCCTCTATATATCAAGATCCCTAAAGTAGTCTCTATATCTGAAAGTGTCAGCAGTAGCAGACATAAAAACCACCCTGCAAAAGGATAATATTTTATTTCTAATTGTCATGACAGCTCAAACTCAACAACTTTACTCAAACATATTAATTATAAAAATATAGGCTGCATACTCTCTATTATAACCAAACAATCAACACCAAATGTATGAGCTTACTTCAGATTCAGAGTTGGATTAAGCTTGTTATGTTAGCACAAAAAGCACCACAGCGCTGATAAACTTCTACTGTCAAACACATTTAGTCCTCAGCCGATTTGAAAAATTGTGGACATAACACTATATTGTGTTCATTATTGTTCTGACCAAAACTTATGATACATGACCTAAAGAAGCTATATTATGTATTATACGCACTAACAAAACAGAGAACGAAAATTGGAAGCCTAACCATAAGGAATTTTCAACCCTTTCACCCAGTCGCGTACATTATTCTTTTGTTCGTTGTTCCGAAAATCCTACCTTAGAAATGAAAACAAACTTCCAGTAAACACACTAATTTGCATGAAATAACTTAGCAATATTCTAGAAATGCTGCAATGATTACACATCAATTAAAATGAATCATTCGAGACAAGTATCTAATTGATAACTAATGAGGTGAGCAATGTAAAGTTTACTAATGAAATCAGTTTTTTCTATATCTAACCGTGGGACTTAAAAATCTGGATTCCCCTCAGTTGCTGCAGTCACAATTTATAACCTCTTTGACAAGTATTCATTGGATTAATCTTCTGGAAGTGAAAATTCTGTCTTGGATGATATTCATATTTTCGTGAACTTGGAGTATGACTCAGTTTCTCAATTTATAAATTCCTTAATCTTGTTTTTAAATATACAAACATCTCAGGTAGGAGACCATGGAAGTACAAACACTATGACAAAGTTGCCCTGTCGTTATATATATATATATATATGGAGTAAACGTGAATGACATTTTATATGCCGCAAGACATGTATATTATATTTTACTCTTCCAGTTCTTATTTCAATATTATGAAAACATCTATTAAGTTGAGTTTGTAACTGGTATTCTTTTATTTTCAATAGTTTCCAGATGCTTCTAGCTCAAATTGGCCCAACGAATTCTACAATTCTAAACACATCAAATGAAGAGGGAAGAGAGGAAAATTAAAAGCCAATTTTATCACGATGGGGATATCATCCGATTTCTTTGTAATTTTTGAGACTAATATGACTTTATATGTTTTAAAATAATATATGGTGCTAGTAGGTTGATATTTTTAACTATTTTTGTAATTTGACATGCTGGTATGATTTGGTGTTAACTTTTCAATATAATTTAACTTTCCGTTTATTTTCTTTTATATTTACAGTATGTGTATATAAAAAATATTGGCCAACTTATGCTATTAAAAAGTGTATTTTTTTTTTAGTCAAAAAATATTTGTAGGAAAAATATGTTGATAAAACCTTTACCGACGATAAAAGTGGTGAGTAAACAAAATTAAGAAATGTCACTAAAACCTATAGCAGCAGAGACTCTACTGTGGGTATGGAAATTAATTGCTTCCTATTAATCCTATTCCAACGGAAAACACCGTGGGTATAGCACCTGTTTTTTTTCCAACAGGCATAAAAACCATCCTTGTAGGCTATTGTGACAGTTATTTTCTATTCGTATAGGAAATTAAAAAGGACAGAGAAATAGTGCCGTTGGAATAGGTTTTAGGTCTATACCCACGGTCGTTTACCCTTTACCAACAGACTTTTTCTGTCACTATAAGTCACTTTTCTTGTAGTAGTGGCCTGACATATGCTAAAGAATTTGACAGGTATTGGTTCTGACTATTTAAATTAATAAATTGTGTAAACCATATTTGTTCTGTAATTTTCAGATTCAATAATTGGATAATTTCAATAGTAATGTTTCTTTAACGAAAAGTTTGATAAATGAACAATGTTATATGAAGGCCGAAACTTTGGTTATATTTTGAAGTTTTAATAGGCCAATGCGGTGAGTTAACAACAAAAACTCCTATAGCTAATCAACTTTTTATAATGTATACAAAATAGTAACATATTTTGCATGCTACAAGAAACAAAGCGGTAACGTTTATTTCATGTGACTAATGATAAACTCAAGTGTTACAAAAAATATAAATATGTAACAGTTATCAAATATTACTGATAATATGGGAAAATGTTGCTAAACCTAAAATATGTTGTAGTGATATACAGAGATAGAGAAAGTTTTAAAAGAAATTGGATTGACGGATTAAGCATCTCACCCTAACCAAGCAAATGTGGTGGGGTAAAATATGTTGACACTTATTGCATTACTATTACACATTATTCATAACCCTAAGGATTCGATTAATACATATTATCTATAACTTCCATGATTATAATGAAAACATAAAATGGTATAACTAAAATGGAAAACAGAGAAATAATACATGTGTCTAATAATTAAGTTTCTGCCATGAAGCCACCATAGTAAGGAATGCCGGTGGAATTCAACCAAGTGCTAGCTCCAATCCATGGTTCAGCTGTGAACTTAGCTGCCTCATCTCTGGTGATTATACCTTTTGCCCATTTGACTCTTGCTGTAGCATTGGCACCAGGCCCAATGTTGCCAAACTCGGCAAAGTATGGATTTTCGATGTTTGGTTGACCTTTTGTCCAAATCATATATCCATCCCGTTGGATAAAATCGTCAATATAGTTGTTAATGAAGACTGCTGTTGAGAATGGCTGCCATGGTCTTGCCAGGTATGTCTTCATTGTTGGCAGATATGGTATGAGCTCAGCATCTGGAATGATAGCGCAGTTCTGGAGGACTATACCGGTAGTTAAATTGTTGCTTTTGTCTGTGCCATCTGCCACCACGACATTCGACTGTCCTAGAGCAGGCTTTCTCACCAAAATCGTCGAGTTCTGAATCAAGGTTGTTGAATGACCATATATAAAGTCGATGGTTCCATAAATCTTGCAGTTGCGGTAGAACTGGGGGCCTCGGTCTACATACAGCGTATCTTGATATCCCCGGAATTCACAGTTGAAGAATGCAGAGTGATCACCTGTAACACGAAGTGCTATCGCTTGCTCACCTATTGGACCAGCTGTATTCTCGAAAGTGATTGATTTGGCAATGAAATTTTGACCAAAGGTGGCTGCATGTACATTTTTATCAATATGAAAAAAATCAATTCAAACAAACTAGATTGATCAATGGAAAACAAAATTTCTCATTCTCTAGTAAACAAAATTTCTAGTAAACAAACCAGAATGTAACCAAACAAACTAGATTGATGGAAAAAATCTATTAATTCTCTATCCCTTCTCCATTATCTTTAAGGAAAGTAGGGGAATAAAAGTGAGAGATTAATGGTTAACTTACCAAATGTCGCAGTTTGTGGCATTTTGATTCCTTCATGTTGGTTCTTGCTTCCGGTGATAATTGTAGTGGTAGGGTCATCGCCGTACAAGAGGATATTATTTTTGCTGCCATCAACAATTACATACTCCTGGTAGATGCCAGCTTTGACATAGACTATGTACCTCCCTTGATAATTCTTAGGATAGGAGTTAATGCCCTCAACAACTGTTTTATATTGACCTGTGTTGTCCTTTGCCACAGTCGCGTTTGGTTGGATGATGCCTCCTTTTTGAAGTTGATAGATTAGTGCACGATCACCATCGTGTAACCAGGACGGGTATCCATCTCTATCAACCTCAAGAAGGCGGCGATGGATTGTCATACCAGCTTCAATTGTAGCTAGAAGAGAAAGTGTGAAGATTGAAATAAAAATGCTCCGTGCCGAGTAAGCTAAGTGCCAATTGTTCAAAGATTCCATCCTAGTAGATTTTATAGAAAAACAAAAAAGCAAATGTATGAGTTTATAGTTATGTAAAATTGCAAGGAAATTATCTTTAGTGAACTGGAGAACATGCATTTGCTGGAAGAGTATTGCTAGTGTATTCTTATTCCAATCATTACCTCAAATAAATTGGTTGTCATTGAAAAAAGAAAAGAAAATACTACACGGCTAAACTAAAAGACACCCCTCTCAAAAAAACAAACTATAAAAGACACCAATATATATATATATATATAACAGATGGCTAATATATAAAATATTTACATGCCAAAAAAATAACCTTTATAAATGACATTAAGAAAAAAATACAACATAACTGATAGGCAAACATAACAAAATGTCTTAAGTTCTGCACTACATATCATCAATATTAAACTAAAAAGTTAAGAGAAAAACCCAACACAATACACTATACATGATGACAAATTTAGACATGCATATAGATGTTTCTTTAAGTGATATTATATTTATTTGATATATAATGAAACTTTTTTTTAAGGATATAATGAATACTTGTTCAGCGCTCCTTCTTTTATGTGATTTGTGTTGTCAAGTAAAAAATATTAAAAAGAAGGGAATAAGGAGAGGCAAAATCCTTTATGTGTTGAATAAATCAGTCTAAAAATTTCTATGTTAAAGAGAAGGGTACCGTTTACCTTGTGCTGGCTTGTGGATAAATATATAGCACACTGCATAGAAAGAAAAAAAAATTATTAGTAAAATGGTAGGGTTTAGTTTTTGGAGGAAACTTTTTGATACTGAAGAATGAGTCAATTTTCTTTTACCTGTGTGTTGATGTTGGCTTTATCCAATCTCCTTTCCTCTCTTCTTGTAAATTTTCAGTTCTCCCTAAAACAGAATGAAGAAATATATGAGCTTAGGCTGTATTTGTAGTGTTTAAAATAGAGGGGTTATTATGAACTGAAAATGTTGTCTTATTGAATGAGTAATTAGACAGTACAATGAGCTTATATAGTAAACTGGTGCTGTACAGTAATTAACATAGAGTAGCAACCAGCATAACTAAAACTAAGCTAAGCTAAGCTAGGTAACTTGAGTGCTAAGCTATGTGGTGAATTTGAACTATGAACTTGAGTAATATATAGGGGTGATGTTAATTTCTTGTTATACGTTGCTTTCAGCCTTTCACTTGTGAGCTTTTACTATCGTCTATAGAGATCAATAGAGTAATTGGGTGGTTTAAACTATAAAAGTATAATTCTATGTAATTCTAAGTTTCATCCAAATTGACATTTTTTTACACTTATAGCATGGTAATATTGTGACCACCTTCTAAAATATTGACTTATGAACACTTTTAGCTAAGTTATTTGAACACGGCTTACTAATGTTTGACGAGTTTTCTGTGATAAAAGAAATGTTATTAGTTTTTTTTTTTTTTGAAAGGAATAAATATTATTAGTTAGAGTAAAAAAAAAGGTAATAGAATTGAATCAAAAAAAGTGTGTAATTACAACTAGTCAAACAAAATTGTGTAATTCCGATAAACAATTCATTTTTGGATATGTTTGAAAAATAGTGAAATACTACCAGTTTTACAAATTTTCATTAATATTACTATATTTAGTGTAATTCATTTATTTTGGTGCAAAGAAGATCATTTATTTTATTTTATTTTTGACAAAAAAAGATCATTTATTTTAGCATGAGCAAACAATAGCCCTATGTACCTCCAAGGTTCATAATGACTTTTTATTCCTTTCATATCACAAAATTTTGTGTATATTGATTAAGAGTCAATGTATATCAATTAAGTGGTATCGCATGCATTAAAAATTGTTAACACTCTGGGAAAAATCCATATGCACACCTAACATGGATTGCATATGAGAATTTTTAAAACCCCTAAATCTATAAAAAAAAAAAAATTATTCATCTTTTTTCATTAGGACAAAATTGTGCTAAATTTGTTTTTAAGTAGAAATTGTGCTAATATGGTGAAAACATTTTCAATAAAGAAGGAAATGATTTGGCTCATTAAAATTCTTTGAAATTCCTCTTATTTTGGTGGTTCAATAGTTTTCTTTCAAATTCTTTGAAGAAAGATTCTTTTGGTGGTTCAAGAGCTCTCTTTCACTTTCACTTTGCCTGGGTTTCCAATTTAACCTAATTTTATTACTAATGATTCAGGATTATTGAGTTTGGTTTTATGTTTACCCTTTTTCTAGAGCATCAATCTTAATCTAGAAGATAATTTTTTTTTCGTTTTTTGCTTAACATGATGCTTTTTATTTAATTTTGTTTTAGAGGAATTCTGAGGTCAACATCAATATTCATGTTATAATGTACGAACATTTAGCCGATAATTTCTTTCGAAAAGGGTGTTACTGATGTTATTTTGAATCTGTTGGAATGGTAAATAATAAATAAAAAAATAATTACATTTTATACTTGGTGGATTCTAGGGTGAGGGGTCAATTAAGTTCCTCACCGGTTAAGCGCAAAGAAAATACCATTAGATTTGATCAATGGACCAAATTTGTTAAAAAATAAAATTGAGAAATCTATACTTGTTCACGCACAATCTTGTCCCACATCTTCTCTTCTCCTTCCTCCTATCGTATATTCCATCACCCCATCCTTCATTTTTCTGCCATAGAGAGGAGAACCTCTCACCGTCACCAGAGCGTATATTTTCCTCATATTCCATGGAACTGTAGTATATACATGTTGCTACGTTTGGTGTTGGATCTTGCTTGGTTCAGAAAAGGATGAATTCAATTAGCTAGGTAGTTTGGTGTTGTTGGAAGGGACAAGATATACATGCTGCTACGTTTAATTCCATTCCATGCCACATATTGCCATGAAAAAAGATCACCAAGTAGAATAATTAATTAAGTCTTCGTCTTGATTTTTTTATTTTATTCAAAAAATATTATAAGAGATCTAAGAAACAAATTAATTGGACGGATAGAGATAGAAGAATCAATGGAATAGG
>Ga0315915_1000085_pt1 | contig 64681 bp, 37 predicted proteins | sample MpolbnodulesMG_FD_207738 | JGI IMG/M metagenome (GOLD analysis project Ga0315915, IMG submission 207738) | Medicago polymorpha root nodule microbial communities from Los Angeles, California, United States - branched nodules | ecosystem: Host-associated > Plants > Roots > Nodule | place: USA... | reverse complement strand
AAGAGTAATATTTAAAATATAAAAAAACAAATGAATGAATTCATATTGTTTTATTTTAAAAATGTTTATTATATCATATATATATACACATATTCCCTCAAAAAAAAATATACACACATATATATTGAGTTTTTTTTTACTAAAACTTGGATTATAAGACGCTGCAAAAAAAATATTGCTCACTAATAACATATATTTTGCATTTCAATTTGTTTCATCAAGATGTATTGGTCAAATGGTTAAGTTATTTAATCAAAAGTGTGTGTGCCTTGGTTTGAATCCTAGGGGTGGTATTTTTTATTTTTAATGATTTTGTAAAGCCACTCTTAATTGGAATGCATGCATGTCTAAATAAATCTGTCCTAACCCAGATTTTTTTTAAAAAAAAAGGGGGTTTGGATAGTGATTGGATTGAAAGGAAAATCTAATTGATTTGATGGTTTAAATCGTAAAATATCATTAATTTAAAATGGGGTGAATATGTAAATAACAAAATACATGCTAAAATTGTAAAATAAAATAATAAATGTTTTTTTTTTAAAAAAAAAGTTATTTTTATAATGGATGACACGTGGCTGATTTTTATTGGTTTGGGTAAATTGCCCACCAATTTTCAAAGGCATGCTAGGTCTCACCGAAAAATAAATGATATACAAAATATGTGTTTCATATACATGTTTTAAAGTTTTGAGTGAATATAGGACATCTTCTTTGTTAATACCCGTTATTAGTGGTGAAACATCGATTCGTTATTGTTTATAGCGTTAATCAGATTTCCCAACAAGTAACATTTTGAAGAACGAGATCCTGGTTTTGGATCCCGGTATTGGATACTGTTATTGGGAAAACTATGGATTAGAAAAAGATTGAACAAATAAAAGATGGTGTGACTCATCATACCCCCCAACACATATCCTCATTCAATATACCTTGTTTATACCCAACAATATCACACATCAAAAGGTCGAATTTTCCTTGTCTAGAAAAATTAAGTCATATATAAACCACCGATTACTTTTGTTGATAAAAAAATTATATGGATTTCGATTAGTGGATCCAATTTTCTACCACTAATTAGATTATATCTTTTAAGATGGGGATTACATTCTAAAGAATCAAGAAAGAATAATTATCGCTGTCAAGATTAATAAGCTGTTTGCAGATGCTTATTGAGAGGCCATGGTATATATAACACCAAGGATGCACATGTGCTCCTTGATGCTTTTAACATTCTTATGAAATTCCTTACAATCATAATTGATTTGATTGAATTGAATTCTTAGCTATGTGTCCAATGGCACACAGATATAATTATTCCTTGGTTTCTTTTTAAGTGTTACTAATTTTTAGAATTTTCCCGTGAAACAAAAACTTTTTGGTTTGTGATTATATTTTAAGTTAAATTACACCAGATGTCATTTAAGTTATTAAATTACGATAAATTGATCTTTTAAGTTTTTTTTGCACCACTTATGTCTTTTAAGTTAATTAATTGTAACAAGTTGGTCATTTAAGTTTTTTCCATACCAATTAGGTCTCTTAAGTTATTTAACTGTAGCAATTTGGAGGATTTCAAATTTTCAAAATGTAAGTAATTAAGAGCCTAAAAGTTGCAATTAAAAAACTTAAAGGAACTAAGTGATACAAAAAATAATCCAAGGACTAATTTGTTACAATTAACTAACTTAAAAGACCTAAGCGGTACAAAATAAAAAAATGACCAATTTGTTACCATTAAATAACTTAAATGGTTTAATTTAGCCTATATTTTATTTTCAAAATCTAAAGTGATATTGAATATATTATTTTTTAAAAAATATCTCATCCGTTCCTAAATACTTGTCACATTTGATAATATGCATTATTCACATAACTTACTTTGATCATATTTTTAACTTATATATAAATAAAAATGTTGGCATATAGATGTTCCATTTGTCTTAGGGAATATTTTCGAAATATCAAAAAACTTTATAATATTTTATCAAAAATAATTAAATATATTAATTAATAATCAAAGTTGTATCTTGACATGTATCGTAAAACATTGAAAATATCTTTAACTAATTACTACAAAAGTTAAAGTAATTAAAATGATATAAAAAATAGACAAGAACATAAAAAAACAAATAATTTAAATTGTTCTGAAAAATGTGTCAACTTTATGTGTCATATCTATAACAACTTTAATATAATTGAACTCCAGATCTTATCATGATCCATTTTCTCTAAAAACCACAAGATTACTAAAAACAACTTTAATGCAAAACTACTAACCAAAGTTAGAACAAACATTACTTATTGAATCTATTTTGTCGAATAAGCTTTTAATTTTGTTCAAAAACCATCTCTCTCCTTTTGATAAAAAAATTGTTATTGAATTAATCTAATGGTTGAGATATCAATCAACCATTTAATTAAGAGTTGAATAAGATTATAGTTACTATAAATATATTATATTTTGTTTTAGTGATTATAATATTTTTTAATCAATGATCTCTGAAAAAAAATTCGTGAACAAATTGGTCATTATTAATTATAAAGATTAATGATATTTGAACAATCATTTGATGATAACATTTGTGATAAATCTTTTTTTCTCTCTCTTTTTATTGGTAAAAACAATAGATAGAGAAAATGGTAAAAACAATAGATGGAAAAAAAAGTAGTATAAGTTAAACATGATTGTATATAAGAACTAAAATCAAAAGTTTTTTTTTCTCTTACCGGAACGAAAAACAAAAGATGATATATTAAGAAGAACAAAAAGTCTATATTATATGATCTTTTGTTCGTAGTCTTCCTGTACAACACACATGTGAAGCCTTTAATAATGATAATCATTTTGGTGATGGAAAATATTTAGAATTAAAAAATAAATTTAAAAGGACTAAAACCTGAAGATGGACATAAACTCATTTAACCCTTTAATTAGTCCAGCAACTTATATTTGACCTAAGAGTATGTAGGGGTGGGAAAGATGACTCAAGTCCCATTTCTTTAGTAACATACAAGGAAACTAAACTAATCCTGATATTGTACCCCCGTGATTACATCGCAAGTTGCATAAAGCCACTATTCAATAAAAAAATATCTTACTAGCCTATGATATATAGTTTTTGTGATACAACTCATTGTCACATATTATGGTAAACTTTTTTTATTGATCATGAGTTTCGTTAGAGAAACGTAACTTAGAGACTAAATCAATTGTCAACATATCATTCAAAAGAGAATACCATGTAATACAAAAAAATAAAAAAGTTAATTAGTCCACTTATTAGCAAACAAAAGTCAATTAATCCACCAATCCGGATAAACCGTTACTAGAATTTCACTAGATTGACTTCAAAATCATATGATTTAATTTAATTAATGAGGTTCCAATATTTCATAAGATGTGAAGGTTGACGGCGCAGGACGCATGCAGCTTCCAAATTGTGTCTTTTTCGCAAATGTTTGTTTACAAATTTGCTTCCTTTTCTCTCAATCCATTTCACCACTTTTGCTTGGTTGTATTTCGTCCTCTTCATTACTCTTTTCACAGGGAATAGTATAGTGGAGAGAACACGAGAACGCGTACATCAAACATGAAAAAGTCGATAATCGTAACACTCGCGTTTCAAAATATCAAATGTCTCTGCAATGATTAGCTATTATTAGTTAGTCTTACTACTAATGAATATAATTTTGATAGAATTGTTAACCCTAATGAGCTATAAATATTTGCTAATTATATAACGTTTCAAACATGCTGCACTACATTAAGCAAATCATAGTCAAATTTCAGGTTTTGTCACCGTCTTACTTATTCATTTAAGTCGGCATAAAATGCGTTACAACTTTTATGTGATAATAATTGATAAGGATATTTGTACTTGAGAATTCAGAATTTTTATCTTCACATACAGTGCTAGTGCGTTGGACCTACATTTAAAATGTGACATCTTTCTTCTCTATATACCTCAAGTTTTAATTAATTTTTTGAGTCAATGTCTTCATCTTGTTGTTTTTCCTCTTAACTTCATTATTTTATTCATTTGCATGGCTTGTCAGGTTCTAAGATTGTACGTGTTTGCAAAATAGTCAGAGAAGAAGAATAAGATGGACAGGCTAAACACAAAACCAATGGGTCTACAGCTGTCCTCATTGACATGATGTAATCTTAGTTTACTTTATTCCTACTTGTCAATTTGAGCCAAACACACTTTTATGATTTGTGTAAGGGTCAACTTTTGTTTAGTAGTATAATCATATTTATTCCTAACTCTTTCTTCATACCTAGCTTGTCACACACACCCCTTTGTGGGGTCTTGCCTCCTCCTTTCCACTCTTTTTTTATGAAAATACTTTCTTCCTTCCTCTCATTTGGAATCACTTTATTATTTTTCACAAATATTTAAAAAAATAACAAAAACAAAAATGAATGAATAAATAATTTTGTAAAATTTTCTCTATTAAATTTTGTAAACTTAGTATTTTTCAACTTAGTGTTTATAAACGTATAATAAAATATAACCGATTTGAGAGTAGTGCATAGTGTTCTTTATATAAACACTAAGTTGAAACAAAATATAAGAAAAAAATTATTATGTTTCATCTTATTTAATTGTAGTATACCAAAATTCATTTTTATTTAGTGAACTTGTTGAATTAAATGTTTCATTTTTTGTATACAATTAAATGAGACGCGGAGTAATTTAGATAATGAAACTGAACTTTTTTATGTTTTAGGTAGACAATGTGGTAAACATTATTGAAGTCTCGAGTTCAAAAAATCAATGAAACTCACGCATATAACCATAAAGTTTAGAGTTCGAATATAAGTGAAGTTATCCAATCTAACAATTTCAACGATTGAACTTGACTTTATGGAGAATGAAGTTGAATTTTCAAATAAGATAAACAAAGAATAAATATGAATAACTAATATCTTATCATGTGTATGAGTAACTAATCTTACTTATGTTCTGTAGAGGTGAAGTATTAATTTAAGAGTTTGATTTAGAGTACAATAATCGACATGTATTGAAAAGAAAATAACACTTATTTTAAGATATATATTTATTTTGTTAATGCGATTAATATGGTTGCATGAATGCTTATCTTTCCGCTAGAATCAATATATAGCGTGTAGGGCTGACAGACCAATGAAAATTAAAATATGACATTTTTTTTTTCAAGAGATTTATTTTAATCAGTACCTTTCATATCTATTATATTACACATTGTATTCAATTGCAATGCTAGCTTGTTCCACTAATCCAATCACGTTAGATTTGTCTCCACACTTTAATTAAATAACTTTGGCCTTTTTATGCATTTTTGTCATCAATTTTTGTGTCCTCTACTTTATATCTGCTTTTGCAAATATAGCATATATTATTATTTATATTATTTTATCAAATAAAAAATTTGTTACGTAAAAACCATTAGGGTTAGTTTATGTCATAACCTAATTGACTGATTGTCCATGATAATAATTTTCTGCTACTTGTCTTGCCTACCCTAATAAATAAATGAATAAAAAAATAAACATTTAATAACATCTTCTGTTTGTTGATGCTCTCTCATGATTAATATTTTCAGAAATTGTTACACAAGTGTTCTAGTGAGAGTGACATTTGGTTTTGTTGGATCAAGTTACTGTTAATAATGTTCTGTTTTATTAATTAATATTAATATATAAAAAATACCATAGTGACATTGTGCAAGGACCAGTATTTTTGTTTTCCTTGTGCAAGTTGCGGTTGTGAGTGTCTTGCTGATATAATGTTCACATATTTTGTGTCTTTTTCTATTTGGTACTAAAGAGGATCTTCCATCTCATCATCATCATTCAAATAATCCCATTTTTTTGTACTTTTATAATCATATCATATTTAAATTAAATACTATACTATATATTAAGTGCCAAATAAATGTCAGTGATTGATTCCATATTTAAGAACTTGTTCTTTCAAAGTCTAACACATTAAGCAACTGTTTTTTATTTTTATTATAAGGTTCTGTTATTAGTCTTTTGACTTGAAACAATGAAGGGAAGAAGAGGAAAAAGATCAGAGGTAAACTTCTTTATAACATAACATTCTTTGAAGAAAGATGATTTTGAATGATCATAAGTTGCTGATTTAATTTTATTGTAGGCTTTTTGGCCTTCCATTGTGATGAAAAAATGGCTTAATATTAAGCCTAAGGTGAATGATTTTAGTGAAGATGAAGTTGATACTGAAACTGAGAGTGAAGATGATGGTATATATACTATGCAAATGATTCTATTGTATTTGTATACTTGTTTTTTAATTTTTTCAGTTTTTGATTCTTACAATTCTGTTACAGTTTGTTCTCCTAAACAACCAAGAATGCAAATTAGTGATGATAGTCCATTTAGAACACAAGGGACTCAATCTATATTCTCAAGTCAAATATCAGGCAAGGATTCAATTCTTTTTATAAGATAAATGAAAAAAAAAATATCGATAAATTCGATTTTTAGAACTTTGATTTGACTGGTTTCATATTTGTAATTATTCAGATGCATCTTTTAAAAAGGGATGCAAAACTAGACACAGAAGAGGAAAATCAGAAACTCTGCGTGCTCAGTATATAAATACTAAGGAAGTGAGGTATGGTTGCAACTTTGTTTTGTATAGCATATCATAGTGTTAATTAGTAATTTAATGATAGCAATGAAATAATGATAAATCATAACTTTGATTATTCTTTAGGGTAGCAATTGGATCTTGGAATGTTGCTGGAAGACATCCATCCGAGGATCTTGATATTGATGATTGGATTTGTGCTGAAGAACCAAGTGATATTTACATCTTTGGGTGAGTACTTCATGAAATTGTAAATTCTTTTGTTCTGTATAACTCATAGTTTACTGATAAATGGGCAGTACGGTTCAAGGGTAATTTTGTAAATTGGACCGTAGTATGTACTCTATAATCCTAAACTTGAATAATAAAATGGTTCTGAAGCCGTTCTATAGTCAGAGACGTAAGCATAATTAATCGAACTCCGTGATCAAATACCATTTGCTCTTTGTTTATGTTTTTCGCATCTTTTTACTTTTGAACCAAAGTTGTTTTAAGAATTAGTATTTCTAGTCAGTCTTTATGTTTTGTTTACCAATTGTATTTGTGGTGTCTTGTGCATCACAGTTTCCAGGAAGTAGTTCCACTGAATGCTGGAAATGTACTAGGAGCAGAGGATAATACACCAATCCAAAAATGGGAAGCAATCATTAGAAGATCTTTAAACAAATCTTCTGAGCCTGATAGCAAACACAAAAGCCACAGCGCGCCACCTTCGCCGGTGTTGAGAACTTCTTCTGCTGCTGATGTTCTAGCTGATAATATAGATGCTGCTAATCCAATTGATATGCTGAATGATGAGCTCATGGAAAATGTTGACAAATATGATCTGCAACAGCTTGAAGAAAGTAACATAATTAGTATAGGGAATGATTTACATGTGAGGAAAGTTTATGGTATTGATCTTGACTGGCCCGAACGTCCGTTAGACGCAATCTCACAAATTGTTGATTCTAATCCGAAGTTGCGGAGAGTACTAAGTAGTTCAGCTAGAATTGGCTTTGACTTGAATGAGAATGCTTTCTTATATGGTGGCGGTGGTGGTGTCGGTGGATTGAAACGTACGCACCATAGTTCCGGAAATTTGGGCTCGTTATTGAAAGAGCAACAAGTTATACCTAAAGTAGTTGATTCATTAGATGATGTATCTGAGATGTTGTCTGATGAGGGTGATGATGCTTTTATTGAATTACCTGACAACCAAGATGATGATGAATTAGGCGCGACGAAATCACAGGCGAGGTATGTTCGGATTATCAGCAAGCAAATGGTGGGAATCTATGTATCTGTTTGGGTGCAGAGGAGATTGAGAAGACACATTAATAATTTGAAAGTTTCACCTGTTGGAGTTGGTCTTATGGGCTACATGGGAAACAAGGTATAAGATGTTTCACATTGAATTAGGCTTCATAATTCGACATTAATTGTTAACTAGGCTTTATAAACATTTTAGCATTCATTACTAGTATAGTATGTGCTACATGCATTTTATGATCATTAACTATCATTAGTTTTATTGAAAATCACCATACTGAATAAAGGTTGATTGGTAGAATCCATTGTGTGAATTCAACGATCTACCTTTGTCAGCGAGGCTAATGAGGATCAAAACTCGTGCACTTAGTGACAGAATTTGCTCATTTTGACATATGATTGGTTCTGATAGACACATTTCTCAATGATGCAGGGTTCTGTTTCGATCAGCATGTCACTCTTTCAGTCCCGTATGTGCTTTGTTTGTTCTCATCTGACTTCTGGTACGAAGGATGGAGCTGAACAAAGACGAAACTCTGACGTTAATGAAATTCTACGACGTACTTGCTTCTCGTCTGTCTTTGCTACAGATCAAGCGCTAACAATCCCATCGCACGAGTAAGCTTTATTATATCGTCAAAATTTTCCCTTGCAAATTTTATGCTATAAGTATTTTTCCTAACAACTTGTGTTAATTCATGTTTTTTTTATTGTTAACAGTCAGATTTTCTGGTTCGGAGATTTGAATTATCGAATCAGTATGTTAGATTCGGAGGTTCGGAAATTGGTGGCTCAAAAAAACTGGAATGAACTAATGAATTATGATCAGGTAAATCCACAAACCTTGCAAAATATGCATAGCTTTAATCTTTCACTTAATTTTTTTTTCTTTCTAAAGTAAGATATCACTTAATATTTAAAGTTGGTCTCATAAAAAACTTTATCTTATCTACTAACTCTCTACCCAAACCTTTTATTTTACTTGAATGGGTATGTAAAGTATGTCAAAAAAGTACACCACATAAAAAACCCTACCTATAATAAGATAAAAGGTTGTTGATATTTTATTTTTCATATACTTATCCTTTCTTACTATGTAAATTTGATATTTTATTCCTCATAAGGAACTATTGCTATTTTTTTTGACAATACAAGTAACTATTTTAACACATCTATAATTTGTTATCTATGTGCATATAGTATCAACTATTATAATTGTAACCTACAAGTGTACTTATTTATTTATTTATTTATGTTCTGTGTTGTCCTAGATTATATAATTTCTAATTAGTCATTACTTTATGTAGCTAAGCAATGAATTGCGTGTTGGACATGTATTTGATGGATGGAAAGAAGGGTTGATAAACTTTGCACCAACTTACAAATATGAAATTAATTCAGATAGATATGTTGGTGAGATTCCAAAAGAAGGGGAGAAAAAAAGAGCTCCTGCATGGTAATTAATTGCAATATTTACTAGAGTATGAATATTAATTTGTTGGTTTAATTTTATGTATTATATAATATTAAATAATGAAAAATAAAATTATATATATGCATGCAGGTGTGATCGAATATTGTGGCTAGGAAAAGGAATAAAACAACTAAAATATGAACGTGCAGAAATTAAGCTCTCAGATCATAGACCAGTTAGTTCAATTTTCTTGGTTGAAGTTGAAGTATTTGATCATCGCAAATTAAGAAGAGCACTAAATTTCACTAATACTGCTGCAGTACATCCTGAGATTTTTCCTGATGAAGATGGTCAATTTTTCTAATTGAAAAAAATTAATTGAACATTGGTATAAAAAATTAAGCATTTTGTGAATTATTTGAGTCAGTTACGTTACACATAAGGGGGAGCCAATGAGATAGTGATATAATAACAAAAAATTGTATATAGTCAAAGAATATATATTATAGGAAGATATTTGACATTTTTTTCTTCTTTTTTTCATAGTGAACAACTATTATTCAATTTTGGTCTCATCATCATTAGTCGTGTGTCCCAGTTATTTTATTTTTGGACAATAAACGTCAGGGTGGGTTGTTTTGTTGTAACAATAGACAAGTTTTATGTAATCTAATATTGATTTGTACAATCAACTTTTATTCTTGATCAGCTATTCATCCTTTGTTTCCTCAACCTTCAAGTAGTTGCTAACAAAACTAAAACATGTAATACAAAGATAATGTTATTGTCAAATTTTAAAAATATATTGACTACGAATTCAAGATTAACAATTTCCGACTCTCTCAATTTGTCACTTGTTGATCTTTAAGGTGGTTGGATAACTCAACAAGTTTGAATAGAGATGAAGAATTGGAGGTCCTTAGTTTGAACCCAAACGAATGTGTAAATATCAATCTAGCAACTACTCCCTCCATCCCATAATAACTGAGTTATTTACAAAAAAAAAAGTGTCCCAAATAATTGAGTCATTTCACTTTTCAATCCAATATTAATTACTTTTTTTCCTTTATAACTCTAATCAATATTACTTTCATCATTTCCAATTCAATATACTCCACTTTACATTTATGATAGTGGAAAATGCACAAATATTTAACAAGTGCACTTAAAACTATTTTTCTCTCTCCTTCATTTGTACATTTTTCTTAATACGTGTGAAATGAATTTTTGGCTCAGTTAATCCAGGACGGATGGAGTAATTATTAACATTTTTCATAAAAAATTATTTCAATCCTTAAATAAAAAAACCTAGCAACTAACCGAACTAATTGCAAACACGTTTCTAATAACTTTTTTGTTAGTATTTTTATGGACTCAATTGACCCATAAAAAACACAATTGAAAACTAAATTAACTACGTAAAAACATATTTGAGGATCAAAATGACTATTAAAAGAAACACTCGTGGATGTATTTGCACCAACCAAAACTATGACATAGCTAACATGCTAACCCTCCATAGTATATAGTCCAACAGTAGTGTTATTAATAAAGGTAGAAGAGGTAGTAGTGTTTGAAAAATTAGTCCCACATCGGTTAATAACACAGACGTTGGAGCCTTTATAAACTAAATTCTCAGCCAAGCTGTTGTGTTCGTGAAAAGGAGAGATGGTTGGCATCTCCCCTGACAGGGATGGGAACAGCCTTTGGGCTTTCCTGTTACACACCTCGGTTAAGGCTATCCACCTCTTTGAGGTTGGATCTATAACCCAATTTTTTTTTCCTTTTTGTTTCTATGATTTTTTTTATCCTTTTGATTCTAAGAAAGATAAAAAAGGGATGAGCAAATCTTCTTCTGTATATCATAAAGTACAGGATCAATTATATTATGGTTCAGAATTCACTTTTTGTGATAGAAACATTTTACATAAATTCCCTTTTCTTATTTGAATTAAAAATAAAAAATAAATTAAAGCCAGTACCGTAGGAAAGAAATTATCACCAAAATGGTACTAAAAAAACAATAGGTCAAGTTGGTTGCATCAACTCTGGGTGAAACAAAAAAGCACATGAGAAAATTCTCCAGCACAAGGTTGGTTTGAAAATGTAGAAAACAAACACCAACAAACAATGCAACAAAACAACATCATTAAACCTTTATTAAGCCTATAAACATTCCCCATAAGACTACTGCAGCATCCAATTTCCCTCTCTTCACCATTTCTTTCAATGGAGCCTCTGAGACTATTACTGATCTTAATTACTATTTTGTCCAATATTCACACTCTAAGGGGTAGTGAACTTCTTGTTCATGAGTACTACAAGGAAAAATGTCCCTTAGCTGAAGACATAGTGAGACATAACGTAGCGGTAGAAGTTTTAAAAGATCCACGTATAGCAGCGTCGCTACTTCGATTACACTTCCATGATTGTTTTGTTATGGTAATTAACCATATATAATAAGTACTTCAAGATTTACAATATCAACACACACTCTGCACCAACCACTTGCGTTAGACCTCTGGTGTTTTCAATTATTGTTTGTTTGTTTTAACTTTCTGTCCGTCTTACGTTGTTGGTTGTTGAAAATGAATATAAGGGGTGCGATGCATCGGTACTTTTGGACAGTGTTGAGGGAATGACAAGTGAGAAACTAGCTGGACCAAATGTGAACTCTTTACGTGGATTTGAAGTCATTGACAAGATAAAGTATTTACTTGAAGAGGAATGTCCTCTCACTGTTTCATGTGCTGATATTCTTGCTATGGTTGCTCGTGATGCTGTTGAATTGGTACTCATCTCTGCCTTTTTTTCTCTTGTCTTTCTCTAGTAACCAATTTTTTAAAAACCAAACTCGACATTGAACTGTAATGAAACCGTGATTGAGTCACCAAATAACCGAACTGCAGTAAATGTCAGTTCGAAGTTCAATTGATTGAACCGTTCAGTTCGGTTGTGTTTTTAAAACACTGCTATTAACTAGTTCAATTGGATTTTATTACATTGTTCATAGGGTCACCATGAAATAAACCATGCTTTACTATTATTGTTTGTTTTGAAGAGAGGAGGACCAAGATGGGATGTGTGGCTGGGGAGGAAGGACTCCCTTGAGTCAAGTTTCAGTGGAGCTAACCTATTCATCCCTGCTCCAAATTCCTCTTTAGAGGCTTTAATTAATAATTTTAAGCAACAGGGTCTGGATATTGAAGACCTGGTGGTCCTATCAGGTATATTTATCCTTATTACACTTGAATAATGTGAATAACCAATTTAGTTCAAAAAATTGTAGGGCAAAAAAAGTGATTACGTATGTTGAATTTAACAGTATTTTCTTTTATAAAGTCAGTTTTAAAGACGAAATTATCTTGATTCAATACAAAACTGAACTCAACCGATACAAATCTATAGTGTATATTCTATTTACACCAAATTTTATTTAAAACTGTCATATTTTTATTAGTAATAATTATCTTATGATTTGTAATAAGATTTGATTCACGACTTGAACAATAAGTTTCTAGATTCAAAATTTAAATCTCGATTTGATAACTTAGGGTTCTTACTAATTAATTAGAAGGAAAAAAAAAACAGGTAGCCATACAATAGGAAGGGCAAGATGTTTAAGCTTCAGGCAGAGGATCTATGAAACAAAACAGGAATACAATCATGGCTATGATCGCTACAAACGATACACAACCTTCAGAAGAGTCCTACGGTCCATATGTCCTGTTACCGGAAGGGACGAAAAATTTGCACCCCTTGATTTTCAAACACCAAAAAGGTTTGATAATCAATATTTCATAAACATTATTGAAGGAAAAGGCTTGTTAGGTTCTGATAATGTTTTGATCAGCCAAGATTTGGATGGAAGGATTAGGGAGCAGGTGTGGGGTTATGCCTCTAATGAAAAACTCTTCTTTGATTCCTTTGCTAAGTCTATGATTAAGATGGGAAATATCAAAGTTCTTACAGGAGATAAGGGAGAAATAAGAAGGAATTGTAGGTTTGTCAACCCTTAGTTAGTATGTATTTGTATGGTTTGTAATCTAAACTTGTTTGGACCTGATTTTATTGCTTACCATGAAGATTATAGTTATCTATAAATAAATGCATCAACAGTATGTATGATTTCTTCAATTAAAATAACCTAAATCACCTAAAGAAGCAGTATCATTTTAGAATTTTTGGCCAACAAAAGTAGCACTTCTCTGATCTCTATGATGAAGATTGGTGTCAACTATAGGTGAATTAATAAATTCTGCTTGCATATTTAATCCCCTTCTATACACTCATACTTCCTCTTTAGGAATGCATTTCTTTTGTACAATATGAATGCATATAATTATAATTTGACCAAGAAAAAACTGAATGCATTTCATTATAATCAAATCTCCGATACATGTTAAAATATCACAATTACATGACCAAGGATTAACATACGATATGATCACCTTAGCTAAGAAATGAAAAATCATATTTGCAGTCATCCTAGTAAACACTACATGAGAATTGAAACAAGAGATCGAGAATAACTTCTTACATTCATGAATTATGGAATGGAAATCTCGATAGATCCTCAACATCATTGCTACTATCAACAACTAACTTTGAATCTATCTAGAAAATAACATTATCAATATGGAGACCCTTCAACCATTTGATTGCTCTGACGAGACCATAAGTTTCACCCAACCTGACTTGAGATGCGGTTTGATCCAAACTTGTTGCAAAGACATATGCCAATGCCAACCATATTGAAAGCAATGAGAAAGAAGCATCAATGTTACGCATTATGAATCCTACAGGAGGTCTTGACCATTGACATCGTCACAGGTCTACTGTTTTTACGCTGAATCGGATCTGACCTTGTACGCACCTGCCTCAACAGCAGTGTGATGTTTTTCTTTAATGAACACTTAGTGTTTTAAAAAAGTTTATTTTAAAATATGAAATTTTCCATTATATATACCGGGGGAACTAATATAGCAATGTATATAGTTGCATATACATCATTAAGTTGAAGTTTCCTTAAATAGTGTTAAATTTTGTTATATATATGAAAATGAGGGACACTATCCAATTTTAGCAAATATATTTTATTAATTGAAGCCATGGTAGTAAACTATCAAATTGGGAGGGAATAAAAATGTTGTTAGAAGAAAGCTCTCCTACTCTCACTACTCACTAGCATAAAAGATGCTCTAAAAAAACAAAAACATAAATGCAAATGTTTGAATATTGAATAATAATAACTTCCATTGCTTTCTCTCAAATTGAAGAAACAGGACAGGAAAGCAAATGATATTTGACTCCCAAAAGCAGAAATCCGAAACGGGGTGAGGATACATCATATATAGTATAACCAGCTTGAAATCAGAGAGAACTCAAATATAAAAAAGAGAACCAATGAACCAATATTATCAAAAGAATTCTCTTATTCACCAACGAATCAGTTTCTACTATTCTATATGAACAAGTAGAAAGCTGAAAACAGGAAAGGAAGTTACAACAGATTGATAACAGAAACTAACTACTAACTAAGTAGCTGTCAGCTCAGCGACTATGTTTGTGAATTGTGAGGTTGTATTAGATAGATCACTCAAAACATTAATCAATATTGTTGGCCTAAACTTACTTGCTATAAGCACTATTCAGAGCTGTATACAAATAATCTGATTATTACACATTTACACTTAACTAAGCAATGATTATATCCTTCAACTACCATATAGAAGTATCATTAATCAATTCTCTATAAATATTTAACAGTACACCGGATACAGAAGTCGAGTAATGGGATTCTATATATATACACGACTCTGTCATGCACTGTAATACAATGCAATGTTTATACAGCCCAACATAGAAAGTATATTGAAAAACAATGAAAAGTGGTATAATAGTAATGACCTTTAAATCGCTGCTAAGAAGAAGTAGCAGCTTTTATAGCTTTTTCCAATTCAGATTCAAAATCACTCACTACAATATTCTGAGACTTGGTTTCTAGTTTTTTCTCATTCTCTTTTCTTCCATTTCTATTGCTTCCCCAACTTTGAAAGCTCTCACCTGAATGCTTCTGCTTTGAAACTTTCCCTTTAGAAACTCCCATTTTCATTTCATCCAACACTCTCTTCATCTCCTTATTCTCCTTCTTAACATTATTTTTAAAATTCAAATAAGAAAAGACATTTCTTGTCAAATATTTCTAGCACAAAAATTGAACTCTAATTTAATATAATTGATCCTGTTCTTTATGATATACAGAAGAAAAAAAAATTCAGAAGCATAAGGAAAAAAGAAAGGGTTAGATCCAACCTCAAAGACATTTCTTGTAACAACAAACTTGACCTATTTTTTTTTAATACCATTTTGGAGATAATTTCTTTCATTTGGTACTGGCTTTATTTTTTTATTTTTTTTTAAATTCAAATAAGAAAAGACATTTCTTGTAAAATGTTTCTAGCACAAAAATTGAACTCTGAATTAATATAATTGATCATGTACTTTATGATATACAGAAGAAAAAGGGAAAAAAACTCAGAAGCATAAGGAAAAAAAAAATTGGGTTAGATCCAACCTCAAAGAGGTGGACAGCCTTAACCGAGGTGTGTAACAGGAAAGCCCGAAGGCTGTTCCCATCCCTGTCAGGGGAGATGCCAACCATCTCTCCTTTTCACGAACACATCTATTTGCTAGAGAATTTAGTTTATAAAGACTCGTAATGTTTGTGTTATTACCCGATGTGGGACTAATTTTTCAAACCACCTCTTCATGTACTGAAACACTTCTACCTTTATTAATAACACTACTGTTAGACTTCTTGTTCAAAAAAAAAAACACTACTGCTAGACTATATACCCTGGAAGGTTAGCATGTTACCTATGTCATAGTTTGGTTGGTTCATATATTTGGAGATACCCTGTTTTTTGTTTTTGAAAACATATGCCTCATGATAGCGGAGACATATTAGCGACAATAGTATTCAAATTCGACAAACTACCAATGTAAAACCCATCAGAAAATCCCGATCTTTTAGACATTGATGTATATAGGGATTGATACAGTAATTTGTGGAACAGAAGGCTGGATAAAAATATGGTTAAACAACTATTTTGATCAAGCAATGTATGAGGTTTTGTCACTTTAGTTTTTGAATGTATCCCAAATACAAATACATCCATGAGTGATTTTCAAGAGAGGTTGTTGTGTGGGGACATGTAACATCAACCACTGATTTTCAAGAGTTAAAATTACTTATTTTATGCTTTAGAGTGAATTGTTAATCTTAGATAGTATAACCAGATCGAAATCAAGGAGAAAGAAGAGAACCAATGAACCAATATTACCAAATGAATTCTCTTAGTCTTATTCAACAAAGAATCAGTTTCCTACTATTCTATATGAACAAGTAGAAAGCTGAAAATAGGAGAATGAAGTTACAACAGATTGATAACAGAAACTAACTACTAACTAACTGTCAGCTCAACAGTAACTCACTACCACCTTAGCAACTATGTTTGTGAAGTTCTATTAGATAGATCACTCAAAACATTAATCAATATATGTTGGACTAAACTTACTTGCTATAACTAGTGTTAAGAGTTGCATACAAAAGAGTAATGTAGTCAACATAACAAAGTACTACAAATTACAAAAATAACAACTTTCCTCGCATTCCTTTTTACTCCACCCAAATAATCTGAATATTACACATTTACACTTAACTAATCAATGATTATATCCTTCAACTACCATGTAGAAGTATCATTAATCAATTCTCTATGATTATTTAACAGTACACCGGATACAGAAGTCGAGTAATGATAATTTATACATATACACGACATAGTCATGCACTGCAATACAATGCAATGCAGCCAAACATAGAAAGTATATTGAAAAACAATGAAAATTGGTATAATAGTAATGACCTTTAAATCATTGCTAAGAAGAAGCAGCAGCAGCTTTTATAGCTTTTTCCAATTCAGATTCAAAATCACTCACTACAATATTCTGAGACTTGATTTCTTGTTTTTTCTCATTCTCTTTTCTTCCATTTTTATTGCTACCCCTACTTTGAAAGCTCTCGCCTGAATGCTTCTGCTTTGAAACCTTCCCTTTAGAAACTCCCATTTTCATCGCATCCAACACTCTCTTCATCTCCTTATTCTCCTTCTCAACATTCTCCAAATCCATTTTCATTTCGTTCAGCACCTGCAAATCACCTTCACAATCACCATCATTGTTCCAATCATCTTTCTTCATTTCTTCAACCCTCTCCAGCCCAATTTTATTCACTGCCAAATAAGGCATTTTCAACCCCGATTTCCCCGGAAAACTCACACCCCAACGAAAATTCAACAACAACCCTTGTGTCACCGGCATCACCGTCCTAGCCATAACATCAACACAAGGTGAAAGACAACATTTTTCACTGTTTTTACCATCTGGGCCAACACTAACACCAACGTTGTTGTTATTGTGACCAAATGGTTCCAAGTTCAAATTTTGCCAACCGGAAGAACACCCTTCAGGAAAAGGAACACAACCCTTTTCAATTTGAGGTGAAACAGAAAGAAGGTTAGAATTAGCAACACTTTTGGTGTTAGAATCTGAGAGAACGGTTTTATGAAGAGAGAAATGACCAAATTGGGGTTTAAAGTGTAAAGAGAAAGAAGGAAGAAGAGGGGTAGAAGAGGAAAGAGAAGAAAGAGAGAAATTAGCGGAGAAGACAAGAGGAGAATGATTCGGTGAACCAAAAAGGCCTAAACCGGATTTGAGGGAGAGAGAGAAAGGAAGAGAAGAAGAAGAAGTTGTGGTTGGAGTGTAAGAGAGTTTGAAGGTTGGACCAGTTGGGAAATTAGTTGAGAGTGAGAATGAAAAATCAGAAGTTGAGTAGTTATTTGTGGCTGTGATTGTTGAAAGTAAAGGGTTGTTCAATATTGTTATTGGTACTTTTGCTGTCATTATTTGGGTTTGTGGGGTTTCTTGATTTTCATTGTTGTTTTGGAATTTGAGGGAGAGTTTCATAGTGAGTTGTGCTGGGTTTGTGGAGTTTTTGAAGTTAGAAGTTGAAGGAAAGGTGAAGCAGAACCACCATGTCCAGCTAGCTAGAGATAGAGAGGATAGTGATTTTTATTTTTTTTTGTGGATAGAGAGGATAGTAAATGTTTTAAGAGCATTTTCTTTAAAAGAAAATGATTTACGAGCATTTATTAATGATTAAAAAAATAAACAATTGATAAGTTTTATTTTAAAAAAAGTTTTTTAAAATTTTTGGGGAGTGTATAGGATTAGGATTTTAAAGGACAATTTTTGCTTTAAATTTATTTGAAGATTTTAAAAGATTTTGTAGGATTTTAATGACTTTCATGATTTTAAAAGACTATCAGGATTTACAACTTGAATTTTAATGGATTTACATCATAGGATTTTAAAGGATTTGACATGATTTTATGGATCTATAAGATTTCAAAAGATTTTATGAATTTTAAGGACGCATTAAAAAGAAATGATTATAAGACACTCTCTATCATAACATTCTCAATACAAACTATTTTTTTTATGAGAGATAGAGAGAGGGAGAGAGGGGAAGAGAGGAGAGAAAGAAGAGAGAAAAGATAGAGAGAGAGAGAGAGAGTCAAAGAGAGAAGGGAGAGAGAGAAGAGAGATAGTAAAAATTTAAAAGAAAAACAATCCCAAGAAATCTCATTTTTTCATGAAAGATTTTTTCTTGCTAAAATTTCATCAGAAAATCCATCAAAATCCAATTTATTAAACAATCCTTCGAAATTTGAATGATTTTGAATACTGCGAGACTTTTTTTAAGTGATAAAAATCTTGATTGAATACCTCAAGACTTTTTTAAAATGACAAAGAGTCTTGATTGAATACCACGTGACTTTTTTTAAGTTGCAAAAAGTATTGATTGAATATCACAAGACTGTTTCATAATTAAAATGTCCTTTAAAAGCTCTTAGAATCATAATCCGATACAACTCCCTAATGCGTTGAATACATAATTTTTATTTGGACATATTACTAACAAATGCCGGTACTTGTTAGTGTTTTTGAATAAATAATAATATACTCTCTCCGGTCTCAAATATAAGAAAAGATTCCTTTTTTAGGTTCATTGAATAATTAATATATCTGCTTTACAATATAGACCAGATACGTTAACTACTCAATGAACCTAAAAAAGGAATATTTTCTTATATTTGAGACCGGATAAAGTAGTTTTTAAAAAAGCAATCACTATATTATGTGACAAAGTTGCATTGATAATGTTTTTGTAGCTCTCGTTGGTAAAAATTAGTGGATAACTAATAAACTAGTTTATGATGGATAAGCTTAAAGTATTTGACTTATAAATTACTTATAGTCGATAAAAGATAAGTTATCTAATTGAATTTAGGATAAATAGTAATTTTAGTCTCTCAATGTGTATCTCTCCGTCATAAGAATCCTGGACTTGAGGAAAAAAAAATACAAAAATGCCCCTTCTTCTAGAATTCGTTAGTCACATCTTCGACGTTAGATTTTACCATTAACTCAAAAAAACAAAAACTAAGTTGACATTTTTTTTAAGGCATGTAAAATGTGAGGTGGAAGCAGGGACCAAAATGAAAGAGCACCCTTCATGTCTTGCAACAACACCATCTATCCAATCTTCCTCAATTTAACCCAGAAAAATCTAGAAAAATGAACCTAACATCATCATACTCATCATCATTTTCCATTCCCAAAATCATCAGTTTAAAACCCAGAAAACCAAAAGAAAAAATACAATAAAATTAATTTATGAGTTTCTAGGTATTGCTTCAAGGTCGATTTAGCTTGTTTCTAGGTCGATTCAGTTTGTTCAATCTTGCTCCAACTTTGTTCCAGGTCCACTCACTTTGTCCTAGGTCGATTTAGTTTGCTCAAAAAATTCCTCCAATAGTGCTACCTAATAGGCATTCCTTATGATCACTATTATACGTCAAACAATATTTTTTTAGATTTATTGAATAATTAATATATTTGGTATATAATATAGATTAAATACATTAATTATTAAACTAATTTAAAAATTGATATTTTACTTTTAATATTGAGAGGAGGGAATACCCATTCTCTTGGAGTCAAGTACCACCGATAAGGATCGTCTTACATTGTTTTGCTACAATCACTTGAATTAAGTTAGCGTTATAATTTGGAGCCTCGAAATAAATCATTGATGATATATATAGTCTCTGATGCTTCTTCATGCCATTCTCATTTGATTTTTTTTTTTTGAAATGGAAAAAAATAATTTATTATAAGGTGTTTAGCAATAAATCAAACGCCAAGACAACATCAATACAATTGAGAGCATCTTCAATGTATACACTCTTGTGATGAGATGGTGCATATTTTGCTAAATAATGTGCAGTTTGATTGACTTCACGCCTAATGTACACAAATTGTAAATTTTGAAAATGACAAGTTAAAAGTCTACAATCATCAACAATGCTACCCATATATAAAAGAGACGATTGAGCATCCGTTAATGATACTCATTTTACTTGCTTTGAGAAAATCGATATATTCATTCTTCTAAGAATTTTTAATTGTTGACTTTTCTTACTTGTTTTTTTTTATATATAGGTTTTGATATTAAATCATTATTATACGAGGATAAATACTATCTACCGTAATTTAAGTTAGATGTTTATAATTAATTAGTCTTTTTATTTTATTTTTATTATAAATTGATTCTTTTAGATGTTATTCGAGTGTGACTTATATTTTAAAAAATGTCTCGATATGTTTTCAGCTATCATGAGGAAAATAAATTGAAGTTGAGAACAATATGGAGAAAAAAGAAATAAATGTTTTAGAGTATATAGCATAAACGTATTGTATAGAGAGATAAATTGTGAATAGAATTTATAATTTTGGAGTGAATCAAGTTAACAAATCTCCTATTGATTCTCCACTAATTAAGCTCTTGACTTTTAACTAAAGAATGAGTCAACAACTGATTTACAAATCTCAATAATTAAAAGAATTAAAACTCCAATTATTATTATTGATATATTATTACATATATGCTTCTGCGATTGCTGGTCTTGCGGCTTGTGGCGGCCTGTTCAGAGACTCTACGGGAGCTTTTCTTGGTGCTTTTTGCTATAACATTGGGGAGGCTTCTATTTTCCATTCTGAAGTTATTGCTGCATGGAGCATGCGGCAGCCAATAGGTGGTGGAATATTTGGTTGGAAAGCGACTCAAATAGTGCATTGCGGATTTTTTCAAACCCTTCCTTAGTTCCAATTTTGCTTCGGAACAACAGATGGTATAATGCTCGTAGCCTTGGAGTTCAAATTATATCTTCTCACATATTTCGTGAGGGTAACTATTGTGCAGACAGGTTAGCTAATAGGGGTCATCTCATACAGCGCTCTGTTTGGTTAGCCTCGTTGCCCACGGAGTTGCATTTAGATTTTTTCCGTGATAGAGTTGGTTTGCCTAACTACAGGTTTCCTTAGGTTGTTGTAGTTTCCTGTTTTTTCCTTTCTTTTTGTTTCAGAGGGTCTTGGCCTAGTCCCCCCTCTTCATGTACAGTTTTTCCCCCCTTTTTAAATAAATTTTCAGAGTTTGGCGGCATAGGATGGAGGGTTCTCGGGGTGCCAACCTAGTTGGGATGTGATGCCGGTCATCTCTCCTTGTTTAGAAAGAAAAAAAAAATGCTTCTGCAATAGCAAAACTTTGATATGGTGGTATCAAAGCTAGATATGGACACATCAGTTATCAAACCGATGTTAAAGATGATAAGAAAAATAGACGTTGAACATAGCAAGATCCATTAGGTCAATTATCATTACCATTATCACTCCACGTCTTCCTTAGAAGTGACAACCACATTTATCTTTGTAACTTCCATATTCCCTTCAAATATTAAAAGAGCCAAAATACCAAAATCAATTATGTCATGAACCAGAGAAAATTAAAGAAAACAATATTGACAACATATTTTTTTAAAATAGAACATGAGTAACTTAGAATTAGCTAGGCTATTGGAATTTAATTTAGAAAAATAAGATTATAAAATTGAAAATAAATTATAAAAAATTTAAACGTATATGGAATCTAATTTTGTCAAAAGATATAAAAGCAAAGATTTGTGAAGAATATGAAAAAATATGTGGACAAGCAATACTCTATGAAAATGAGATAAATTATACACTAGAATAGAAAACATGATGGGTGATATTTTAATGGATGTATATATAATTTCTATGTAATATTTTTTTTTGGTGTTGGCCGGAGTTTGAACTCCGGACCTTGCATATTTTATGCATTGTCCATATCAACTGAGTTAAGCTCACGAGGACATTTCTATGTAATATGAAAGAAATAAAATAGATTTAGCTTTAATAGAAAATGATTTCTTAAAAAAATGATGAAATTTAGAATTACTTAAATGACGACTACAATTATCAAAAGAAACATATTAAAAAAGGGCAGAATTGTTTGCTATCATTATTTGATATCGAAGCAATAAGATAAAAAAATAACTAAAATGGATAACTTATAAAAATCTAATATTTCAGATGAAAATTTTATAAAAGTAAAATTAGAAAAAAAAATATTAAACAAAATATTGTGTGAAAAAATAGAATTAAATAGTATAATAAATATATTCCAAAGAAAAACTAGAAAATATAAGCAGAACTGAAAAATTACTAACTTTAGGATCTTATTGGAAGAACAAGAGATATAGTAACAGTGTTATACAATAAATTAGATTATAATATTAAAAGAGAAAATAATAATGAAATAGATAGAACATCAAAATACCTTTTAAAATATGAAAATAAATTACTTGGAAAATATGAAAATAAATTATAATTATATGCTATGTTAAAAAATATATACGAATTTAATTTCATCAGTAGGAGTTTACAAACAAGGATTTAGAGACAAAATTTTCATTTTCGTCAATAAAAATTGCCACTATTTAAACTTATTTTAGTTGAGAAAAATGGCTGGCAAAACAGTTATAGTTATTTCCGATGCCAAATTTTGTTTTATGACTAGTAAGGTACATGTGACTCTCTAAATGTCTTTTATTTTTATACATGTATGTAAAAAATGAAAGAAAAGAGTAGAATACAAAATAATATTTCAAAGCAAGAGTCAATTATGATGTTCCTCATCTAAGTTCATAGTGATAATTTCTGAAATTAATTTATAATTTAAAAAAAATAATAGTAATGAAAGATTATAAAATTTTATGTGATTATTTAAAAAATTCAGTTATTTGATAGATTATAGATACCCAAATGTAATAGATATTAAAATTTACAGTCATTCTACATTTTTAACATATATAAAATGCATGACTCTGAAAGTCATATTTAATACATGAAGAATTAGGGAGAACAATTTTTTCATTAACGTAGTTAGCTGGTGATTCTATTAGTGATTGATATGCATGACTCTAAAAACTGTAATTGATACACGAGAATGAAGAAAAATAAATTGTGTTTAATTTAACTAACATTCAATTTTTCTTATTAAAACTTTATCATATGTTTTTTTTCTTCACAGTTTCTTTAATTAAAATTTGTAACAGCTAAATTTCCAAGTTAAAAGAAATATTTCAATTTTAGATTAAGTTTAAAATTAATTTTTCGACATCAGTATCCAAGTCTAATCTCTAATTTAAATAACACTTGATATGTTTTACTTATCTCCAAGTTAAATTTACTTAGATTATTAGAGTCACTTTTCATTGAAATTTTGAGGGATAAGATCAAAACTGAAGCTGCTATCTAAAAAAAATAATATTAGTACGATTGCAAAATGATGATATATAGGGAATTAATTAGGCTGAGAAGATAAACAAAATAAAAATCAAAAACTAAATGAATTAGTTTTTTATTTTTGCAAAATGACTATTGAACCCATAAAAATTAAAAAGATTATAAGTACAATTGAGGATAACTATGAAATTTTGCTAGAGTAAGATTTTCTCATAGTATATAATACTTGCAGATAAATAAGTTTTTTTTAGTTAAAGAATATAGATAAATAAGTATTAATATTTATGTATGCAATTTTGTTTGGTCAGGTTTAATTTTAAAAAAGGAATATGAAATTTGATGTAATCAATTTTCACAAAAGTTCATCCAATTCAATTTGGTTTTGTGCGATTTTTTTGTTCTTTTGTTTTTGTATCAATTTAGTAGCGAACACCTCTAGTGACTTGGGCAGTCACATCAACATTAGGGGTGAGAATAGGCTAGGCTAGACCAGGCTTTGAAAGGCTTGAGTCTGGCCTACGAAAAAATTTACAAGCTTGAACTTGGCCTATGACCTATCATAGGTCGTTTTTCCTGGCCTGACCTGCCCTATTTAAAAGTATGGACTAGCCTGAAAGCTTACTTTACATTAAAGTCGTCAAATAGTTCATTTGATCTACTAAATAGGTTGAACAAGCCTTAAAGCCTACTTAAAAGCCTATTTAACTGCAAGCAAATTTTAATAACATTAAAGCCTAAAACATCAAAGCTTATTACATGGCTGGTAGATGGAGAAAAAAATGTTTCTATAAAAAATATATTTTATTAGATAGGTATTAATAGACATACCTATCATTAACATACTTTTTTGCAAGCCTAAGCCTGACCTATTTAACTAAACAAGCTTTTTGAAAAGCCTAAGCTTAGGCCTCTCTGCTAAACTGGACAGGTCAGACCAGGCCACAACAGGGCAGATCTTAGGCCCTTGTAGGTCGGCCTGACCTATTCCCAACCCCAAGCCTAATCAACGTGTCTAACTTCATTTGATATGGGTCAAGCAATTTTTTTAGACAAATTCAAGTACGATGTATTCTATTAACAAATTTTAAGTAAATAAGTGTCCGATTTCTTCCCTAAAAAAAAAAGTGTCTGATTTTCGACGAGTGACGACCATAATTTTATGGCTAAATTGGTGATTTACTAATTTTTATTAGGTTATGCTAACAAATGCTATAAGAGTATTGTTTAAACAACAATTGCATTTAGTTTGCACCACCAAATTGATAGGTTCAACTTGGACTATTTTTTTACGATTAGATTAAATCAATCCATTAAGTTTTATCATGTCTGGCTACACCAAATATCTTTCTCTATTTTTCTCTCTCCCATTCTCATTGCTCTCTCTCTCCCCCTCCCTCCCTCCCTCCCTCTCTCTGATCAGAACTGAAAGCGAGAAGAACAAAACAAAAAGTTACAATTTTTCAACATCCATAACATAGAAATGGAACGATACGTGTTGGTTTATTGGAGGCAACAAATTTTTTTTTACATCTAAAATTTATTGGAGGAACGTTAATACGAAGAAGATGATTGAGATAGTTTAGAGTATGGGGAATGAGACCCTACAATTGATTTTCATTCAAATATATGTCTTGCTATTTTGTACTATTAGCTATCTCAGGTTCAAGTTGACCATAAATGTTATTATTGAAAAGGTCAAGAGAGATTACCCGGTGGGTGGCATTTGACACCTTTCCATAAACATGGCGTGGAGTGAGATTGAATTTATGTGGAGTTTATGGGAGGAGGAACCGATGTCCAGTGCCCGATGAATGACATGAGTGCTACCCCATTTGACTTCTAATCCCTTGAGGGAGAGAGAAAGCAATAAGATTGAAAGTTAGAGGGAGAAATAGAGAGATATTTGGTGTAGACGAACCATGATAAATCTTGATAGGGTGATTTAATCTAATGATAATAAAAGTGGTCCAAGTTGAACCCATCAATTTAATGGCGCAAACTAAAATCATCGTTAAACAACCTATTAAAAAAACTTTAATCTTGAGAGTTGAAAATACAAATCAAACACTATTAAGAAAATAAATTCACAATTTTTATAAACAAATTATTTCTTTTGAATCCTTAAACAATGCGTCATACACACTTTGGTGAACTCCAAAACTCCACATAAGGGCCACTCACCGAGTCATACCGGTAAAAGTTGCATGGGTACATATAGGTAGACAGAATATTCTTGTAGCACCTTCTGAGTTTGATTATTTGTGTCATTCATTCATTCACTGATCATCAATCAATCATCATGACAACTATTCATCTTTCTTCCACCACGTCTTCTCTCTTAAAATCTAATAATAATCTCAAAAATCTCTCTTCCTCCAATTCCATCTCCCAACAACTTCCATTTCATTCCACTAAGCATCCATCCAAACACGTCCCCCAAATAACCTCCTCCAACCAGTCTTCCACACTCGTAAGTATTAATTCACTATCTCTGACTCGGAATTCAACTCATCTAAACTTATATATTTTAAAAAAATAAATTCACTTATCTATTTGTTTAGGGAAATGATTACTACACAAACTGGCGAACAGGGGAAGGGTCAGATGAACGAACTAAAACGAAGATCGTGTGCACGATTGGTCCATCTACTAGCTCACGTGACATGATTTGGAAACTCGCTGAAACTGGAATGAATGTGGCGCGTTTGAATATGTCACATGGGGACCACACTTCGCATCAGAAAACCATTGATTTTGTTAAACAATACAATTCTCAGTTTCAAGATAGAGTTATTTCCATCATGCTTGACACTAAGGTTAAATTATTCATTGCATAGCAAAATGAAGCAGAGACACCGAACACGTCACTGGCACGAATATTGGTTGGTATCAACTAATTTTTATTTTTATTTTTATTTGCAGGGTCCTGAAGTTAGAAGTGGGGATGTGCCACAACCAATTTTACTCAAAGAGGGGGAGACATTCAATTTTACTATTAAAAGAGGGGTTAGCACTCAAGATACTGTTAGTGTCAATTATGATGATTTTGTCAATGATGTCGAGGTTGGAGATGTTCTTCTCGTCGATGGTGAGTGTGAATGATACTCTGTGTATTCTGAATTTTGAAATTAACCTCCAATTATGTGTTTAAAATCATAGTATTTAAGACGAATTTATTTATTTGTTGCATAATCACCTAGCTCGATTATCCGAATCTCTTGATTCTCTCCCCATTGTAATTTTAGGAGGAATGATGTCTCTGGTTGTTAAGTCAAAGACAAAAGACTTGGTTAAATGTGAAGTTATTGATGGTGGAGAACTGAAATCTAGACGCCATTTGAATGTTCGTGGAAAAAGTGCAACACTTCCTTCCATAACTGGTATAATTCTATTGTATTTGTCGTTGATCAATTGCATATAGGCAATAGGTTTGAGCTACTTGCAGATATGTACTTTTAGTATGCTAATGCAGTTGACAATTTTATGCTACTTTGAAATGTGTTTTACTTCACAGAAAAGGACTGGGAAGATATCAAATTCGGTGTCGACAATGAAGTAGACTTCTATGCTGTATCATTTGTCAAGGATGCTAGAGTGGTTTATGAGTTAAAAGACTACCTCAAAAGTAATTATCTTTTTGCTGCCTACTAATATCCTTTTTATGCTTGTTTATCCAGGTGTGTGGATCTGGTATGCACGTTTCTTCTTTCTTGCGATACTTATCCTTTTCAGAACTAAATTGTAAATCTTTTCTGTAGGACACAATGCTGATATACACGTGATTGTAAAAATTGAAAGTGCAGATTCCATACCAAATCTTCATTCCATACTTTCAGCTTCACACGGGGTTAGTTCCTCATTGTTCAAATTATGTGTTGTAGTATACATATTTTAACACCTTTTATTAAACTATAAAAACTGGTGTTAATTTTAGCTGTTCTATACATCACTGTGCATCCTATGAACATAGTCCTCGATAAAGAAACTAAAAGTGGAACATTTCAAGTTAAAAATATCGGTGTCCTTGTATAACACACAAATAGAAAAATATCGAGTTTGATGTAAGTTGATCTGGCAGTCAGTTTTATTTTTCAAGTTCTAAGCAAGTCTCAGATTCTTACGGGGTGTTAGAAGAACATAACTGCATCTTGAGTTGATGACTGTAAACTACTATATTTTCCCCTTCTCTTAGTGTTGTGCATTCATGATCTGTTCTGCTTCACAGCATGGCGCATTATATGGATGATGATCACTATCTTTCTTAACTTAGATAGTCATTTCGTGCAATCGAGTTTTGGTGACAACAGTCTGATAATATCATACACACTACTTGCATGGCTCATCCATCAAGTTGAATAATGGAAAATGGTGGGTTTTTGGTGCTTGTTTGTTTCTGCACTATTGCTGGCTGATAGTTTTTTGTTCTTCTTACAATATCAAAATGCAGCTAACTAGGTATCCTGAAGACGTTATTAAGGTTTGGAAAGTAGATTGGTGTGATTTCTACTTTAACATTCATAGTTGACCTTACTCATACAGATACCCAAAGATAACCACATTCTCTGTGCAGGCTTTGCAGTAGATTTCGATAGACTTGATAATGTATGAAACTGAATCTGTTAGAAAAATGCTAAATTAGGAAAATCTATTGCACATCTTTTAACCAAGTCTTGCCAAAAACTTCCCGTTACGGCTGATTTAAGATTTGGTATACCCTGACTTGGCTTGAACCTGCTGACAGGTTTTCCAACACCCTCAAAGTCTATATTTTGGAGAAAGCCATTAATAATCATCTAATTGTATATACCAAAGTATTATATTTATTTGTGCGTAGCATCCAGTTTCATCTTTTGAGTTATATTTTCGTAGGCAATGGTTGCTCGTGGGGACCTTGGAGCTGAACTTCCGGTTGAAGAAGTTCCTCTACTGCAGGTAATCTGATGCTGATGCTCAGAACATGATATGTATGCCATTTTGGTGACATGTATGTTCTTTCATCAGATAATCTACAAAATAGGTTTGATAATCATTATTTTGGCACATTTGATCAGGGATGCAGTAGCTTCAGTCACTGAGAAAATCTAATAAAAATAGTAATTTAAGTAGATGTTCTAAATTTCACTTTGTAGTCTCGTCCGTCTCATTAGAAGTGTCGTTTAAGATAACGAGTATTTCTTAAGAAATTGATTATTAATATTGATTTCTATAGTAAAAAAGTTAATAAATAATTGCTTTGATATTCTAAAGTGACTAAAAATTTGAGACGGAAAAATATTTCAAATATGACAGTCATAATAGGACTGATGGATCATTGTATTGTTGTCTTTAATTGTGTGCATCAATTTTGCGGAAAACCCTTCTCTGCTGCCTGTATAGCTGTCACACTAAACGTTAACGATGGTCTAGAAAGCAGTGAACTAAACGATAGCCTTTCTCAACTGAGTGGTCTTACCTTTCATAGAGGGCGTAATAAAGCCTATAAAACAAAAGATTCAAATATATGTCTGTGTTTGTGGCTTTCTCTAATTTTGGAACCATAAAAAATGAATATGAAGGAATTCATTGGATATCATTGATTGTTTAGAGTTTCAATGTGATATGTGGATTCCATGTAAAATTTTACACGAACTAGATGGTGGAACTCTTCATATAGGCTTTCAAACTTTTATTTCTGTTTCTCCGTTCTTTTAATAATTTTGCGATTTCAAGTCTGCATAAATGAGATGTTTCATTTAATAGCTCTTTTATATATCTTTTCACTGATATTTAGGACGTAGGACTATGTTTAACTCCATGTTTTATGTAGTTCAATCCTGTTTTTAATAAAACAGGAGGACATCATTAGAAGATGCCACAGAATGCAAAAGCCAGTTATTGTGGCAACAAATATGCTTGAAAGTATGATTATTCATCCCACACCAACTAGGGCGGAAGTCTCAGACATTGCAATTGCAGTAAGACAAGGTGCTGATGCTGTCATGCTTTCAGGAGAAACTGCACATGGAAAGTGTGTTTGCTATCCTCGGTGGCCATGGTTCCTTTTTTATTTTATCAGTTCAAACATTTTTTTAAATTTTATTTTTACTTCTTGTAATGCAAGGGATATACTATTTAGCTTATTTTAGATAAAAAAAAGTGTCATTAGAGAAGAGAATGAAAGAATAACAAGAATGTGATATAAAATATCCTCTTAGGGAAACAAACAAATATAAGGATAAGTGGAATGGAACTTCAACCAAGCAAAGTTTGGGAATTTCTCTGCATGTCCAAAAAATGAATTTGTCTGAATCAACCTAGACATTTTAAAAAGTAAATAAATTACAATCTTAAATGATTTTTGGTGCTTTATGACTGCAGACTTACCTTGTTTTGGAGAACAATTCTTTCAGGAAAGAAAATTCTTTCATAATAAAAATTAGTTATTTTTTGTCTTCTATGGCTACAAAACCTAATGTCATCTTTTTTTAACAGAATGTGTCTTTGCTGATAAGTATGCATATAATGTATTTCTTTTCCAATATTTTAATGTGATAAATTTATTTTAAAAGGATTACAACTGCTTCAGATATCCATTGAAATCTGTTAAAGTTATGCATGCGGTGGCTCTAAGGAATGAATCCAGAGTTTTAAGAAATGATTCTTATCCAAATCATTTGAGCTTCCACAAGGTACTTAGTTCAGAAATAAGCCTCCTTGTGACTTACATATGTAGTTCTGAAATTCTATTTCACATGCTGCATAACGTAGAGGATTTACCACCGTAGATTTGTTTGATAATATCCTAAAATGTAATTAATCCGTGTTTACATTTTTGACAGAGCCATATGGGAGCAATGTTTGCCTTCCATGCAACAATTATGTCTAATACTCTGAATACTCCTATTATTGTGTTCACCAGAACTGGATCCATGGCTATTCTTTTGAGCCATTATAGGCCCCACTCAACAATATTTGCATTCACAAATGAGTGAGTATTAGCAGCATGTATGTTTTTTGTTTTTTTATATAGATCTTATACGTGTCTTACCAGAAAAATAAACGTCAGCTGATGAACTTATGCTGTACCTTTTGTCCTCACCATTGTTTAGGAGCAACCAACAGTACTTGTTATGGCTTGATCATATTATATTATCTTGGGGTAATAGGTGCTTAAGTCAACAATCTTTTCCATCTATAACTTCTTATTTCACTGTCACAGAGGAAGGATTAAGCAGAGGTTGGGACTTTATCATAGTGTTATGCCTATATACATGCAATTTTCAAATGATGCTGAGGAGACCTTTGCTAGAGCTCTCAAACTACTATTGGCGAGTGATATCTCCACCAGTTGCATGCATATTCCTTTTTTTGATGGATATTCTCTTAAATGTTTATGAAAATTTTCTTCATGCTGCAGAGTAAAGGTCACTTAAACGAGGGACAATATGTTACCCTTGTTCAAAGCGGAGCACAACCAATCTGGCGTGAGGAATCCATTCACCACATTCAAGTTCGCGAGGTTCATGGATAATATTCTTGTTTAAAGGGTCTTTCTTTCTCAAGAGTGTGCAATAGCCTTTTCTTTTCCTCTCTCACTTGTAACTAAGTCTTGCTATGAATCATAGTTTTGATTGTTATTATGCATGTGAAAAGCAAGTTGAATAGTTTTGGAGCTTTTGTAATGCAAATAATGATTTGTTTACGAGGATTGACTATGGTTTTGATGAATCGTTTTTATTTTCTTACCTATTTTCTCACATACTTGTCATAATGATATTATTTTCTAATTCTTGGCTGAAAGAAATTACCTGATCTATTGCTGTTTTTGAAACCATTTGGCATAGATTTGATTTGATACAATATTCCACTGACATATAATTCAACCTATTTGCGTTTCGATTATGCATAATTTCATTTTGTGAACCAAACATTCTCCAAGTTTTCGTTGTCAATTCCGCTTTTACTACTACAATTCCTAGGTTGTATTGCTTACTGCTGGGATAGTTGTTGTTACCTTTGAGTGCATTCAGTAAATTTCTTAAATCATATGTTTATGTTGTCCTTTTTGTAAGTGATCTTGTACAGAACTTTTAGTGTAGCCGGTATAATTTAGTGCCTTATTTTGTTCTTCCTAAGTGATCTTATGCAGAATTATTTGCCAGTCCACAATATTGTAGGATGGCATTAGGTGTATATTGCTGCCAATTTCTTTGGTTTGATTGTACCAAACATCAAGGAGACATCACATGTTGTAAATCCAAACAACATTATTTAACTCAATATTTATCAATGGAACTTACAAATGGGATAGAAGGGAAGTTTCTTGGGACCCTAAAACAGTCACTGTCTCATTGAGGTTTAGTTAACACAACTGGGCTTGAAGAACATAAACTGAAAATCCGAAGGTGTCCTAATTACAAATTAAAGTTGCAAGAGAATTGGAGACTCGTGTAAGAAGGGCTTCACTTTCTGCAAACCTGCAATGCATTTCTTCCAATGGAAGATAAAAGCAAGATTATTTCTACCGGTTTCTACCGGTTGCTCCTTCTTTCTCTTATTAGCATTGCCTTTGAATCATGTCCCTTGCAAATTAGACTTTGAAGCTACCTGGCTCATCATTTTCTTTGCGTTTCTCGCCCAGCTGTATACTCTTGTACCACTTTGCACATGCAATATAGGCAATTAAGTCCATCGATGTCAAGGCGGCTAAGAGGAAGTAAAACTTATCTAGGTGACCTTTATTGAGGTTTACTGGGATCCACCCCGGCATGTGATCCTCCGTAGAGATCTTCATAACTACACTGACAAGTAAGCTACTTACGTAGTTGCCAAGGGAAATGGATGTCATGCAAAGTGCACTTCCGAAACTCTTTAAGCCATCCGGTGTTTGAGCATTGAAGAACTCTAACTGCCCTACATACATAAACACCTCAGAAGCTCCTATAAGTGCATACTGAGGGATTTGCCAGAAGATGCTCAAAGTACTCGAGCCTTTGCAGTGGCGGCAGTCTTGGTCTGCATGCTTAAGCCTATAAGATTCAACTATTCCAGCTGAAACCATTGCTATTACAGCTATAACAAGTCCAACTCCCATTCTCTGAAGCTCCGTAAGTCCCTTCGAATCAGACTTTTTAAGTTTTCCCACAAATGGATCGAGAATTCGACGATAGAAGAAAATGAAGACAGCTACACTGATGATATCAAAGCAAGACATGCTAGCTGGTGGTACTCTGAAATTGTAAACAGTGGTTTTCATGGCATCACCTTGCTCCACAAAAAGAGAAGCCATTTGTGTGAAAACCACAGAGTATATTATGGTGCAGAGCCAAATTGGAAGGAGTCTCAGTATGCACTTCACTTCTTCAACTTGACTTACAGGACAGAGACGCCATGGGTTGGAACAGGCGCCTTTCTGGTTATCATGATCTCTTGAAGATATAATCGCTGCTCTATCCAAGAACCTTCATCACAACAAAAAATGGAAAATTTATCAAATCATTTTAGTTCAGTAGGATCTAGAATGGGCAATAATGCTGAAAAAAGTTTTTTTGTTCACAATATACCAAAATTAGCTAAATAATATTGGAGAACTGTTTCATGCTCGCAGTCTCGGCTATACACACATAAGAAAGTATTGTGGTTTCAGCTGAAGGTAGCTTCTATCACTTACTTGAACCCGTCTGTGTGGAGGATTTTTCTGTTCGCATCGGTGGAAGACTCCTTTGTATCCATGTTATACAAGTCATCTCCATTTGATGGCATTTCAACTTTCACTTTCCTTGATGCAGCAACAAGGACTTGGCAGAACCTGGCAAGAGGGTTGCCACTGGGCTTGAAATGTCGGTACTTTGGGGTGCCAACAAGAAACAATATCAGTGCGATAAAGGCACAACCTGCAGACAGCCAGAAGCCAAGAGCCCACATTCCTTCATCCTCGAAATAGACGAGAATGGTGTTTGAAAAGAGTTGCCCAAAGTTCAAAGCTAGGTAGAAGTAGCTAAAGAAGGCCACTTTATTGTGACCCTCCTTCGAGTGCTCCTCGTCAAACTGATCAGCCCCGAATGTGGCAATATTCGGTTGGTAACCTCCATTCCCCAAGGCAATGAGATAGATTGAGAGATAAAACATCCCCATCTCCCAACTTGAATGTTTTCCACATTGAATTGATTCATTCCCACAACCTTTAGGCTTAATCAAGAAGAGGTATGATGACAGGGATAAGGACATTAGACCCTGTCATATATATCAAAGCCAGAAGATTTATTGATCAGTCAATGACATAATGTAGCAGCTAACAAGAAAAGAGTGTGGAGATGAAACCGAGAGGCATTACTTACAATTACAAAAATGACTTGAAAGACAGCACATGTTTTATATCTTCCCCAATAAGAGTCACTTAGGAAAGCTCCCACTAGAGAGAAGATGTAAACAGTTCCAGTCCATTTGCTCACGTTGTTAGCGGCTTCTGCGTTATTTTGTCCTACCACCCTTGTCAGGAATACCACCAGGTTCACTCCAATCCCAAAGAATGCCAGAGTTGCCAGACATTGGTTCACTGATCAATACAATCAGAATAACAAAATAGTCAGCATTAGCCACCATGTTCTTAATATTATGCCAAGGGCAGAGCAGATGTATACTGCTGAATTGATGTTCTGTTTTGTTATGCGTTTTTGTTCTTTTTTTTCTGTCTTATGTTGTTTTGGATTCTGTTTTTTCAGCATCTGTATTAGACTCTTCTTGTAGACTGAAAGAATTTTGTACAAGGCAGCACAATTCACTTAAGATAATTTACTAAATTTGAAAAGAAAAAACAATATTGATATTCAAATTATGTTATTTATGCATGGCCAAGTCAAATTAGTCGTCCTCATCAGACATCACAGCCATTCTTTTTCTCTAAAGGGTTGTCTATTTTGTCACCACCATACATATGCACACACAAGATATTGCAACAAGTTTATTTTATAATATATTGTTAGGTTACTTAGGTATTCTTTATAAAAGCACAGTGAACACCATCTTATTAATGGTTTCAGAGGCGTGATAACACTTCAAAAAGCAGGTTTTGTGGAAAGAAATAATTCTTTAAATTTAATTAATTATTTTAACTACTTTTTTCCAAAAGGATTGTTGATTTTCATGCCATGAATATTATATATTACTTGCATATCATGTAGCTTGAAGACACTTTTATGTGGTCCATTCTTTTTGAGTATCAGTAGTCCAAATATATATATATTTAATTTTTTTTTAGGGGATGATTTTTATTTTGAGGGGAGGGGATATCTTTTTTCTAATAACTTAGTCCAAATATCGATATCTAAATATGGGATACACAAAAAGTTAATTATTTTTCACAATTATAGAATCTAAAAGTTAAATATGGGATATCTTTTTTTTTTTTTTAAAAAAAAAAAAAAAGTTACATTAAACCCCCTACAAAAAATGTCACGTCGATTTTTTCTTCAAACATATTTCTATTTTCATTAAAATATTATCTATATATTTTAGTAATAGGAGGGAGGCCTTTTTCTTTGGTAGCAAGAGGGAGACCTTTTTATTTCCACAGACAATCATCTAAACGAGTAACTATTCCCTCAATATATAAAAGAAAAATTATTCTATATAACTCAAAGCATAAATTTGGTTAAAAAAAAAAACTCAAAAGCATAAATTATATCATTTGAATTTTATTTTATGTAAGTAAAAGATATTTTATTTTATTAGTTTGCACACACAAAAATTGATATTTATTTTGTAATAACATTTTCTAGATATCAATCACGTAATATACACTTGCATGGAAGTATATCACTTGTTCACATTCTTTCTTCAGCACCAAACTAACTTATACGAAACAACCTAAAGAAGATTGTAGATAGTTATATGATGATTGTGATCTATACCAATTTTCCATACTCGGAATAAACCATAGCATGCATCGTGCATTAATCAACTAACCCTCAATAACTAGGTAGTTAGTAAATATACCAACCTCTTGTCAAAAAAGGTATACCTAGTTATCGTGATCCTTTGTAGGGTCAATACCAATTTACTCTTCCATTTTGGGCTAATTATTATTCATTCTAGTCATTTTATAAGAGATAAATGGATCAATTTATTTTATTTGGTCTGCATTTTGAATCAAATACAACAACTTTAATTTACCCACATATTAGCAGTCATTTGGTTACATGTCTATTGTTCATGACACATGTCATCCACCCAAAATCTTATCACTAGTTACGTGTCTGTCATAAACGAATTTCTATGAATTGCATGCTTCTTTTCTGCATTTTGTCTTTTTTTTAGTTACCATAGTTCCCGGTCTCTTGTCTTTTGTTGAGGACAGCCAAAAGCCTCTTTGACTACTATGAATATTCACAAACTCTTTCCCCTTTCTTTTTATTTTTTATTTTTAATAAAATTTTCCTTTTTTACACCATAAAAAAGTAAATCGATCATAATATTCCTCATAAATATATACACCTAAAATACAACTACTTATAAAATTAAGTATATATAATTGGTTGTAATTGTTTCCTTCAAAAAATGAAGTTGTAATTGTTTCCTTAAAAAAATAGTTGTAATTTGTTAAGAATGTGAAGCTTTTTATATATATTAAAATTACTTGTTTTACAAGTAATTGAACTTCAGAGATTAATGAGATTTACCAAAAAAATGAATTATTTAAAAGAACTTGAGTTTAACTTCTAAGTAAAACAATTTTGATTGATATTATTTATTTTTCGGTCTTTGAATTATCATATCTTTCTCTTAAAAACCGGATGGTTAACACCAATTTTTTTTACTTATTTTATTATTTATATTCAAATAATTTATTTACTCCCACAATAATTCTAACATTTTTTTTCCTTATATTCCCCAAATAAGCAAGTGTCAAGAAACAAGTTTAAGCATGTGAATTCGGTGGATAAAGTAGAGTTAGCTGGCAGTGGCATACTCATCCTCCCAAGTTTGCATGCAACAAAGCTGACAAAAATGTTACTTTGAATTTTGTATACCAAATGGAAAACGTTCCAAAACTTTCGTTTTTCCTTTTATACATAAAACGATAAGCTCGAAAAAGTTGCAACAACACAACACAAAAAGTAACTTCACCTTTCATTTACTACTCCTTATGATAAGCTATCTAAAATTACATGCAAACAATACAAACACAACCGAGTTATTCATTAGTTTATAATTAACCTTTTTTGTTTTATTTAACTAACAAGGTTTTTCAAACCTCTACGCCATCAACACCAACACCTTTCTCCAGCTATTATAAACTATACGTATACGCAATCATATACATATATGTGTATTTGCATGTGTACTTTTTTCCTCTAATTCCCGGGAATCAATAAGCTTTAAATTAGAACAAGATCATTGACAACTTATAGTACTAATGTATATCTCTTATTGATGAAGATTTAATTGTTTTTGTAAGAAAAAGTGGAATATGTGTTATATATATGTATGATTAGTCTGAGTAAGTGCAGATCAAATGATTAAAAGTTGCGAGACATTTGATATGATGGAATGCTGGAGTACATTTGATATGTAAAAGCATAAATTCTGGAGTACATTTGATATGTAAGAGCATAAATTCTAATCAACAACGTTCCGCTTCTTCACGTTTAATGTGTGTGAGTTTTATTACGAGGTTATGTGACAACAACAGAATGTAAAGTATACAATAAAATAAAGTTAATATGCTAAAATAAAAACTTTGCAATTTATGTTTGTAGAGCTTACAGAGTATAATGGTTCCAGCTGACCATCTTCCAGATTTGGCTCTTATTGCAGGACAGCCATTGAAATCAACACTTCCATCTAGAGTCAATTCTTCTGATTCTGATTCATAATCTGTTTCTTCTTTGAACTTGTTCTGCAGAGAGTTTTGAAAACAAAAACAAAAATTACATTTTTAGTATTTATATATTTATTACATCATTTACATTCATTGTTGATGAGATTGATATGCATGCTCAAAATATGCATTTAGTGATCAAACAAAGTGTGTCAAAAACAACTAATTAAGGGTGCTACATGGTTTTAAGAATTAATGAGGAATATATGAATATATAATGTTCATATTTGGAAATGTAATTTTTATGTTATTTCTACTAACCTCTTTAGAGACTTTTAACTCTAAGCAAGACATTGTTAAAATCAAAGAAGTTGAGATTGAGATTATGGGTTTGAAACAAAATGCAGGAGAGGGTAGTGTACTCTAGCAGAGGAAAGTGAAGGGTGAAGAGAAGCACAAAAGTTGTTACACAAAGACAATTTAAGGTGGAGAGTGTGGGAGTGATATTGAATAAATAGAGGAAGGGTGTGTGGGATGAACGGTGTAGATTTAAGTGTCCACATGGCATAATCATCCAAAAGGACCTAAACTGCGTGACAAAGAAAGATTTGATAAATATCATCAATCGATGTTGAATGAAATAGAGGTTGTGTGTAAAATTAGTAAGGATTTCTTTTAATTTTATTTTTTGAATTTTAGTATATTAATAGATGTATTCATCAACAAGGTGTGACTTTAGGGATTAAATTTTGACATTGTAGTCTCAAGAATGAAAGTTTAATTTCTCACGGGAGTTGTAAAATTGATATTAATTAACTGTCAACTCTTCTAATTAAACAAAAATCAAAACTTAGTATTAGTCACGTCTAAACAATGGAAGCTTCATCTATATTAATTATAGAAGAAACCCTTAATTTTAGATTTGGTTCAAGACCAAATTACAAAAAGTTTCATCAAATCAGTAAGAGAACATTGGAGAATTTCTTTATTACTAAAAACAACATGATTACATCGCTTCTAAATAATTCACCAACTAATCATCTATATCGAATGAAAACACCTCACGTTTTCTTTTCCCATAAGAAACCAAATCAATAAATTGAGCAGCATGACTAGAATTGTTGATTGACAAAACATAACTAATGCTTAGTTAAGACAAAACATCCAACCATAACTTACAACATACATGCCAAGTAAAAAAAAAATGTTTATGTTTCATTTATGATACATCCTTACAAACAACTAATGCCTAGTCAAGCATGGATTGATTAAAATAGTTTGTGCATTCATTTTTCAATAAAATGTATAATTTGGCGGTAAAATAAATAACATTAATGAAATAATATTTATTTTTAAAAGAGAAACTATAGTTTTTTCTTGATATTATATATAATCAAGAAAAGATAGTAACAACAAGAAAAGACCTATAATTCCAATCCACGAAAACAATATGCATATTAGTTTCTTACTGTTGGATATTAGTTCGATCTTGACAGTTTTCAAGCACTTATTTTAAATGCATTCCAAATTGGCACACCCACTTTAAAAAATTAACAAATTAAAGCGAAAAATTGAACCATTTTAAATATAAAAAGTTTGTTTACGTGTGCCTTATCATATACGATAAAGAACTAAAAAGAAAAATTCTAAGATAGAGTATAATACAATAATGTAATAGTAGTAAATTCAAAAAACAAAAGTATTTGGATTGTTTAATAATGAATAAAAGTGTTTAATAGCTCTACATTTGAATTTTTGTTAAAAAAACTCCGCACATTTAGGGTTTAAAAATACTTTACACATGAGTCTTTGTGTGCACTACCAGAAAAACTAAATTTAGAGAGGGTACAAATCTGTCATTAAAGCAGAAGAATTGTGTAACAAATGAATTTAGCGACAAATTAAGCGATACGTTTGAGTTTGTGACAGAATAACCTATTAGTGCATCAAACTAAACTCTAATTCATATTACTAAACCATTAGACTGAGTAACTCCGGCTACCACGAAAAAAAAATATTAAACTAAAATGGTTAATAAGTTCCACTAAATATATAATAAATTATTCAGGAGAATTTGAGTTTGATTTTTTTTTTCTTCATGAAATAATTCATAACAAAACTTTATTTATTTTTGACTAAACTTCTGATTAATTACTAAAGTTACCTTTTCCTAAAAATCAGAGTATTAACAACAAAAACTCTACGACTTTTTTTTTCCTACTTAATTTTGAGTAATGCATACTTAGATATGAATTCCAACCTAGCTACCCTTAAAAAGAATAGAAAAGAAGAAGAATTCCAACCTAATTAACGTACGTTTAAAAGTAAATAAACGTGTTCAAATTTTTATGTACATGTATTGAACACTAAATCCAATATTTAGCACTAAATATTCGATTGGATCAAAAGTATGTCAATATAATTAACCTAAGTCTCTAGATATAATTAACCTTTTCAATTCAACGTCTCTAAGCTCACGATCGAGTTGTCTTTTCAATTGAGCATTTATATTACCAACTTGCATGATTAGTATTTGTGAGGCTCTTGCTAGCTACTTTAACAAAACTGATCCAATATACTTATAAGATTAAATTTGTTTTATATGCTGATTCTGATTTTCTATTCTCTCACGTTATCTTTAAACTGCAATTAATGATTAGGCATTGCTTTGGGCATAAAATTTAACTAAACCCGGCCTGGAAGTAATTAACAAGCCGGAATAGCATCATGAGGTGTTTAAAATTTGATCGTAAAAAAACAAGATGGATTCCATAAAAATAAAAATAAAAATAAAAATAAGATGGACAATATATTTTATCAGATACAATCAATATGATAGGGCTTTTTTGTAGGAATCTGAGAGATAATTTATACTCCCTCTATTCCTTTTTAAATGTTTTTTAGGGTAAATTTTTCGTTCCTATTTAAATATTTTTTTGGTATTTTAAAGGTACAATTTGTCAATTATACCATTTGTTAATTACTCTTATCTTTTTTAATAAAACTAATTAATGCTATCTATTTGAAAAACTAAATTTTTTTTTAAACAAAGTTTGTTTCTTGTTATCTTCAAATTTAAACAAAATTTTGTTACAAACAATGGTTCCAAGAAGAGTTAAAATTCTATAAATAAGATGGGTAGCAATTGTTAAAAAGTCAAGTCAAAGAAAGAAAAAGTGGAAGACTCATTGGAACTGCTGATGAGAGATGAAGAGGGAGAAATAGTTGAAGACTTATTTGACAAGATACAAGAACAAGAACAATATGACAATTAAAAAGATGTGCACAATATTTATTAGAAATTAAATTAACAATTGTTTGTTATGAGAGAGAGTGCGCAAAAAATAAGAATTTGTTGGAGAAAAAGATAATAGTTGCCAATTGTTTGTTAGAGAGAAAGATAACATATTAAATGTATTAGAAAGATAAAATGTGTGCAAAACAATAGAAATTTATTGGTGGATTAAAATGAGGGTATAATAGAAAGAAAATGTACAAAAATACACATCGCTAATTTGGTGTTAATTTTCTAAAAAGACACTTAAAAAGGCACGGAGAAAGTATTATGTCTTAATAAATGTATTAAATATATTTTATGAAATAGATGATAAATTAGATATGATGACTGATTGTTGGGTAAGTGGTTTGAACTAAGTGATTAAAGGAGTCGAGGAGTTAAAAGTTCAAGGTTTAAGTCGAAAAAAATATTAACATAACAATTAACATACTAAGACGTATGTTTCTTAATAATCGTTTTAAAAATATGAAATATAGATAATTTTTTTTAGAGGAAATATAGATAGTATGCGTGTAATTTTGTCACACACGTCAATCTAACCAAGTGATAAGATTACACCATATTTTGTTATCTATCCCAAGTTCGACTCTCTCTTGTCAAAGTTTTGTAATTTTTATAAGAGTGAAAACCATTTTGATCCATGATAAAATATACATGGATCAAATTAGTTCTAAAAAAAACATATTTGGTCCCTTACAAAAATCATATTTTCTCCAACTGATTTTTTTCTTCCTATTTTTGAACTGTAACTGGACATATGCGACGGTTCAGTTGTCTTATTGAGTTCCACATGTATTGTTTACAAAAATAAGGAACATTTAAGTCCCTTTGGAAAAAAAATGGGGACTTGGTCCAAAAAAAGAAGTAAAAAATTGCAGAGTAAATTACACTCCCCTTTCCTTAAAGATGTTTCAATTACACTTCACTCATCTCTTATGGTAAAATATACACTTTCCGCCTCTCTAATTCAAATCATATTAGAAAACATTTAACTCTCCTCCCATGAGAGAAGTTTGAATTACATTATCCTCTCATTTTTTTTTATTAAAATATACATTTTATTCCCCCAATAATTTTTATTTTTTTCTAATAATCTCTAACACAATTCGAAAAAAATAGTATTGTGGTTTTATTTTAATATAATCAAAATTTGAATACATACTTATCGCTATTTTTTTATTCACAATTTCATTTACATATAGTTTTAATCCCTACTATAAAATATAAAACAACCCAAATAAAACTAAAATACGTGAAAAATTACTAAAGTCGATAAAATATGGTTATTTAAAAGTGAATCTTATACTCTACATTTTAAAATTAATGACAAAATATTTAAATTTAATTATTATTGAAATTTAAGTTATAAAGAAATAAATTTATTTTTCTTAAATGGTGGTTCAAAATTAGTATATATCATATAAATATTTATTTATGTTAAAATAAATTAAAGTGTAGTGCATATTTAATTATTTAGGGAGGGGTTGTAATTCAAACATCTCATGGGAAGGGAAGTATAAATTTTACTTTTCAAGGGATGCGAGTGTATATTTTAACACAAGAGGGGAGGAGAGTGTAATTCAAGCTTTTCTTAGGGGAGAGAAGTGTAATTTACTAAAAAATGTAAGGGTGTGGGAGAAAATAAAAAAATGTAGTTTGTTAAATTTTAAGAGACTAAATTGATACTTTTATTTTTTTATCGGTCGTCATCACTGATACTCGTTGGAAATGGAAGGGTATGGGAGAAAATGGAAGCATGAAACGACATGCAGAAAACCAAAATAGAAGGACGTGTGTTTATGGTTTTCAATTTCACAACCCATTCTCTGTTTCTGCATTAACCGATAAATTATCCATTCTCTTTTTGTGTTAAACACGATCATTCATTCTCTTATTGTGAAACAGTTCAATTTTTTTTATATATCTTGATTTTATTTTAATTTCACGTTGGCACTTAACTGATATTGTTAATGCCACATAGTCAAATTAACAATATAAATCATAGTTCAATGATATAAACTGATTCAGGGACTGAATGGTCACAGTTCCTTTTCAAATCACTTCACTCATCTTTTTATTTGTTGAGAACTAATTTGACCCGTATACATTTTGTCATAGATCAAAATGGGTCTTGTATGGCAAAAATTATGGAAAATAAAAAATATTCCAAGACACATCCACTTTTCTTGAAGGGTTCTACATGAAAAACTAACAGTAAAAAATTTTCTTTTTAAAAAAGGAATAAGTAGCGATCCATTATATGTTCTTTGTGGGGAACATAATGAGACAATTTCACACCTCTTTATGGAGTGTCATTGGTCATAGCAGATATGATTTGCTTCTTCTTTAGGTGTGATATTTAATTTGCATGATTCCAAGTACGTTCCTTTTCATAAGTGGTTGAAGGAAAATATTATTGATGTCGATGAGGATACTATAGTTCATGTTTTGGCCTTGTGTTATGAGATATGGTGTGCCAGAAATAAGAAATGTTTTGAGGGGACTGATGTTGATGTGGTTGCCACTGTTCAAAAGGCACTAAGATCTATTGTGAATTTTAAGAGTGCTAGTACGGTGTTGGTGGAAACACTAAGTGGAGGTCCAATTTTGCGAATATATGATGTTCATTGGACACCTCCTTTTAGTGGTTTTTATAAGCTTAATATTGATGCAGCAGGTCCGATAGAGGGTGATAAGTGGGGTATTGGTGTTGTGGTGAGAGATAATGAAGGTGTTGTCATTGGTGCTAGTTCCTAGCAAGTCTTTTCATTACCAGATTCAGAGGTTGCAGAAGCTTTAACTATGTGGAAGAGTTTGGAATTTGCAAAAGACATGTCTTTTCTGAATCTTATAGCAGAATCTGATACTTTTAATGTGGTTTTAGCGTTGAATGGTCACCAACAATCTCCCAACTACGTTGACTCTATTATTCGAGATTGTATTAGTTTTAAGGGTAGTTTTCGTAGTTTAAAATTTTCGCATGTTAGGCGTGAAGCCAACCAATCTGCTCATTATTTAGCAAAATATGCTCTTAAGAATTTAGATTGCATATGGATTGAAGAAACTCCGCCTTGTATTTCTGCAGTCTTGACATTTGATTTATTGCCAGACTTTCGTTAATGAAATTGTCTTTAACGTAAAAAAAAGGATCAAAATGGGTCTTCACTCTTTTTATAAAATATTCATTAAAAGATCTGAACCAACCCGATTCACCGCGGGTTTCACCGGTTCGACCATATAGAATCGCTTTAGTTTATCTGATTTACTTGCATACCCAGTCCAATGAGCTGACTAACCAGTGAACCCCTTTGTTTCCCATTTCAACCGGTCATACCTGTCGGTCCGAGTTTTAAAACCTTGGCTTTATGAATTTGTCTTTCTTTTTTTTTTTAAAAAAAAAAATCTTGGAATAATTTTAATGAGCTTATCTAATTGATTTGGAGATCAAATGTATCACCACAACGCTCATAAAAAAAACACAATTCATGAAATACAATTTAGTCTCTTAAATATGCAATTCGTTTCTACAAATATAGAGAATTTGACATTTGATCCATGTAATTGTTAATCCTTTCGAATAGACCTGCAATATAATTACTAATTATTATTATTTTGGTCTCTAAGATCGTTTTCTTGGAACAATTTACATATTTAACCCTATTTACATATAGGCTTGATTTTTCATTTGCAAAGTATTTCACCCACCACATTAATGCATTATAGTCGTAAAAGATATAAAATTGTTGCATCGGTAAAAACTCAATTCGAATCCAAAACATCTGGTTAAACTTGAAAAAGAAAAACCAGAAAATCCCATCCTAGGCAAGTTTCAATTTGGATTCTCTGTATCCTCTTTTTGTCTTGTTATTGATGTACGATTTCGTTATACATCCAACCTTAATCACGTTATATGAGCCATTTATATGTTGGTTAATTTTGTTATATCAATCAATATGTATAGGTCATTGAATCTTCATCTAGCATTCATTGGGTTACAGGGATCTATACTGGCTATGTCCTAATCAAAAATCAAAATTGTGCAAGTAGTCAAATTTAAAATTAAGAAGCTCTTTCATGGAATGCAACTGTTAATTAGCACGACCTAATGAGTTTCAATATCCTCCTTTTGTCGCAGATGAAAAAAGTGTGATAGAGAGAGTTGAGAAGAGTACGACGACCCTTCATATAATGTTTGGGGTGCAACGCAAATTGGTGGGTGGGTGACACAAATGTTTCTTGCCTTATCGTTTTAGTGGTATTGTTTTTTGAGTAGTGATATATGTACAACTCTTTGATACAACTTTTATGATAACTTTAATTTTCTTTATTTTGATTGGTCAAAAATATTAGAGAGAAAAAGGAAGAGAGGGAATAAGAAGATAATGTGAGTATGAAAGAGAAAGTTGTCAAAAAGTTGTTAGAAAATAGTTGTACAAATATCATTTCTCTTGTTTTTTTTACTCTTATAATTTGGGTAGGTTAAGTTCATACAAAGTTATACTCTAATTTTAAATGGGGTCTTGCAAATGGGCAGTGAGATTCAACCTTCAAATTCGTCGGTTCTTAGATCAGATATCGAGTTTTCAAAAAAAGATGAAAAAAATAATTTTATTAATGAAAGTCTGACAATAAATCAAAAGTCAAGACTACAAAAATATAAGGTGTAGTCTTTAGTCATTATGTAATCCAAATTATGAAGAACACGTTTAGCTAATTAAAGAGCAACTTGTTCGGTGTCAGTCTAAAATGTACAAAATTTAACCTATGAAAACAAACATCAAAATCAATACACCACTCAATAGATATGACATAGGTGGAAGATTGTTGATGAACATTCATTCTCAATACTACATTAAAAACACCTGATTCTGCTATAAGATTCAAAAAAGAGACGTCTTTTGCTAATTCCAAACCATTTTGCATGACTAAAGCTTCTGCTATATCTGAAACTGATGGTGAAAAAACTTATCAGCAACTAGCACGAATGACAACATTTCCATTATCTCTCACCACAACATCAATACCCTATTTTCCTCCCTTTATGAGATATGTTGCATCAACATTAAACTTATAACAAACACTAAAAGAGGGGTGTCCAATGGACATCGGATATGGACAAATTTAAGCCTCCACTTAATGTTTCTAACAACATCGCATCAACACTCTTAAAATTAATTATTATCTTATTGTCTTTTGAACGGTGACAACCACCAACATCAATTCCCTCAAAACATTTTTTTTTTGTAGCCAACGCAACATATTTTGTAACCCAGTACCTCTATTTAAGCTAAATAAGATTTAAACTATCTAATCCAAATGTTCTCAGCAGGAAATTGGAAGGTGGAGGAGGTTAGCAGGAGTTAGTGATATTAGGGTGTGTTTGTTTCAAGTTATATTTGTTGATTTCCGGGAATAAAATGATAGGAATATATATGTTTATGTTTGTTACAAGTTTACTAAATTTTATTCCCGGGTATAAAATGTTCCTGGGAATAGAAAAATTTTCCCAAGGAAAAGGATGGGAATAAAGTTCCCATGGAAATGAGAATAAATTCATAACTGCTTACCTATTATAATCCCTATTTTTATGGTTCCTAGGAATATTATAAAGTTAACCAAACATATTTTTCCTAAATACCTTGGAATAAAATTCTCATCTTTATATTCCAAGGAATGTTATTCCTAGAAATAAATTTGATAAACTTAAAACAAACACACCCTTAGTTTGCAAGTGAAATGGAATTGCCCTTATTGCGTCCATGTAATGACTTATCAACAGCACACCATAAATAATACTACTAATAAATTCCGTAGCTCTTTATTTTTTCTAGCATCAATTTCAGCTATATATATTATCATATGTTACTGCCACGTTTTACCTAATATTGTCTCTCTTCTAAAACCCATGTTATAATTATTAGTCAGATCCCACCCATCAATAATTTCTAAACATCAATGTCGTGACCAAATTTCAATCAGAGTATATGCATTTCATGGAACCAATGTTGATGACGTAAAATAAGAAGGGAGAAAGAGACAATGACCCGTTCTTTTACTCCATGCTGATTGCCACATTTCTTCACAGTCATTGGTTGTCCATGCTCTTGTGTTTATTATCTGTACAATAAGTCAAGTATTTTGTTTTTACGCTTGTTGTTTCAATATTTCATTTCACTTATCACTTTTGTTATAATAAAAAAGGTAAAGAAGAAATTTTGTCTTAAAAATGGTGCATTAAAAAGTTTATGTTAATTGTCATGTAAGTAAAATTCAATTGTAAAATGAGGTAGCTACATTTGATATGTTGATCAGACACGAATTTGAATCTACAACATATTATTTTTTAAAAATTTGTATGTATGAGTTTTAACGCTAGATTTTCAACGCTAGACGATCGAGATGTCATAGCCCTCACAATATATTTAGGGGTATTAATGTTGTAATATGGACCATAGTATTATATGTGCGTATTTTATAACATCGCAAATCTTGATTCATTCAAGTGATATATGAAACTATATATATGCTATGTAGTCGTAGAGGGAGACACACTAACCGAACTACGTAAATATAGATCGTGTTCACTGTCTTGCAATTTATGTTTCAATTATTCTTCTATTATCAGTTGTTTTTCGAACATTAGTCATTTTAAATCGGTTAATTCAATACTTAAAAATATTAACTTCAAAAAACTAAGGTCTTGAGAATTTTAATTTTAAGGCCTTATTATCTAACTTCTACAAGTTTTTTGATGATAAGCATGGAATATCAATAATAATAATTAGAATAATGTCTCACATTGGATAATATGAAGAAATATGAAAATACTTGGTCATATAAATAAAAGTCTTGTGTGTTAGTATTACATGCACTAATGGTTAGTTGGTTTTGCTATAGCTAACCATTACTTCTACTATTCAAAATTTGTAATTATCAATTACATTATACAATTTCTGTCTTTCTATATTTCTATATGGAAGACATTTGAATCCCACTTCTACAATTTCATGACTAAATCAGTAATTATCACTAACGAAATATATACTATTTCATAGTGATAATTATCACTGTTGTATACCTTTGGTAAAAGTGTATGGCAAACTTAATTTGCTAATATATGGACCACAAATATTAGATTTGAGGTTACCTAGTTTGTGATTCGTAGGGTCCATTATTAGAGAAGCTTTGATGAATCCTATATTCTTCCATGTGTATAGTTTCTATAGTTAATTAGTAAGTGCACTAAACCCACCTGCGCATGCTTGCTCTTGGTGTATACGTCAATTGCAGGTTCAACAGCAAACATGAAGATTTGGCAATCATATCCTTTTTAATAAAAACAATGGTTGGATATTAATGGTGAACACATACTTTCCTACTCATTGCAGAGACAGAGGTAGTGATTTTCTGATTTCTTTTCTGTTAGGTCGTTCACAAACAAATCCTTTAATATTTTTCTATGAAAAGAGAAATTAGATAAGTTTTTTTTTTTCTTTTCTGGCTCTTTAGGGCTATAGAGTACGGACAAAGATATTTGTAGATTATGTGCCAATAATATCCTTACTCCAACAATTGGATTTGGACCGACATCCTTACGATGCAATGCATGAGTTAAATCCTTACGAACTTGGCAAACCTCATTTGACAAAAAACTTATTATTATTTATTTACCATGTATATATGGTTTAATAATTCATATATATTTTTTTTAGGAAAATTTTTTGATGCTCTAGAGTTTTTTTTTTTAAGGAGATACTCTAGTGTTTTTATTGGATAACGATACCATTAATAATTAAAGGGACAACCAGTGCATAAAAAAATGATTAAGAAAAATCTGCAATTCCCTATTTTTTTAGGAAAAATCTTTGATACTCCAAAGTCAAACTGCATTCGCTGTTTCTATTGAAAGATAAATTTTCTCTTGGCTTGAACTTTTGCTCACTTATGTAAGTTATCTTCATAACTTGATATATGTATATCAAGTTATGAACATAACTTACATAAGTGAGCAAAGGTTCTGCTGATAACTTGATATACATATATTATTAAAAAAAACTTGATATACATATATTGTTTTATTTATATAACAAATATACTTATATTGTTGGTGATTAAGAAAAACCACAATGTTTTAGTAAAAATAAAAATAAAAATAAAAAATACAACTATGGATATGGAATGTAAAAATAAAAAACACAATGTGATCTAAATTTGGCGTTTCTCTTCCCAACCCTACAAAATAGAAAGTATTCGTAACTTGTGGACAAAATGAATGAATAAGAAAGCACTACATGAATTTGCTTTTTCACAATCTCGTTTTTTCTTTTCTTTTCAATATTTGCTATCGTAATGTGTTCCACTAAAACAATTAGGTTGGCCAATAAAATTGGTTTTAAATAGATATCCAAAATACAAATTGATCTATCCTGACACTGACCCGCTAGCTCTTCTCATATTTTTTTTTTTTTTAAGAATCTTTTATATTTGTTAAATTTTGTTGGAATTCAAACCTAAATATAGAAGTTTCTTCTTAGGTTCCTTCTATTAATAGCACATCAACACAAACACGTGCAAAAAGAAAAGATAATGGATTAAACATTGTTTTGGTCTTTTATCTTACATTCGAAATTTAAGTTTGTCCCCTAAAAAAGTATATCTTAGTCGTGTAATTTGATTAAATTTTGTTAGGTTATCTTTTTAGTGGTGATATTTGAACAACAATTTCATGATAATTTTTGCGACAACCTTCTTTTTCTCTCTTCTTATTCATCAAAAACAATAGAGAGAGAAAACGGAAGAGAGAGTATAAGAACATCATGTGAGTATAAGAGAGAAAATTGTACAAAAATTATCAAAAAAATGGTTGTACATTATCATTTCCCTATTTTTTTGTCCACTATGTTAGTCAAAGTCAATATTAAACAAAATTTCAATCTTCTCAATGAATCTTCTTTCTCACGGTCATCTCGAACACCATCTTTTTAAATATCATTATCATCAACCTCAAGCCTCAAAAACATCATCATCATCATTATTATCTTATTTGAATTCTCCTCATTTTTTAAAACACAAACTATTTTTTTTGTGATTAATTTGTTGCATCTTTTTCTATCTCCCTCCCCTGCATTATCCCTCATCTCTCTCTCTCATACATATTTTGCATATAAATTTATTCAATTATGTCAAATTGAATGATCCCAAATAGCATAATTTTGAGAAAGTTACATAAATTTCTCACTTATAAGTTATACACGAGACTAATATTTGTTATGAGACAAGCAACTACTTTTTCAAAAATTACACATTTTCAAGCTTGTTCCTTTTGTAAAAGTAATTTGTCTCTGATTTTTGTTTATCTTAATGTAATATTTTAAAACCGTTTTGATTATTATAGATTATTAGTTATTATATCATTATTTAAAAACTCTTCAAAGAAACGGTGAACATCAACTCAACTGTTCTACATCATCAAAAATCCAGAAACAACAATAACATGAAGCTTGTTCCTCAATATCCATTAATACCCTTGCTCAGGATTGGTAATTTGATTGTATTTGTAGGTGCAAAAACACAAGGTATATTATTTTGTCAATTAAAGGGTGTGTATCGAGGCATATCACACTTGTTCTTATGGGATTTAAAAATTAAACCTTCAGGCATGGCAAAGCCCAAACTTAAGGTTTTCGAACACAATGGAGCCAGATACATGTTTATAGATCTGAGTTTGCAAAAACAAAATAAAAAATCAATTTTGACATCATTAAAACCAAACAATGAAAAAATGGTTTTTGTTCTCTTTAATGCTTATGGAATTGCTTTGCTAAAAAAAAATTGCTTATGTGACATTGATGGAGTGAGAAAGTCCATTTAGGTGGTGGAGGCAGGAGGGAGATGGTTCGCTCGGTGGTATCTTTTTAGCTTCTTTGTGCTTTTTAATTATTTTGGAAGACAAAAAAGAATTGGGATGACAGGTTTTGATGTTGGTGTTGGTGGGTTAGTGAGGCATGAAGGAGAAAGAATAGTGTTGGAAGATGGTGTAAAAGAATAATATAGTGTTGAGAGACCATGATAAATGTGTGTACTTTATTTAATCTAATGGTTTAAATTGACTTTCCCATGGTGAAAAAGTTTTACCCTTTCCCATATTAAATGCTACCCCATCCTTAAAGCTTTCAAATATTCTGATCCTGATTCCTTCATTCATAACCTTGTATCCAGGTATTCATCTATCTATTGTTCATCTAGAAAACGATGAAAGATGGAGTAAAAAAAATCTTGAATTATTTGGGTCTTGGTAACAAGTTGTACATAGATATTTTGCATTGGAACCCATTTGGGGTTGGCCTAGTGGTTCGCTTGAGATCTTGGAGTTTGCTTCTCCAAAGGCCTCGGGTTCGATTTCCTCTGGTGCCAATTTCGGTGGGTTAAGTCCATACAGAGCTTGCTCTGGCTTTAAACGGGACCCCCGCAAGTGGGCAGTGGGATTGGTTCCCCCAGATTAGTCGGTCTTTGGATCAGAAACCGAATTTTTAAAAAAAAAATGATATTTTGCATTGGAAACAACAATATTTAATGTTTAAAAAGAATATATCATTTTCTAACATAAATTTTTTATACTCTTCACAATGCAATATAAACAAAAGTGATAGTTTAAATGGAGTTTTGCTCTTTACCCAAACGCTTTTGCTAATTCCCAAGTGAAATTCCTTTTTTACCCTTACGTGACTTAAGTTACGCTAGTACAAACTGCCACGTGACTTAAGTTACGCTAGTGTTAACACTAGCGTAAGTTAACTTACGTTGGTTCTGTGCGCACCAAAACAGACATGCAGTGGTCACTGCCTTGTTCCCTGTTTAGCTCCGTTCCTACATTCGTTCATACATAGGAACAACCATTTATTCATTCAACCAAAACTCATAATTTAAAACACATCCATTCATTCATTCATAATTTAGATACGCAATATTAAAGAAAAATAACGTAAACGTCATAAATAAGCGCAACCGCACAAATATAAATATAGTACAACCAAAATGTCAGGAAAATACTACAAATATCCAAAAAGTCATAAAAACAAGTCATAAAATAAGACACTACTGCTGCTCCTGTGGACTATGACTCCTATACCTCCTCCGTGGAACCTGCAAATGGTCAAACACGCTATAATTGGTACGGAGGCCCTCCAAAATGCCGAAGAATAGTGGATTTGAAAGCACCTCTGGAATCTGCATCGCATGCTCCACTCTGTCTCGCATGCTGGTAATGACCTGCAATGGATCTAGAGGATGTCTGGCCCAGTCCTGGTCAACAAGAATATCCTGGTAGACGGGTCTCGGGATGACAATGTCAGGCTCTAGAGCAGGGTTGACAATAAAAGGATGGGATACACGGTAGAACCACCTAATGTACCTATCTGAATGCTTCCAAGACTCGTCGTCAGGGACCTGGTGACCCCTCCACTACTGGGGAACGACATGCAGAGCAAACTCAAGAAGGCAGCAACCACATCTGCTGGGACAAGAGGAATAATCGTAGTAGGAGGTCGGGGAACTTTCTGAACATATCCATACTTCCTCACAACCCGCTCGGGCAAGTGACGCACCATCTTTTGTTTCCCAGCCATGATCCATCCAGAGTACCAGCACACGTCCTGAAAAGGCGTCACATCTCCTCGGTGCTCGTACGGCCTCCAGGTGACATGACAATGCTCCATCGAATCCAACAAGTCTCTGAAGTGATCGGCATGTTTAAACCCCCTCCGAGGTTTCCATCTACCCACATACGGGTTCTCCCGTTCGTAATCTTGATATCTCGACCTCGTAACCACATGTCTGAAGTGGGCTATAACCCATCTCTGCAAACACAAAGAGACAAAATCTATATCAGCACACAAGTGTCATACAAGAAGCTATACATTTACGTTTAACTTAAAAAAAGAAGGAAAAATATATATTACCACAAGCAAGCTCATGTAACCACCAATGGAGCCAACATGTGGGCTGGAGGTAAGATTCAGCTGCTCATGCAAGAAAGCAAGTCCCATCGCGCCATATGACCACGTGCCTATGTTAGCCAAATCCCGAATCGCAAGCATCCACAACAGATTAATAGTTTTGCTGTTCTTGCCGGCAAAAAGAGTGTAGCCAAGCAAGAGCAACAAAAACGCCTTGACACAGGCAGGATCACTTGCTCCACCGCGTCCTCCACCAGAAACAATAGGTGAGTCACCATCAGCTCTACACCATGGTCAGGATCTAAATTAACCTCCTGAATGAGCCGCCCAGGACAAGCAACATCGTCCAGTGTGATGGTCATCTCCCCAACAGGCATATGGAAGTTGTTGGTCTCCTGATGTCATCTCTCAGCCACAACACACACTAACCCGTGGGAGATGTTGTCGTACCCAGTCAGAAGGAGCGGCCTTAGACCGGATGCATCCATCGGGCCCCAAAACCAAGGGTTATCTTCTACCGACAACGGAAGTGACAAGACAGAAAGCTTAAGTTTCCTCCAGTGCGAGACAACATTCATCTTACGATCCGTTTGCAACTGAAATACAAAAAAAATAAAATTAATTAAGTAAAATAAACATGACATAATAATAAACTATAAATATTATACGTAAAATAAACTTGACATAATAATAAGTTATAAATATTCTACGTTAAAAATAAATCAATTATACTTAAAAACGTAAATAATAAATTAATTATACTTAAATACGTAAAATAAACATGACATATTCTATGTAAAATAAACTTGACATAATAGTAAAATATCATTAAATTAAATAAAGAAATTGTACTTACTGTTTTATCGTTCCAAAGCTTGAATGCCACGTGTTTATCGAAGTCCGGTAAAAGAGACAAGTCGTAAGGCCCCCCTGGAAAGCCCCCGTCCTCATCCTCCATACCAGCCTCTGCATGCTGCTGAGGATGCTGCTCATACTGCTGCGGTTGAGGAGGCTCGACATACTGCTGCTGCTGAGGAGGCTGCTCAGGCTGATATCCATCGTCAAACTGAGCCTGATACCCCTGGTGATACTCATACCCCTCTTGATACTGATAACCCGCCTGAAATTCAGGCTACTCTTGATACGCCTGCGCCTCATACGCCTGCTCCTGATAATATTTCTCATGCTGGTACTGTGGCGGGTCCACAATCTGGGATGGACCCGTCTGTGACGTCGATCCCCACGCAGCATCAACAGTAGCAAGTCTCGTGCCCACCATTCTCCCTCGACCTTGACCTTGGCCAGTAGGAGGGCGTAGTGCATCCCTCTCCCTCCGTAAACTACCAGTAGGGGCAGGCCTCCCTGCCCTAAATCTGTCAGTCCTCTCCTGCTCAGACACATCTGCACAAAAAGCAAAAAATCTCTAACACATTTTTCCACGGGCTTAAAATTTCGACAATGTCATCTTTAATAATACAACAACAACACTATAATGTTGACAATGTCATTTAAATCTATAAACTACCACATTGCAGTCAAATTAACTATAATCAACATTATCAAACACAATTCTAACTAATTACATCATTAACAATCCAAAAAACAAAAAACAATATCATTGAGGCATTTTACCGAACATGTAGTGTGCAATTTTCAAACAACTATGTAATCTAACAATTTCTAAACCCTAAACTACCACATTGTACCCTAAATAACATATAAACAACAATTCCTAAGTTAATTCGCCACTAACAATCATCAAAACAAACATGCAAGCAAAATTTTAAAAAACCTAAAAATGTTCAATTTCTACAAAAAAAATCGAAAATTTGAACCAAAATAATGCAAAGAAGTAGTATAATAATCATTTACTTGATGTTGTGGACGAATTTGGCTTTGAATGGCGCAAGAAAGGTGAAATTCGGATTCGGGGGTGAAAATGTCAATGTATATGGTTGAAAATTGAGTCCACTTACATCAACTTTTTAACTATCCTATTTGTTTATATTTTATTTTGGAGAGAGTATTTACGTCTTTGAACAACGTTTAAGGGCACTATTTACTACATTAGTTCCAAAATAATTGAATCATTTGAACATTTCACACATAATAATTCTAAGAGAAACATAATAATTTTAAGTATCCTTATCAGATGTACAAGTGAAAGAGAGAAACATAATAATTTTAAATATCCTTATCAAATATTGGTAAATATTGATGTATTCACCATATTCGTAGATATTTCTTTTTATCGAGAAATCGAAGAAGTTATATAAACAAGGTTTTTCTCGAGCCTATTCATATGGTATATAATCATATAGAAGGTATTTGAAGATAAAATTTGTCACAAACACGAGATAAATAGTTTAATATATTTTACTTTATTTAATAAGAAATATGACATCAAGAAAAATACAAGGGTATCCAAACCCTCGTAATGAAGAAGGTCACATGTTAAACATTACAATCGATCCAAACTAAAGGATTACAACACTAATCAACAAAATTATAGTTCAATCTCCTTACATTATTATGGGCTACCATATTCCAACTCCATGAGATCATCTTAATGTGATCCATCAGACCAACAACCTACATTTGCAACAACACAATCTTTATCTGCTGCTACACAAAACAACCTCGTAAATATGTGACAGAAGCTTTGAACCAAGCCAAATGTCTTTCGAAAATTTGACTTTCGAGCTGCATCGCATTCTCAATTTCACGCCATTATTGAGCCATTTCGGTTGGTCCATTGCTCAAAACATCCATTGCCAATATATCCTCCACCACATACTCTGTTGATTACCTTCTCCGGCAACACTTATACCCGTCACAACGTCACACAACTTGCCATATCTGCATGACAATCAATGAGTTTCACAGTGGAGATAACCATTTGTACATACACCTCTTGGAGCCGTATATGTGTAGGAAACACCCCTCTTAGCGCCCTCCATATGAAAACTTTGAACTGATTCAGAAATCTAAGTTTCAACATTCTTTACCATTCCTCCGGTATTCGATACTCCTCGTTATCAATCAAAGTTATTGCATACTTATATGCCGACTTCACTTATCTTCCTCATCCGGATTCGATATGACTATTTTGCTAATCACGGTTGTCTCTTTCATTGAATAAACCCCTTATCAATTCCCAATTCCTGCTAGAACCATTTGTTTCCAATAATGGGCTTGTTATGTAAGAATTATCAATTCCCAGTTCATTGTTTTTCTTTTTCTTACCGAAAATTATAAATTCTGTTTTGTCTTTTTTATGGAAAAATTGCATTTTATTATCATATTATAATTTTTTTACATCATTCTATATTATTTAGTATAGTATCTATCTACAATGCTCACAACAATTTCTACGTACTTATCGTTATATCTATATACTGTATATAAAGAAAATATAAGATTTTTGGTTGACTTTTTAATTATCTTAATTATACCTTAAACAATTTTTTCTTATAATAATGAATGTTGTTGGTGTTATTAAAAATATAAAAGTTTAGATTCTATTTTTTTTTTTGTTATATTGTTGATGTCATTGAAATATATAAACAAGAAAGCAGCAATCGTTTATATTTATACTTTTAATAATAATCTAAATTCCATAGAAAAACACCGTTCATAATTTTCAAATTTTAATGCAATAAAAAGAGCGGAAAGATGAGTATGTGAGTGCCTTTCTTTTCGCTAGTTATTATTATATTTTTGTTGTTTGTTTGAATTTACTTGTTTGCGTTTATCTACGTACATGTGAAACTCTTTGGAAGAGTTTAAGCAAACAACTTATGACTATATTCATAAGTTGTTTTCAGTTTATTTTCATAAATTCTTTGCAATAGCTTATGAACACAACTTATAACTTATACAAAATTACTTTGACATTATTCTTTTCATTGTTATAAAATTACTTTGGACCAAATACATGTATTTTTTGCTAATGATTATTTTTAAGGCTAGAGGAAGTATCATAGAAGGACTCATGCATAAGTTGTTTCTACAATTGGAGAGTAAATAAACTACGTAGAGGAACTTTGTCGACATAAGGTGAAAACAGTTCATATATTTTTTTCATTGTTATGTCATAAGCTATTTTCTTAAGTTCTTTCAAACATCATTCACGTGTTTATGTAAGATAAGAGCGATGTGATATCAAGCGAAATAAATTTCCACAAGAATCCCACGAAGGCGTATTGCAACACAATTTCGCTCACACTTTAATTCCGTGATACAAACAATTTCCCATAAGATAAACCCGGGTTTTGAAGGTTTTGTGTGAATTATTTTGCAACTTCTTCAATTTATATGGGAAATTGAAGTTGGTCCATAATATGCCGAAATGTCTATGATGTGTAAATGAAAATCTATTCACATTAATAATGAAGAGGTACTTACTTCACGATCGACCTCTCTTCCATAATTCCATAAGCCTGTATGGTCGATCGCCTTTGAAGTCTGTACTATAAAAAATAGTTAATGGAAGGTGTACTTAATGGATCTCAAAAAGTAATTTTGGAAAGCTGCCATAAAAAGGTCCTACCTCCAAATAGAATCAAAATGTTATAGTTTCTCTATCTTCAAATTTGAAAGATTTACAATTTACCATAAGAAAATAAATAGTTGAATATTCTCTATTATATCCTTTGATATATTATACTTTTAGTGTGTAATTTGACTTATATTTCTGCAGTCTTCTTCAAAAAAAGGAGGTTCAATTTCTGGAATATTGCATGAACTTCTTCAGAAGGGAGATGCGGCCGAAAAGTACATGCCAGGATCTATAAGCATGAAAATCGACAGCTATAACCTTCATATAATTATGTACAAGGACACACACTTTCTTAATCAACTTAAACTAGAGCTTTGCAAATTCATTAGAGAATTGAAACTTGTAACATTAATTAGATAAAACAGCTGGAAAAAAAATTCTATCCGTTTCTAATTATAAGCAAATTTTACTTTATAGATTTATTCAATTAATGATGTATGTACTTCATAATAATATGAACTACATATATCATCAATTGAATGAAGCTAAAAAATCAATTTTGCTTATAATTAATAACGGAGGGTAAGCAAATTAAAGTTACATTAAAAATTAAAAGTGAGGATCTTTTTAGGGACAATCTAAATATAAACGAGAAAAATTGCATTGAATGCATATTTATTTATTTTGCTTTATGTCAAGGCCTAAATCAAGAACAAATCAAAATCAAATTAATTAGTTTAGATTAATTCCAAGGAAAAGGGTTATTTTGGATCCAACATCCTAATAAAATCCCTCGCGCTTTATTTTATTCCGTCACGCTTAGATTTTTAGACTTTAATTAGCACAATTTAAAATCTTTTTTTTTATATGCAAAGAAGTAGAAACGACATCAAGAGGAAAAAAAGTATGTACAAGAGGGGGGGACTAGGCCAAAACCCTCAGCAGAACAACATGAAACAAAAAAATTACGGAAATCTATAATTCGGCAGACCCACACGGTCATAGAAGAAGTCCGCTAGAGGATGAGGAAGGGAACCTATCGAGACAGACCCCTTCAAATAGTCAAAATCACAAAAATATCTTTCTTAACAAACCTTGGATTTTAAACCAAGTAACTCCTTTTTTTAATCAAACTTCAATCAATTTTAATCATACTTAGACTTTTATTTCCAAACTTTAAAATCAATCAAATCGCATTTTATTTTTCTATGCTATTTCGACCTCTTATGCTCTCAAAAAATATTTTCAAAATCAATCGAATTACATTTTATTCTTCTATGTCATTTCAGCCTCTTATCCTTTCAAAAACTTTTTTTCAAACTTTAAAATCAATCATAACAAATCACTCAATTTTTTACCCTGAGATACATGATTTTGATCTCATTCGGGTATGTAAGCAAAAGACTTTGTCTTTCCAAATCAACAAAATAACAAAAAGCATTTTCTTTCTTTATTTCACACTTAGACCTTATTTCCAAGCAAGCAACTCAATTTAGTACAAGATAAACAAAAGCAAGAGGTTCCTATAGAGTACTATAGACGTTTATGGTGCCAACATCTTCCCTTTACGTAATCAACCCCCTAACCTTTAATCTCTAATAATATAGGGTTTATTCGAACTTTTCCCATTTTCCTTGGAAAAATAAAAGCTCGGTGGTGGATTTAAAATTGTGAGTCAACGCTAACCAATTGTTTGATATCCAAAAATCACCGCGACAAATATAAATGAAAATAACTACTCCCTATGTCCCATTAAAAGTGAGTTTTTTTGTTCATTTCACTCATATTAAGAAAAAATGTATAATTGAACGAGAGAGAAAAATGATTTTGAGTGTTTTGTCAAGTATTAATGTATTCTTCGTTATCATAAATATAAAGTAGAATATATTGAATTGTGAGTGATAAATATAGTATTAATTCCCTTAAAAAAATTGGTATTAATTAGAGTTATAAACAAATAAAAAATAATTGATATTATGTTAAAGTAGAAAATGATCAATTTTTTTGATACAATATTTTTGTACAAGAAACGGAGGAAGAATATAAAAAGATCGGAGAAAGTATTTACAAGACAAAAATCGAAAAGATTAACAAATTTAGAGATGAAAATCAAGTGATATCCCATCTGAACTCCTGTTGCTGGATATGGGCGTGTGTGTCAGTCTAAGAGTGAATGTTTGTGTTGTGGATAGCATATATGAAGACATCTCAGGACTGGTCCAGCGATAACACACAATTAATGTTCTGTTAACCTGTCCTTCCAAGTTTCACCGGTAGTTGAATTTATTGCCATTTATTAATTACTCCTTCTAGCCCATTCTTTGGATGCTTTGGCTATTTGCTGACAAAGTCAAAATCTTTGGATGCTCATAGACATAATCTTAATTTTTGGTTATTTTGGGAGAAAATCAAAATCTTTGGATACACAAATCTAGACTAGGCTCACAAAGAACTCAGATTAATGGTCTGTTTGATTTAGATTTGTTTTTTAGTTTTTTTGCAAATCAATTTTTAAAAACTATTCTCAAGAAAAAAGAATAAAAAAAATCTGTTTGGCACTCTTAGATTTAAAAATTGTTTTGAAGATGAAAAACCATAGTTTTAAAACTCGGTTCGGTCATCGACTTAGTAGGGGTACTGGGTCAATGACCGAACCATTGAGTCACTGGTTGAACCGCATAACTAAACCGGATCAAATCGAATAACTCGGACAGATGACTCGGTCGTAAGATTAAATTTTTATTGATATTTAACTAAATAAAATTTTAAATACCAATAAAAATTTGATTGAACTAATGACTCGACTACTTAAAAACAAAAATTTAATATGTATATTAATATTTGTATAGCTATATATTATTGTTTAAAGAGTGTAGCTGTATTTTGTTGACATGAAATATATTTATTTTGTTGAAAGAAATAGGAAACATATTTTGTTTTGGGGGAGAGAAAAAAAAAATTGACAAGAAATATTTTTTTAGATGAGAGATGATTGTATTTAAAAATGATGTGCTCTTTTTGAATAAAAAATTCGATGAGTTCTTTGCATGAAACAAATGAAGATGTAATATACTCCCTCCGGTCTCAAATATAAAGAAATTTTCATTTTTTAGGTTCATTCAATAAATAATGTATGTAGTCCATATTATAGATCACATACATTATTTATTGAATGAACTTAAAAATTGAAAATTTCCTTACATTTAAGATCGGAGGGAGTACATGTTTAATATATTTCAATTACAAACACAAACAAGATCTTGTTGCATTGGTTTGGTTTTCAGCGATACATTTGATGTGCACAGTTCGAATCTTATATCTATCCACTTATTTAAATTCTGATTTTTTCAACAAAAATTAAAGTCAAAGCTGAGTCACCGGTTTCCACAGGTTTTTAGCGAGTCACGCTGGTTTTAACTGGTTCAATTGCACGGCCGATCTGATAAACAGCTCGAACCAGTTACACCACCGGTTCATAGTTCAATCGGCCGATTCGAACCGAATTTTATAACTATGTGAAAAACTAAAAAACTTGCTTGTCAATCTTGTGTATTTTTTTGTCAAAAAAAATCCTCTGTATTTTTTTGAAAAGTCAAAGTTGATTTATATTACATTTTTGCCATTAATAAAAAATGGCAAATTCTCCGTGTTTTCTGATTTATGAGTTTCGGAAATTCGGAAACTGAAAAGCAAAACTCATATTTGCTGTTTTGATTTTTTACTTTTAAAAATAACAAAATGGAAAATAGTTTTCAAAATCAATTTTACAAAATCATACATCCAAACAAGTTTTAAAGTTTTTAATTTTAAAAACTACAAAACTGTTTTTAAAAACTAAATCAAACATGCTTGTAATTTTTTTTTTACTATTTCTATTTCTCCTAACTTATTTTTCTCTTTTGGTCATGCTAACTTGGTTAGCATTTCCTTTATAATATTAATATAATATTTATTATTTTTCTCGATTAATATATCTTTATTTGTTTATATTTTAATCATCTAATTGCTCTTTTTCTTGCCAAATAGTCTAATTGTTAGAAATTTATTTTTTAAAATGAAATAAGTTGAGTGTGAGAGGTTCAAACTAATCCTTTATTATAAAAGTTAAACTTGTCAAGCTGACAGTTAGCCCTAAACACTCCAAGTTTTCCTTCCTTTTCCGGCATTTAATGCGATCATATCTCCCAACTAACCACTAAACCCTCAAGCATTTATCACGACTTTTGATAACGTTTAGTCAACTATCTAATCATTATACAATATAATTATAGGAAACTAATTATAGCCAATTATGACAAAATATTTTATTCTATCACATAAAGGATGTTGATTGGGTAGTTTGAATAGAATATATACAATTGTTGTGTAACGTTTAGTCAACTATCTAATCATTATACAACATAATTACATGAAACTAATTATAGCCAATTATGACAAAATATTCTATCTATCACATAAAGGATGTTGATTGGGTAGTTTGATTATAATATATACAACTATTGTGTAACGTTTAGTCAATTATCTAATCATTAAACAACATAATTACAGGAAACTAATTATAGCCAATTATAACAAAAAATTTTATTCTATCATTATGTACACACATATCTATGATTCAAACTCTCCTTTCCACTCTGTATATATATGTGCAATGGCACCCTCCTTTGTTTGCAGTTTACATTCAGCTATAAAGAATTCTCTCAATGCATCATCGAACCTCTAATGGCTGAACGTAAGTAAGTTTCTATATATTCATTTATGCAGCTTATAATTAAGTTTTTTGTTATCAATGTAACAAATATTTCGAGCAACACTCAAAGGGCCATCATATTTCTGTGACTAATGGTGCATTGAGCAGTTCAAATGTACACTCTGTCTTATATTAATGACAAATGTTGAGGTTAGAAAGCTACAAGGTATCATTCTAAGCATGCCCACGTGTATTTAAAGCCCTTTTAGCATTGGCTCCCTTCAATTGAACTCCTACATGCAAGAGAATTGAACTTCTACATGCAAGAGTTACTTTAAGAGATTATAACCGATGAAGATGGTAAAAACACTAATGTGACTTCAAATATAGTATATCATGAAGTATTCGCAATGTATGACATCATATCATTGTGGTAGTGTATACACGAGACAATTTTTATTTGAAATTCAATGTAGTTTGTATTTATCAAGTGTTTTATTTCTATGATGTATCTTTCAATTTGTGGTTAATATTTAACGTGTGAATGACCCGTGCGGAGCACGGGTAGTAGTCTAGTGCCATATACATGCATAAATCCATTCACAAGCAATTGGGGGGCAATTGACCCCACTTAGTTTTTTATTTTTTAACCAATAATGAGATTATTTCATACCCCACATCAAATAGGGCAATGACCCCACATGATTCTACCAATTACACTTAAGACACATTAATATTACAATAATAACAAGAGAAATGATATATGTACAACAATTTTTCGGTAACTATTTTTACTTTCTTTCTCATACACACATTGTGTTTTTACTTTTTCTTTCTATTGTTTTGGTTTTTGTGTCAATACCTCTATTTCTTTGTAATTTTATGACTGTATCAAAAGTTGTAATAAAAATGGTTGTTCAAATAACACAACTCTACTTACATATATTCCCTCATATCACATTTATAAGAAGGTTAACGAAATGGAAGAAACATCAACACAAAAATCAAGACCATTCATTAAAAAATCTTACAACGCTTTAAGAATATGTAAAAAAATCCTAGAGAACAATTAGGATTCAAGTGTCTTTAATTTTTTTTATGTACAATAATATAATATTTATATAGTCTATTGTTTATTGCTTAACATTAATGATGTCATCATTTATATATTTTTATATGAATATTTATAGTAAATAATTTTGATACCACTTGTTAAAATTTTTGGATTCGTTCTTGCCCTATATATATATATATTATGTAAGGTTTCTATTAACCGAGTTACTAGATCTGTCAAAACGGACGGCCCGTTTAGGGCCGACCCTAACGGGCTTCGGGCTTTATTGGGCTGAGCTAAAAAGCTCCGTTGGAAAATGGGCTTGAAATATACTACCTGAGCACGGCCTTACACGGGCTGCGGGCTAACGGGTCGGCCCGTATTAAAAATTATATATTTTTTTTAAAAAAAAGTACTATAAAATACTTCTATAATTTTTTTTATAAATAATATTTTTAATATGTTTAAATAATGTCTAGCACAAAAATAAATTGTAAACATTTTTGTACACATGTCATAAACTAAAACGGTGAGGAAAACAATTTTAAATAAATTAGATATGTTATGGTTATAGATATTTATATATTCGATCTTTAAAATTATAAATAACGAACATCGCTAAATAAGATCATGATTAATTTGGTTTGTTATATTTTGAAAGCAACAAACATTTATATATTTAGTTTTAATCTAAATCAAAATTTCATAAAAAAACACGATTAATAATTTTCAAACCGCTGTAAACGGCACCTAATTTTTAAACCGCCACTTTATTTGTAGTATTTGATTTTGGAGTGAATAAAAATCAGAGAAGTGTTAATAACAAAAATTTTAACATATATTTGTCAACACATTGTCTTTGATTGATTAAAATTCACATAAAATTCACCAAATTTATATGAGACCTATATAATTTAATCAATTATAGAGAACGTGGTAAAAATGCATGTTAAAATATGTGTCAATAGGATTCCTAAAAATATTAAACCACAGTGGCTGTGGGAGCCATAATAATATGGCAAATTCTATGGTACACCCAACATTTTGAGTGTACCGGTACACCAAAACATTAAATTAATAATTAAATTAGTTGTTTTTTGAATAAAAAATAATTATTTTCTATCATTGACAATTATAATAATTAAATCTTATTTACCAAAAGCGTCCATGAAATAAAATTTACTTTTTTTGAATTTTTATTGCTCATAACGAAGAATATTGATTATTTTTATGAGAAAATGTTAAAAATTTAATATAATTCTTATAAACAATGAAATTGTGTTTTTTCTCATGAGATGGTGTTTTCTAAAATATAAATATTGACAA